>Ga0123352_10019685_pt1 | contig 10760 bp, 6 predicted proteins | sample TergutLab28metaG_FD_89700 | JGI IMG/M metagenome (GOLD analysis project Ga0123352, IMG submission 89700) | Labiotermes labralis P1 segment gut microbial communities from Petit-Saut dam, French Guiana - Lab288 P1 | ecosystem: Host-associated > Arthropoda: Insects > Digestive system > Gut ... | reverse complement strand
CACTGATTGTTTCTTGAACACATTTAAGGAAAACAGATTTTAAAAGCAAAAGTAAACATAAATTCTCAGCACGAGATCAGGTGATTTGGTATTTTTAAATTACTGGATATTTTCACTTTGGGTGTTTTAACTTGCACTGCGGTTGTTTTAACTTTTTTTGTAATGTGTGGTTGTTTTGTTAATATGTGTACTTATATTTACTGTGTTTTGTATTGTTTGTACTGTGTTTTTTGTATTGCTTTGCTTACTTATATTTATTCTTGTTTGTTTTGTCTGTACTAGTGTAGGGACTACTGCCACTTAGTGACAACTCAATTGCAGTTAATAATAATAATAATAATAATAATAATAATACACTTTTAAGCGCGTCTTAATATTATGGCCCCTGCTCGAGCCACAGGTGATTATATCCAAGGAAGCAGGGCAGAAGAATGGTAGCTTATCGCAAGTACCGGAGAGAATCTAGGGAACATATTCTTACCGTTGTGATTAGACAGTACAACTCGCTACATTACAGAATATGAGGGTGAGATGCGAAGTAGGGAGAAACAGAGAAATAAAGGACTCCCACCTTTTGCAGATATTATACGAGTACTTTTCAATTCTCATTCCCCCTTCTAACCTCTGTATATTCTTATTGTCTATGCGCGATCTACCAAAACAAGAAATTCTTTCGTTTGTGGAAGCTGGTTGAGGCAGTGGGAAAAGACAAGAATATCAACCACGAAACTTAGTTACTGATTACTAATTTTATTATTGTTGTTGTTATTTCAGTTACTTATAGAATATTATTTTGTGTACCTTTATTATTGCCCTGACATAAACTAAAAATCTACTTAAATATTTTCGAAAGAAACACTAAGATTTTAAACCTTACTTTAGGTCAGATGAAACGTAAAACCCAACCAGCACATGTAACTTCACATTTATTTCAATCAAACGACTTAGCTTTAAATGTAACCTCAAGATGGTAAAATTGCTGCTTAATTTCCTCATTTTACTGCCCTTAAAATCTGACCAGATCTGTTTAGCCCATCCTGAATACAAAACCATCTCTTCTCAACTGTTTCCTTGGAACTTTACAGATTCCGCTGTTTGGTAATGTGCCCAAATCCACGCTGTTTAGAACATCAGTCTCAGAATGTTAGGGACTTAGTGATTAAGGCCTCTATTTCTTGGAAAAAGTTTACATTATTAACCATAACATTAACTGCAGTAGTCTAACCTGGTTAAATTAGTTTGGTAAGAGCTTTAATACTGGTTGAGGATAGAGACAGGTGGCGGGCGCTTGTGAATGCGGTAATGAACGTTCGGGTTCCATAAAATGCGGGGAATTTCTTGACTAACTGAAGACGTGTTAGATTCTCAGGAAGGGATCTGCTCCATGGAGTAAGTAAAGAAGTCAGTCAGTCAGTAAGTAAGTAAGTAAATAAGTAACAGCTCTAGTGCAACGGGATCGCTGGCAATTAACGCAGTTTCCAATAAACTAAGTTATAAATAAAATTACAAATTTGTGTTAGAATCGTCTTTATAACTCCGAAATTTCTTGGGACTTACGACTGCATCCTGGAATTTTTAAAATTAAGAACACTATCCCGGACCAATCTAGAATGCATTTAGCCAGTAAATTTATAAAAGACGTGCACATTTTTACTGTAAGCAAACTGCATGACCCAGTCCTTCAGTCAGGTGTGTCAAAGTGCAACCTACTAATTCATAAGTCAATCCCTAGATATTGCTGGAACATCGTTCCCCTGAAGGATACCATCCCTTCGCCTGACATTGTTTAATTTACAACTACTGATCAATTCTTTTGTTATTTTTTCATACCGTGTTTTAATTGTTTGTCAATTATGACTGAACTACACCACTCAAATAAATTATAGTTGCAATTATCGTTATCCTTATCATTAGAAAAATGTGGACAGAACATGTCATTAGATTGATTGACAGTCAAATGACGAAAATTATTCTGAATTACAACGTAAAAGGAAAAAGAAGAGCAGAAAGGACCAGAGAAAAGCGGATTGATTTTGCTAATAATGATAGGAGAAAAGCTGGTGTTAGAAACTTGAGGATTGAGACGAATAGGAGAGAATCCTAGACGAAATCAAAGACCACTTCAGGCTTTTGTGCCATTGATTACTGTTATTATTATTATTATTATTATTATCATCATCATCATAACTATCAATTATTAGTTCCAGATATCTTCGATCAATTTACGTTTTAAGTATCACACAACAATTATTTACAACCTTCAAATAACACCTCCAGTCCTCCTGCGGTAGAAAGGGGCGCCGAATGATATTCGCAAAAGAGCTGCATGTACTCTGACGATGGAGATACCAATCGCTCCGCAAAGTCCGTAACTACTCACCAATAGATCACAGCGTTACGACCCAGAATAACTGACTCCTCAGCACAACGTAGGAAGCTCCAGCCTCGATAACTTAAATGCCCAATGTAAAGTACATCGTGTGCGTAGAGTTTCTTGTGTGTAAGGCAGGCCTACAAGCAGTTGTGGTAAGAAGGAAGTGATGTGTCATCGAGCACTACATTTGTGAATCGTATGTAACTCTTTTTAGTGGCAAGAATAATGCATCGGCAAAACGACAGAAAACAATGTGCTAGTAAAAATAAATGTAACTCCGCCTTCTCTAAGTACCTAAGCTTCGTTACGCCTTCCATATAATGTGGGAAATTTCTTGACTGACTATAATATCTTAGTACTTGACCAACTTAATACACAAATTCTTGTTTCATAATAGTTTATTATATTCCTATACATGTTTCGAGCACTATTGTACTCATAATCAGGGGGTCAAAATTGTATTATACAGCATCTGGTATCATCACACTGTGTAGGTGGCCGTCCGGTGCGCACCTGCGCACCGGACGGCCACCTACAGAGTGCTCGAAACATGTACAGGAATACAATAACCTTATTATAAAACAAGAATTTGTGCATTAATTTGGTCAATTACTAAGATTATACTGAGATGCACGGTCAGCAAAACATCAAAAAATGACTGTAATATATTGCACGCTGCTAACTAAGTTGAATGTTACATCTGGTGACTCATATTGTTGACCATTCTGCTTAAATGTACCAGTCGTACTCCCTGAGGATGGCTCTTTAAGGGCTGAAACATGTCGGAGTAACAAAGTGTTAGTAAAAAGAGGTGTTAATGATAAATGTGTGCATTAGACGGTTTTTATGTGGAATAGTGATTTTTGTGCACGGATATGAACAAGATAAACGGTTATTTCCTTATAAAAATAATTCATTCCGTATAGAGTAGAGACGGAGTGTGTTTACTGCACGGTACGGAGTGAATATCTACCTTGTATAAAGTTTTTGCTTTGTAAGTAACACATTGGTTTCCGTAGTTGTGAAACAGTATGGTTACTAGTGACATCGAAACCCTCTTAAGGCTAGGGACAACAATGTGGAACACTGACATTGCCCAGTTCTATAAGTTTACCATCTCAAAGTAACAAGATACTTCATTCCTGTGTTTCAAATTTTTTTCCCACAGTTTTGGTTAATTATATAAGATGAACTGAAATAGTAAATTTGACATTCATAGGACCGTGCATCGTGATATATTCTTATAATGAAAGCCAACGAGATGCACTATTTCTCAGATTTATTCGATAAAGTACTCTACATGTTTCGGACAATTCCACTGTCCATTATCTGAACACTGTATACACACAATAGATATTTGTCATGCTAGTTTTGTTGGCTGTCTGCTAGGGTGGTCAAGATGAGTTCCATCCTGACCACCCTAGCAGACGCCAACAGAACTAGAATGACAAATACATATTGCGTGTATACAGTGTTCAGATACTCCTGATAATGGACAATGGACCTCTCCGAAACACGTAGAGTACATTATCAAATAAATCTGAGAAATAGTGCATCTCGTTGGCTTTCCTTATAATGAAGCGTAAATATTGGTGATAAGTTTAAAGTCTGTGATTTGACAGATATTTATTCTTTATATGCAAAATAAACAAGGCTTCATATCCTTTTATTCTTTTTAATTAAATTGTTATTGAAATTATTACATCGGACAATCTATTTATATGAAAACATGCTCTTTGTTGACATGTGTTTATGTTAATGGATTTTATGCTTCAAATTTGTTAACTTCTCTACAACCACATAAATTTTCCATTCATGGTTCCGTGCATCATTACAATTGTTCCAAAATAAAAACCAACAAGATGACGCTTATGGACTATCCTTTATTTCACGGTTTAGTCGTCCTTTACTCTACATGTTTCGAGCTTCAGGGAGCTCATCATCAAGGAGTTCACTTTTTCTACACTGTACAGGCAGTCTCTGGCATACTGTATAATCTTTTGCTGTATTCCACCCGTTCTCCTACGTGTCGGGGACAGAACACGTAGGAGAACGGGTGGAATACAGCAAAAGATTATACAGTATGCCAGAGACTGCCTGTAGAGTGTAGAAAAAGTTAACTCCTTGATAATGAGCTCCCTGAAGCTCGAAACATGTAGAGTAAAGGACGACTAACCGTGAAATAAAGGATAGTCTATTTAAATAGTGTCATCTTGTTGGTGTTTATTTTGGAACACATAAATTTTCCTTTGAAATTTTAAGGGCTTTTCGTTAGTTTAAATATAATTTAGTCCGGTTGTTCCCTTTCAGCAGTTGATATTACCTTTACATCTACTTCTGCATTCTGTCTACGATCTATTATCTTCATATGTTGTGACCAGTTTATAAGATTCTTCTTGCCCCCAGAACAAGCAAAACGGCATGTTTCTGTAATTTCACATAAGGATATTCCTTCGTATGTCTGATGCAGCATGCGAGTTGCCTAACGCACCTGATATTGCTATTCCAAACACTTTTTCTTGTTCCTTTGGGAATAATAACACCGACACTTCTACCGACTCTCCTACCACAACTTTTTATTTTGTGTTATAACAACCAGCTACGTTAACATTAAGAGCCACAAATCGACAACGTCTTCTGAAAGTGCACACTGGGATGCACAGCAATATAGCTTCAGTCACATCAGCAAACCATCCTGTAGACACAGGGTGACAGAAACCACTTTCTCTCTATGGAAAGGGAAATAGAGAAGGCCAAGTCTCTAATATTTCGGGAAATAATACTATTTTGTGAAAATTTTGAATGTAAGGGGGTATTATCCGGTAAAATGCGCTGTTGTAGTGCATGCAAAATTTGAATTGAAAGACCTGACGTGAATTGGTGAAAGTCTGGCATAGATTGTAACGTACACTGAACTGGATCTTAATAAACAGAACATGCGTGGACGGATTGGATTATTCTGCCTCAGTGTAGGGTCACGTGGCGGGATTCGTGAACACATTCATGCAACCAGACGAGAGATTTCTTCAAGAGATGAGCGGCTAGTGACTTATTAAATTTCTCCGTCGGTTGGCTAGTGTCTTTAGCTCGAGGTAACAACTTCTTCATGTTTGCGTCTTTCTGGACATTCTGTAGTCTACCAACATCGGTTTACAGACAATAGAAGCACAACTTCCATTTTCCACTCGCAAGCATGCTATGGAGTGTTCAAGTGCGGAGTAAGGGTGGAGAGAAAGACATGCTGATCCGGAACGCAAGGCGTCGGAATGAAACTTCACGAGGACGGGGAATTGGAGAGAACTTAGGTGTTAAGGGAGTCAGAGAAAGACAGAGAGAGAGAGAGACGAATAAAATTTAGGATCTTTAGCCTTGCTAGAGCTCACCGTACGTTTGTTCCTTTCCTTTTTGTTAGCCTTCTGTTCTTTATTAGCTCATAGGCCCGACACTTTACATTGAAGGAGGCGGTGCAAAGGCTCACAAGGCAGAGCAGCAATCACTGCGTAAATAGTCAGGGAAAACGGGGAAATCACAATCCCACGACACCAAGTGCTTATCTAAGAAATGGTTTCACTAACTGCAGCGAACATTCATTCTCGACAAGCTAATTGTCGCTCAGTTAGTCAGATATGAATCCCTATTCATGGTCTTCATTTCTAAACCACAAAATATAAAGCTGTCTCTGTCCATGCAGGGACTGCATGGGGCGGGGTTTAGGTTGGGTAGAGGTACTGTTTCATTCACTCTTAACCTCTGCAATAGATGAGGGTGAGTGTTCAAACCTAACACGCCGGCCGCTTTACCCCGGATACAGCATCCCAGTAGACACTGAATGGAACATTTTTGGGCCCCATTGCCCGTCTGGAACTTCCTGCAGCGGAGGACAGCAATTCTAATTGCGATCTTGATTATTTTGCTTGCCTCATTCTTCTTGAATTTTGCGTTACATATTATACAGGCTTACAGATATAAATATTTTTTACAGAGCCAGTCTATAAAGATAGATATTAGTATTCCCACACAAAAATGGAACATAACTCCAACCAACTCCATTGAGACAGACAGCTTCTTGAAAATTGTGGGGCACTTAAATAACCAAATAATTATCCGTCCTTTCTAAGACCCACAGCTTCGTTGCTGGTTTCATTTCATCACGCCTTTCACCCTTGTCCAAATCCAGCCGATTCCACTTGCATTTCTGAAACGTCCGTTTTATATCACTCTTCCATCGAAGCATAAATTACACGAACAATGAATACTTACAGATTTTTCTGCTTAAAGTTTTTAATATTCCCCATTACCCTGTACCCTCTGTATCTTCTGTGCATGAAATACTTGATATTTTGGCCCTAACGTTAAGGCAAATAAATGTCATCTGAAAGATTATTCAATTCATTCGGAACACAACAAATAATTTATTATCAATCTATAAATCTGGCAACATGTTTCGGCTCATTGAGCCATCATCAGGACAATTCACAAACCACATTGAAGGTACACTCAGTAGATTTGCACACTGTGGGATCCCAAATGTTTATACATCGTATGAAAATAAAAGCTATAATTGACTGTTTTGTAGCCAGTATTATATTATAAAGCTCAGTCAATTTGTCGTAATAAAAGTATTTTTAAATTCGCTGTATTACGATTAAAATGATGCAGTTCAACCAGCAGTAGTAGTATTATTATGCAGTTGATATGATCGTTTAATATACTAGTCCCATTTATTAAAGAATATATTATCGTGTTGTAAACTAAGTTCACTGCGTTGCCTATCAGGCATTAATGTCGTTATCTTGATATTGTGGTCCTACACTTTATTTGGTGTCTATTAGGGGGCTAGTTTTTAGATGTGTGTCACACGTCTGCTATAGGAAATCCAATTACTTCCTCTCTTATGGCATATTAAGTAAAGCCAAGTACTCGTGTGATCACAAAAGTCGATCACACGAGTACACACGCAAGAGACCTCTTCCGCGCCCACTAAAATCAGTTACCGACACAAGATAGACTGTCTTCATCATAAGACAGATCCACATCGTAAAAATTGACGTGTAGTACATAAGCACACATCTACCTGTGAAAGTGGACTCATCTTCTAACAATTTACTGAAAACTGGAAGGAAAACAACAGCGCCTTTATACACGTGAAATCATAAAGATCGTTCATATTAGTACACACGCTAACATCGCTCAGCATCAAAATCAAGTTCCGTCAAGGCTCGATACTACTGCATGTCCCTCTGCACATACTTGCAATACATCCACACCGTAACTCCACCGTGGAAGATACAAACTGACACACATCTTGCGTACATGGCTGTATTTTGTGCCATAATACAGGACCTATTTGGAGTTTCTATAGCAGACGTGTGACACACATCTTAATACTAGCCCCCTAATAGACACCAAAGTTAATGTAGGACCACAATATCAAGATAAAGACATTAATGTCTGATAGGCAACGCAGTGAACTTAGTTTACAAGACGATAAAATATTCTTTAATAATGGGTCTAATATATTAAACGATCATATCAACTGCATAATAATACTACTACTGCTGGTTGATCTGCATCATTTTAAGCGTAATACAGCGAATTTAAAAATACTCTTATTACAACGCATTGAACTGACTTTTATAATATATTACTGGCTACCAAACAGTCAATTATACCTTTTATTGTCATACGATATATAAACATTTGGGATCCCACAGTGTGCAAATCTACTGAGTGTACCTTCAATATGGTTTGTGAATTGTCCTGATGATGGCTCAATGAGACGAAACATGTTGCCAGATTTATAGATTCATAATAAATTATGTGTTGTGTTCCGAATGAATTGAATAAATTTTAGTTGATATTTATATTGGGTAACACAAAGAGATGGCTCCAAACAAAACAAATAAGTCTCCTTTCTCTGTTGCCCTGTTATTTTATTCTTGTCCTGATCGTAACTAACACCACACGGCACATTCGTTACCGTCAGCCAGTTAGTCAAACAATTATCCACCCGTAAGGAACACAAAGTCATATTTCCGTGTTCGGAAGAGCTAATGTCTAGACCCTGAGCTAAGCCATATAAATCCAGACACCTCCTCACGTACTGCCTGTTTAAGATACAGACCGATAGATAGAAAACGACCCGTATGGGCCTTCTGCCTTGAAATCTTCCTAACAGAATTTTGTTCGCCTATATCATCTTTCCACGCATGCTATATACCCGAAGTCACCCTCTTTCATCTGACAATCCTAGTAATATTTTGACGATGATAATAAAACTTGAAGTCTTCTTCTCTTGATGGTCCTTTCTCCATCACCTTGCTACCCTGTATGCGTTGTTACTATTCTCAACACTCTGTTCTTAGAGCATCATTCCATGTGCTTTCCTCAGGATGAATGACCAGGATTCAGAATGTATCTTTATATCGAAAGGTCTGTTCAAACGTCTGATGAAGGCGGCTCCAGACACACGTTGTACCGGAGACGCAGAAACCAGTAGCAGATGAGGTGATCACTTAATTAGTTCTGCAGGCTTGCACCATCCTTCACTGGGAACGGCAGGCAGCTGGAGGGAAAGAGGGGAAGGAACTGCCCTCTCAAGTGAGACAAATTAATGAAGCGAACACACGGAGTGTTCAACCTCACCCCCTTGATGCACCAGACGCATACCGCTATGTAGTGGTGAATTTCCTGTACTGGTAAAGTACGTGAACTGGAGGTGAGACAGACGTTCGATTTACGGTCCGAGGAAAATATACGCCATGGTAATTCCAGAAGAAACTTTAAATTAGTTCTTTAACTTTCGGCTTATCTCGGACTGGCACTGCGTTTATATTACGCAGGATTTCTTTTCTTTAGTGTAATTACACAGCACACACAGACATAATATGATACCTACCATAGATTTGACTATAATAAGCTTAGACATAGCTTGGTAACGGCATGGACCCCTCATGTAACCCACACAGCCCAACCTTTCTGACAGATACGAGATCTCGTGCCCACTTTACCCCCTCCCTACCTCACATGAACAGCCCATGTATGTTTTGTATAACTGCTTAATAAGTATTTCATGTACAACCTGAAGATGGCCATTATCAAACACCGAAATATGTAGTTGTACCTTATGTAGAAAATACTTTATATTCTACCAATAAATATAGTTGCGTTAGACGAGTACATACATTCTACATTAGTTATTCTTTTCTTTGCATTTATGGAAGCAAGCAATGATGAAAGGATTTTCAATACAGTCTGCTGCATTGATGAGGCTTCACACTGCCCGCGATTTTGCGTCCGGTTTTGTTCATTACACATATTAATGCGGTCAGATTTGTTTGGGACATCGTGATATACTGAACTGCCGAGCGGAACTTTTAAAGGTGGTTGTTTTTAGCAAGCTTATAATTCGGCTTTACATCAGCTTTATTTGTTGTTATTAATCCATCCCCCAGAAAGTTGTTTTTAACATAACAAAGGCTGACGTTAAAATTTACAATGCTTCTTCAAGCGGAGGCCAAGGGAAGTAAACATATACTACTTCCCTTGTCCTCCGCTTGAGACAGTGCTATCTATTTTAAGGTTTTGTTTCTTATGTACAGTTTGTAGGGAGTCTTGGTGTCTTATTTAGATATTGCTTATGATCCGTTAGTCTTCCGAAAGAAATTACCCAACATAAAGCAATTTTTAATATTTCTTAAGATTAAGATGCTTTAACTTTTTGTTGATTAAGTATTTTAACGTTTCTACGTGTGGTTGAGTTGCACTCGTACTGCGAGTGCAATATTACTAAGATAATGCAAATTATGGCAAATAAGTTGTGAAGGAAGTGCAACACAAAGGAGAGTGATGATAATTACTTACAAAACACAATAATATAAACAACCAACTAGATGCAATAATAATAATTTTATTGATAATTACAATCAGCTCAACATGTTTCGGGCGATAATTTCGCCCATCCACAGGAGCACTAGACTGTGTTTACAGCTTGTGGTATAATGCACCGACGATGCTGCCTGCAGCCAGTCGCTCTCCACGTGTGTCGCTCATTCTATGCTCATTGCATCATTCGTATGACCACTCTTCAAAATCTGATGGAGCTATAAATATAGAAATTCCTAGTTATGTAACTAACATTCTTGTTATTCAATTATTATACCAACTACTGCATATATATAACATTTTAAAATTTACACATTAAAACATTAAAAACTCTCCTACATATTTCGGTCCTAGGACCATCATCAGGGACCTATATCATCCTTGCTAAAGTCACACTAGAAATAGTCACATATTAATTTCGTTGTACAAGTTGGGTATTGTGGCAGCATGCCGTGTTGTGTAATGTTATGTTGCGAAGAGTGCCTTGCTACGGATGTGCATT
>Ga0123352_10019684_pt1 | contig 10761 bp, 6 predicted proteins | sample TergutLab28metaG_FD_89700 | JGI IMG/M metagenome (GOLD analysis project Ga0123352, IMG submission 89700) | Labiotermes labralis P1 segment gut microbial communities from Petit-Saut dam, French Guiana - Lab288 P1 | ecosystem: Host-associated > Arthropoda: Insects > Digestive system > Gut ... | reverse complement strand
TTAAAACATTTAAAATCGCTCCAACATGTTTCGATCCTAAGATCATCTTCAGGGAGCTACACTGTTCCTTGCTAAAGTCACATTTTTAAAAACACTCACTAATTAATTTCCTTATATTAACTTAATCGGTGAGTGTTTTTAAAAATGTGACTTTAGCTAGGAACAGTGTAGCTCCCTGCAGATGATCTTAGGATCGAAACATGTTGGAGAGATTTTAAATGTTTTAATGTAAAAATTTTATGTACCTACTTGTACCCTATGTGCATTAGTTGGTGAGGTAGTTAAGTGGCTCTAGGAAATGCACGGTGCAACGATAAAGATAATTTCATAACTACTTTACATGTATATTACAAACACGTCAGCACTAGTAACATAAGGTAACATGATAAATCACTACGTAGTCCATTGAATGGCAGCGATTATTTTCACTTTGAGTCACTCTATTCAGCCTACTTTATTTATTTATTTGTCTCTCCGGATTAAACAAGGTTTGACTGACCTCCCAACAATTCGGTTCGTTTCAAAATGCGTAACAAGCACTCAGATGGTACACTATACAGGGAGTCTACTGTGGCTTTTAAACTTTCTTTGGCTTGAAGGAGGGGGAGCAAACGGGAGTACTTTGCAGTAATCGCGAACCAGCGTGTCAGAGTCATAGAGATCGATTGTCAGAGTCATAGAGACCGACTGTCAGAGTCATAGAGATCGACTGTCAGAGTCATAGAGATCGACTGTCAGAGTCACAGAGATCGACTTCTGCTTAAAAGTGTTAAACGAAATGTGTTGTCTCTCTCTCACTCAGATCACACGGATATACCAAAACAGATAATGAGTTCATAAATGATTAGTGATGATACATGAATATCTTGGCCGGTCCTAGTAACCACGCGGTCTAAGGCGTAGGTCTGCGGCCGCTCGACTGCTGAGATCGTGGGTTCGAATCCCACCGGGTGCATGGATGTTTGTCTGTTGTGAGTGTTGTGTGTTGCCAGGTAGAGGTCTCTGCGACGAGCTGATCACTCGTCCAGAGGAGTCCTACCGACCGTGATGCGTCGTTGTGTGTGATCTGGAAACCTCAAGAATGAGGAGGCCATGGCCCCCGTTGGGCCGCAGCGCCACAGGAAAAAAAACTTTGATGTTCTGAAGGTGTTAATGCGGATACTAAAGCCAATCTACTGTTTGCCACTCATCTGGGTAGTAACTAGTTTAGGTAAAAAAAATTAGTGTTAAAAAAAGTAACAGTTTAGCAAAACGCTGAATTTCAGTAAATATTTAGATTTTAAGTAGGCTACAACGTTTAATTTTTTGATGATAAAAAACCTCTTTTTTGGCAAAAATTAATTAACAATAATAAAACAAATTTTACATTTTCTGAACCGTGCATCGCGATATACACACATGTAAGAAGAACCATTAAAATGCACACTTTTCCATTAATGATTTAATTAAATAATATTTTATTATCAATTATATTGTACTATTGTTTTACAACACAATAACATAATGACAATTAATATTGTAAGAATGGGAGGGATGCAAAATGCGTACAAGTAATTTGTTAGAAAATGTAAAGGGAAGAGTCCGTTTGGAATAATCAGACATAGATGGAAATATATTAAACTCCATCGTATATAACTAGGGTTCGAGGATGTGGGATGGTTCATTTGTTGCAAGGCAAGATTGGGATTTGTGGCCGAACCTTGCGAGCACGGTAATCGAAATCTGTTCAATCAAATGAGAATTTCTTAAATAGACGAGGAGCGATTAGATTCCCAAGAAGGACTATCTTCCATGCAGCTAACTATAACATAATAATAATAATAATAATAATAATAATAATAATAACGGATCGATATATTAAAATTTGGACCCATTTTAATTTTTCGCTGGACTGGTATAAGGAGGAAATGTGGTTATTTACAGAGTTCTGACGTGAATGCGTGTATTGATGTTATTGGAACAGACAATTTTTCATATAAATGTGGGGTAAATTTTAGTTAAGTCGCATTTTTTCTTAAATATACGCACTGTACTTCACTATAAAGCCATGACTGATAGGATGATTTGTGTATAATAGAATATAAAGAAAGTGAAGTCAGCATTCCTAGCTTAATTGAGCTCTTACCTTAGTGTTTGCCTGGAAGGACTGAGGAAATCACGAAAACCGTAAATCAGTATAGCCAGTTTCCGGGCCGATATTTAAACCCGAGACCTCCCGAGCGCTACGCTCTCTACAGCAACACCCAGTGTCGTGTAAGTCCTAATACATATTTTACATGACGCGATGTTCTTCGAAACACGCTCCGTAAATTATGAAAACGTAACACTGTTACACGAGTATTACATCCACTAAGTCCCCGTCATTTTGCTTAAAAACTTCAGCGTGAGTCTCACAAAACTTTACTGTCCCGTTACCTCAATCACATGATAGCAGGTACTACATAAGCAGACGAATACTGGTACATCTACTGCTCTGATTACAAAAACACACTGATCTACTTGCACAAGACTCCATCCACACTTTCTACGCGTGACACCAGCCTGGGCTAACTAAAGTTACATGCGCCTGAAACTAGATACTTTGTTGAATTAATCCTGCTTTATTGAAATAATACTGAGTACACTGTTGCTTCTCTATCGGCAGTTCTTAAAAAATTTAGAATATATCAAGTTTTTTAGTTTCAGTTTCGCTTCTTCTGGGATATGACGCCGTGGCGATAGGTAAATATGTACCGAAACGTAGGAAAAGGAGGTAGAATTTTCTGCCTCCATCTTCAAGTTCAAAATGGCCACTAGCTCTTCAAAAATCACTAGTTAACCCCTTTTCTGTTGATACGGCCGCAATACGAATAATATTTGAACATTCATTTCGTATCCTTAGTGGATTTAAAGACTTTTTGCCTCACGTAAACGCTAGTTCCCCCGTGTGCATAGAGAAGTAAAACAAATGTTTGTGTTAGCTGTTTAACTTTAAATTCATTTTGTGCTTAAATATGCTGAGGTTTGACCAGCTACGTGAAGGGAGGGCAAAATCAGCTATATTTCTACAGCTGCATAATATTTGTAGAGTCGAATTTCACAATTATCCGTGAAAGCTCAATTGAAAAAAGTGGGTCGTAGTCTGTTTAGGTTAGCTATGAGCCTCGACTTTCGCCGTAGGGACTGAGGAAAACAAATAGCAGTATCAGTGCTGGCTGAACTTTAGATCGATATTTTTAGGATGTGGGACTCGAGTCTAGACCTTCTGACAACACCATTCACAATAATAATGTCTTACTGAATTTTGATAGCTTAATTATTAGAAATATTTCCTCTAATTGGCGTGTGCGCTCTTTCAAGAACGTGCATGATTTTTTCAATTCTATTTACTGCAAAAAAGAATTTACTATCAGCAATGCTGCATTAAAATGCTACCAGTACAAAATTCAACAGAAATTCTTCCATTATGACAGGAAGTGCTCGCAAAGACATATCAGGCCACCCAGTTCAGTATATCAGGCCACCCAGTTCCGTACGATGTATGTAAAATGCATGTACAGAATACAGCTATATACAGTGCTGCATAATCCATTTGAAACTCGATGTTTAACGTGTGACCTACAGAGACAGTGACTTTTGTGACACTGCTTATTGCTTGCTTAAAACAAAGAGCGCTCTGAACTTTGTATTAGCGTGTTCCTCCGATATGTTTGTGTGTTACATTCCGTCATAACCAAGAGCGCAAGAATCTGCGAAAGAAAAATTAAAATAACTTGAAATTTATTTTCGTTGCAAGTTTCTTTTTGTCGGGTTCAGAAGTTTTGTGCTTATTATTACGTGAAACGTTACTTTCTAGAAAACGTGGGGCGGCTTTTCATCGTAGTGAGGGAACTTAATAGACAAAGGATACCGGTGCTGGTGACTTGACATTACATTAATCTTATAACACAAACATTTTGTTGTGCTGCTTACTGTTAACTCAGTTTTTAAAAGAGGCGAACTTAATGTCACATTGCGAGGGGGGAGGGGGAATTGAAAACAACTCAACAAGAAAACGCGACTATCTTAAGCAAGCTGTCAGAAGAAGGCGGCAGGGATAAGATCAATAAACTTTCTCCTCATTACAGAAAGGAGAAGAATTAAATTTTAACTAGAAAGTTAAAATTTCCCCTGTAAAACCAAGAATTTCTTATAGGGGACTGGAAGTACAGCTCAACGCATTCTGAACCTCGCCATAATGGAGGTGGGTAGTCAGCGTCACGACTCCGTCGGTTTATTTATGGTGCCACTGGATTTGAAGGGGGGTGGTCCCAGACCCTGTTTGGACGCTGTACAGAAGAAGAATAATTTTTACCAGTGCCAGGGAATGTACCACAAAACCTATATTTCAGCCCACAGTCTGGTCAGTACACCATCTAATTATTGCATCAAGTAATAATACTAAACGGAATTACAAATGATAACATAACACCAGATAAGTTGATAAACTTACCACTAAGAACACAAAAATCACTGGCCCACGGTAGTTCTTCATTAAGTATTCCATTAATATTACATAACTAAATGTGTTTATTATACAAACCGCGGCTGCTAGTATAGTGTATGTTACGGGATGAAGGACTGGAGAATCTGGGTTCATATTCTGGCAGAAGCATAGAGTTTTCAATTCTGCACACCAGCATCTAGACAGACTCTGGATTTCACCAAGTTTATCCGAAGGGTATCGCAGCTCCTTTACTCAGGGATAAAATGGAAAGACGTAAAGCTGACAAATGGCTTTGTGCCAAGTTTCCTTTACGACCCTTTTCCAGAACTAGATGTTTCGAACACAACATGTCTTAAATGGATCACGTGCTCCTCCACTTTTTTTTTTAAAAAATCCAAGAAAATAAACGCAGATCTTATTGTTATTTCTAACGTTTGTCACGTGAAAAAATGGATATTGTTTAAATAAGGTGACAGATTAACTAACGTAAAATGTGCATGTTCAACTTTTAAATGAAATTTAATTGCAAGAATTAAACATTTAAATCCTGATGGTTACTCTACGTACCAACACGTTACAATTCAACAGTACTACGTTTTTGCCTACAGAATGCATTTATGGGGTTTATACACGAGGGGGTGCTGATAAGTCCTTAGCACCACCTAATTCCCGATGTCGTAGGACGGAATCGTTAGTGTCGTTGGAAAGAAGGGTCTGTTCATGTGTCTAATTGCAAGTCTTTTCTTGTTACAGAGGCTGAAAGGAAGCATGTCACGCGACGCGCGCGATTCAACAACATGGAGACAGGAGCTGTCATCAAGTTTTTTTTTTCTGCAAGGCAAGGCGCCGAAGGAAATTTACGCCATTCTGACAGAAACATTAGGGGAACATGCATCATCTTATGTCACCGTCAAAAATAGGGTGGCCCAGTTTAAACGTGGTTATTCTTCCACCTGTGATGGGCCTCGTCCGGAAGACTCAAAACAGTGACCACCCCGGAGATTAATGATCATATTCACAATCTAATCTTGGAAGACCGTCGGATTTCGGCTAAATCAATAGCTGAGCAACTGGGCATCTCACGTGAGCGGGTTGGGTCTATCATTCATGAAGATTTGGACATGCGGAAGCTCTCCGCCAAGTGGGTCCCGAAATGCCTGAACGCGGATCAAAAACGTCAACGGTGCCAGTCGTCTGAGCAACTTTTGGAATTTTTTCGGCGCGATCCAAATCATTTCCTGTCGCGATTGGTGACCATGGACTTAACCTGGTTATATCACTATGACGCGGAGACAAAGCAACAATCAATGGAGTGGCGGCATAGTGGCTCCCCTTTCCCAAAAAATTCCGAGTGCAAAAATCCACTGGAAAAGTTCTCGCTTAGATTTTTTTGGATCAAGACGGCATCCTCCTCATTGATTATCTTCCAAAGGGCCAAACTATCAACGTGGAGTATTACTCACCTGTGCTGGTGCAACTGAATGACATTTTGAAGGAAAAACGCCGCGGTAAAATCACCAAGGGGGTTTTGTTCTTGCACGAAAATGCCCCAGCTCAACGGGCCCTTGCAATCCAGAAGAAGCTTGCCTACCTGGGCTTCCATTGTCTTAATCACTCACCTTATTCTCCGGATCTAGCCCCGTCGGACTACCACCTGTTCCCTGGACGGAAAAAAACAAATGAAAGTTCGCCATTTTTCGTCCGAACCGGAGGTCATTGCTGTCGCAGAGACCTGGTTGGACGGACAACCTTCTGATTTTTTTTTTGAGTGGCTTGCAAAAGTTAGAGCAACGGGCTAAGACGTGTATTGAGTTTCGTGGGGAGTATGTTGAATAAATCCCGACTTTGGTCGCTGTAGCTTGTTTTCTTCCTGTTCGGGCTAGGGACTTATCAGCACCCCCTCGTAGATGTCAGAACAAACATCGACTCTTTCTACTGTACAGAACTGACTGATCTTTGTACGCGAGAAGAAGTGTTTACTGCGCGGAAAGAATTGAGTCTTTAAAAATAAATCAAAGGAGTTAATCTCTGAAATATTAATTCTCATTTCCCACCGTTCAGGATTGTCATTGCATCCGTGGCTTAAGGGCACGGCAATATTTTTGTGGTATTATTTCGTTTAGAAATGGCAGTCTTCCACTAGCGAGTAATGATGAGTACTTTATGGATGTCAGAGTGACATGCATAAATGCTGCGCCGTATATCATTAACGTTTTCCAGAAAGTCTGAAGAGGTCGACGGAAAACTTACTTCAAAGCAGTTAACTTGACGGCATTTCTAAACATGTACAGCACCATCCAACACAACGAGGCAGTTGAGGAGAATTTAATTAATTCGCTGCCACAGAACTTGATAATAGCTCATAGATTACTGTCGGTGAGCAATTTGTGGAATTAAGTCCAGACAACTCAGTTACTGTACAAAACATCACTAAAGACATAAGCTGAACTTACTGAGAACTTAAAATTCTTTCTCAAGCCAGCTGTAGCGTATTTGTTTAGGAAAATACATTTTAATGAGAATATAATCTGTCACGGTTACAGTGCTCTGACTTCTGAAACAGCACTGTAAGTGCAATGTGTTAATAAATATGGTTATTTAAATCTGCACCGTCTTTTTACCATGTATATCCCACCAATGAAGTGTTCAATCGTTCGTTATTTGACATGTTAATGTACTCTCTGCATCCTGGATTACAGTATATTTTCTTCTTAAATTTTAGGTTTTACACATTTAAAAAATGTTTCCCTTCTTAAAGAACCTTAGCTGCAAAGTATGAGGTTCCGTTGGAAGTACGACAAGTATGTGAACATCTAGCAAATTAGCATCGCTTGCTTATGGGATGGATTCAGACATCCCAAAAGGCTGGTGAAATTTAAAAAAATGACACCGCGCAACAGGCGAGAAGCGCCAGATTCTAATATGCTTAACGGTGAAAGCCTGAATTATCCTGTATCCTAAAACAGTAATGAATAACGTTACATGATACAGTCTATAAATGCTCCAATTTCCAAAACCACACTAGAAATTTTACCCTCTGCAAATCACAATATGCAAATAATTCACAGCAAAACGCAACCTATGCCAGACACGCGCAGAATTTCATTGAGACAAACTACCTTGAACTTGTGTCAACATAACTTCACATATTAATGTAGCCTCTATCGAGACTGAGAGCTGATGGGGTTTTGGGAGTAAACGAGTTAAACAAATAGCTCTCTGATACATAAACAGCCATATTTACTTTCGCTTGCCCCTGAAAAGACTGATAACAAAAATGTGGACTCAGTATTAAATAATTCGTGACCATTCGTTGAATATTCATCACGAGAATAAACCAACAATTGCATGTAAAGATATATGAATTTGTTACACTAGAGATGCCGCAAGAGGGTAGCAAATTCAAATATCTTCATATGCACTTGTTGGTTTTATTCTCATAATGAAAAATGTGAACATAAACACAAAATTGCTTTTCCTGTAATCAACTGAGCGGGTCACATCGCAAGAATGAAAGAAAAAACAATATCAAATAAGAGATTCTTAATGGAAAATTCCACAACTCCAAATCAGTAGGAAAACCTAGAGCAAGATGAAAGGACGTCCTCCAGAGGGATGTAATAGAGATCCTAGGAAAACGAGGATGGAGGAGACGAGGTGGGGTTAGAGAAGAATGGAGGCGCTCTTTGAGGGAGGCTAAGGCCCAGAAGGGGTTGTAGCTACATACATGGATGGAAGGTAAAAACAGAGCCAATTCATACGTTCATACGGCAAACTATTCACATCAAGGCCGGCCCAGGTAATGTTTAAAAAAAGATATTACATTAGGAATTTTGCTACGTCGTAATTAGTAGTCTCTGTGAGGAAGGTAAGTTTCAATCATAAATCATGAAGAAATGAAGAATATCCGCAGAGTGAAACAGTTCTGACGCATTCTCTTTGACAGTAGCAACTATAGACCAGGGTGGTAACTGAGGCAGACATGTTCACAGTAACACCAACTGAAGGACTAATATCAGTACATTCTATCATGTACATACATATTCATGTAAAGGGGCTGTTACTCTTGTGGGACTTTAGACACCATTGGAATGATTCTACGAATTTTAGTAAAAATCCCAAATATCAGTTTTCAATAATATCTGTCCGGCGGGAGCCAAGATGTTTCATTCGGACACACTGAGATATGAACCTAATATTCTGTTTTCGCGGATGCCTACAGAAAGCACCTGCAATCAAAAATAGGCAAATATCGTCCTAGAAAAGGACACACAGGCCCAGCGAGGAGTATAGGTATTGCTCTACTCTTTCTTTAATCTCGGCTCCAGAGAGGGTGGGTGGTCAACGCCACGCCCCGGCCGCTCTATCCCCGGGAAAGGGACCCAGTGCCCATTTTATAGGAGGCTGGGTGGGTCCCACGGCCGGTCTGGACGGGTGCGAAAAATCTCGCCCCCACCGGAATTCGAATCGAAAATAACTCTACGTGTTAACACCGGCCTGCTGTGGGCAAATCCATCTGCCGCAAGAATGTTTCTAGCAAACAGAACAAGAAGACTCTGCAATACAAGTAACTTGAAAAATGCACTACGCATTTTAAACTACTTAAACCAGGCGTGAAAAATTTAACATCCTCAATTTCTGTGCGCTTCAACTGCCGTCTGGTTACTCCAGTTACCAGCCGGAGACGTGGTTGCGCTATTTACATGCTAGTTAAAATAATATTAAAATGAAATGCATATAGGCACAGGAGGTGGTGTCGTCCGTGATCGACTGTTTAGACAAACCTGTCATTTAATCGCAACGGCTGTAAACGGAGAATTTCCGCTCGTACGAAGCATTTCAATATTGGGTTCAATGGGAAGAACGGATTGGTGTGTAGAAACAAGGCTTCTGAGATACTGCGCAGCATAAACGGGTGATTTGTACCGGACTTTTCGGAGAAGCCTAATGACCTTACCTTCAAGGACGGAATATCTAACAAACTTCTGGCTCCAGCCGCTCCACCCCACTCAAGTCCCCTCTGGCTGACTAGGCCCCAGCAACAGTCCGTGTATGTTGGTGGGAAGAAAGACATCTGTCTCTGGTGGGAGAAGAACCCCAATCTTATGGCCAGTATCCTGAGCTACACAGGATCCAATTAGGTGTCCATAAATATAATGCTCTGTCATATATACACTGTTACAGACCCAGATAAGCGAAGTAAATAAGAAACGGAACGAAAATATCTTGAAAGGTTTTTCATGTGGTTGTCCGATAGGCAACATAAGGGGCTCTTCATGCCCTATTTTCAAAAACAGGTAATTAATTACAAATTCCTAAGTCTAATAGACAGAGAGTTTCCTGAGAAACGGAAAGGCCACAGCTGATGAAAAACTCCTTGGTCCGTTAAGAAGTCTAAACGTCAACAAATATGTTCCGAGAAATCAAGCACCCAAGGCAGTCGTGAGCTAACTGAATACAGTCAAGGCTTCCATACCGTATTTTCCAAGAGGCACTTCAACATTCTCTGCCCAGTGGCTGGTTTTTGTGGCCTAAATAATAACATTCCGGATGGCCGGTTCATTACACTGTCTACCGGGCGATTATTACTTGCTCCACTTGCTGAATGTGGAGTTCGACTGTATCTTTTACAGAAGTCAGAGCCGAACATGGTTAATTGTGCATGCCGATTGCAATCCCATGGAACATTCTACAAATTATGCAAGTTGTTTACATCCCCACAGTGTATAATATAAATTATACAGGGTGGTCATATTTCAACACGATGAAATACAAATTATATACTCTGATATATTTCCACAGGGAACATAATAAAAAGTAAGCTGTTTATTGTATTCCTGCAGGATATAATAGGAATTAAGTACGGTGATTATAGCTGTACAGAATATAGTCAAAATCATCCACGCTGATTACAATCTCACAGTTTATAACACTAAGTGTACAAGGTGAGTATAGTCCGACATGATAAAATTCAAGTTATATAAGCTGATTATACAGGGTCATCGAAAAAGATGGACGGGATTTGAAACTGCTATAACTTAAAAAGTACTAGATTGAAACCTTCGAAAAAGAAATTGTAAATAGGGTTATTTTTATGCAAGACGGAGCACTTCCCCATTTCAGTTGCTTTGTGACTGACGTTTTAAATGAGAGATTCCCTGATGCCTGGATTGGAAGGGATGGACCAATACCCTGGCCACCTCGAAGCCCAGATCTCTCTCCACTTGATTTTTTCCTGTGGGGGTACATTAAGAACATTGTGTATACTGAGAAGATAAGGAATATCCAGCACCTGC
>Ga0123352_10019681_pt1 | contig 10762 bp, 6 predicted proteins | sample TergutLab28metaG_FD_89700 | JGI IMG/M metagenome (GOLD analysis project Ga0123352, IMG submission 89700) | Labiotermes labralis P1 segment gut microbial communities from Petit-Saut dam, French Guiana - Lab288 P1 | ecosystem: Host-associated > Arthropoda: Insects > Digestive system > Gut ... | reverse complement strand
TGTGCAGGTTCATAATTTGGGCATTGTTGTGAGTGTGTGTGTGCAGGTTCATAATTTGGGCATTGTTGTGAGTGTGTGTGTGTGTGTGTGTGCAGGTTCATAATTTGGGTGTTGTTAGTTGTGTGTGTGTGTGTGTGCAGGTTCATAATTTGGGCATTGTTAGTTTTGTGTGTGTGTGTGCAGGTTCATAATTTGGGCATTGTTAGTTTTGTGTGTGTGTGTGTGCAGGTTCATAATTTGGGCATTTTTAGTTGTGTGTGTATGCAGGTTCATAATTTGGGCATTTTTAGTTGTGTGTGTATGCAGGTTCATAATTTTGGCATTGTTAGTCGTGTGTGTCTTCTGACTTCTGTAGGTGTGAGACGGAATGTGTTGCATAATTAAATAATTAATTTATTTTTTAAAGTTTTTGCAGTTTTTTTAAGTTTAAAATTTTCTGTTACATATTAAAATTGTGGAGCACGCATAAAATTGGTGGGTTTATGCAAGTAAATTTTGTGTTCTTCAGACTGGAAATTGCTTTTGTTGCAGTGCTGTATCTTAAAAAATATTAAAATATGGCAATTTATACAAAAGGAGGCAGAAGTATATATATTAAGAGGTTTTTAGTCCGTATGGCTTGGTGGCAGCTGCGCTGTTATTTGTCTGTATTGCTGCAGCAGACATTATCTTACTTATCACAGTATCTGTTCAAGTTTAACCATATTTGTTCCTTTTAAACTACTGCTGAATTTGCCTGAAAGGTTGTTGGAAGTTTAATTTATTTATAAAGTTTGAAGTTTGTTTCTTTCCTTACCTTTTGCACCCTGTATCTACTGGTGCTGATATAATTTTTTTGATTACCTTGATTTTATCAGTGGCTGTTAGAAAGTGAAAACAAATTCTAAATAGATGGAAACAAGTAAATAGAATAGGATTAAAGGAGTATATGTATAATACTTACTTGAAATGCCATATCATATTGGTAAAAGTTTGTACAGCATTAAGAAAGTGAGATTACACGTGTCAGTGAAAGTAGCTATTACTGGTAGTCAGGTTTTGCAGTATGAAGAGAAATGAGTTGAATATGGTCAGTCATCCATCAGAACCAGTTTAAGAAAAGGAAGAATGTAATTGGCAGGTAAAGGAGTAACTAATGCTTCATGTAATAACAGTCTTAGAATTTAATTAATAAATTCTGTTGACTTGCAGCTCCTGGGAAACGAGTGACTACAAGAGGGAGAAGGAAAGCACCCTATCGGCCCCGCCTCCTGCGTTCAATCCGCCCGAACATAAAAAAAAAACCAGAAGAAGTTATTCATCAGCAGCGTCGGAAATCACAAACGTTGATAAACAATAACAGCAGCAGCAACAATAACAACATTGCTGTGACACCAGGAAGCAATGTGAAGCTGCAAAGAACATCACCTCGAATGCCACTTTATGGTAACACCAATGAAAATGAATTGAACCAAGATGGAAATGCAGAGAAGATTAAGAGGTAGGGCAGAACATTAGACGTGTAACAATTCCTAGCAGACTTCAGTGTGATTTTTCTTCTCCCCAAGTCTGTAGATTATGGCATTGTTCAGTGCATTATTTATTTTTATGAGAACACAAATTGTGGCATAGTTTGAACTAATCCTTGAATTATTCAAATCTGCCAAGCAGTCGTCAACCTCACCACACTGTAAATAAATTCAGTGCTACAGTCTAATGTTTGTAGCTAGGTAGTAACCATTGTCTTGGAAGTATAACGAGTTTCTCTCTGAGAATTCATATGAATTCTTGGCTCATGAACCGCATTAAAAAATAATGTTATTTTAATAGCTATGTGTCTGTGAGACATGATTTGTTCTAGGTATGAGTGTATCAAGCATGGTTGGCAGACCTATAAAAGGCCATGTGCCAAAACTTTATAAGCAAATACAAAGGATAAATTTTATCTCACCCCCATATATATACTTTTATATAATTACTGTATTTGCTGGAAAAATTTTATATTCCAGTCTTAAAAGTTGAGAAATTCAAAAAAAGTTTAAGTGAATGTATTGAAATTCTAAAGTATGTGTGTCTGTTACAAGTATATGTAATAGATCATGCCTTGAAATCTGAACATATTCTTCATTTAGTTCTTCTACAATGGCATATTCTCCAGAATCTTGTGTCCTGTCGCTGGGACTTTTATGTTTGATGAACAATTTCTTGTTGCCCAGGTGACCACCATTCATCTTGGCTGGCACCGCGCACCAGAACTGTTACTTCTTACTAACATATTCATAGAACTTTTCTGCCATTTCAGAAACCAAAGTTTACCTTCCACTGGCAGCAAGATGGCAATTTTTCTACAATTTGAAGTTTTACATTTTTTTTATTTGTGAAAAATGGTAAAAGCACATGTTTAACACTTGTGTTGAGCAGAATGTGTGAACATTATTGTGGATTAACATTTGCTGCTACATTCAGTACTGTGAGTGCATGTGGCTATCTGAAGGGTAAGACAAGTTAGTTGTGAACAACTAACTTGTCCTACTGTTCAGGTAGCCTTCAAGTTAACATGGTGTTTGGAATCAGTGGTGTTACCATCTTCGTAATGAATAAACTGTGTACCATCACAAGTGTCATTCTTAGTTGGCTGTGTATCCCAGTTTTTGTTTTTATTATTTTTTTAAAACAGAGCGTGACAAGTTTGTTAAAATATATTACCATTTTGTTAGTGATTTGGTTCTTGTCTATTTTATCAAAATGTGTCTTTGAAACAGTTTTGTATTCCAGGAAGTTTGTTGGTGTGGCACGTGTGCGAACTTTTTAAGGTAGGCTGTCTTTGTGAGAAACCCCTATTTTGTTTTTGTGTTTTAAAAAAAACCTGAATTGTAAAATTGAGGAAACTGAAATTTATTTGGGGAATGAGAACAAGCTTCTATTAACCTGTTTGCACCAAATGATGACTATAGCTGTTGCACAGTGCAATGGTCAAAAAACCGAAGCGCGACTGAAGTCATTGCCCTGAATGGGTCAATTATAGCATGTTCTTGTACAGCCCTCAATGGACATATAGTGCTTTGATATATGCAGCTGTTCTCAAGTGTGATGATTTTTGTTGATCAGAATTTTCCCGTACCACCCCTCAAATCCACAAATTTAATTCCGGTACCGAAGGATTAACAGTGTGAAGGTAATATAACTAATGGGTCAGTACTGAAGAAATTGCACACACAGTGACGTATGTCACACGTACAATATGCATTAATGTGCATTCATTGATAGTGGAAATAACAGTTAACGGCATGCTTTCCTTCTGCCTGCATGGGACTGAGAATCACTGAGAAAAATGTGGATGGTATTCCTTCAGTATTTTTTCCTCTGGAGTTCTGAATTGACATCATGGTGTGGTTATTTATCCTGCTGAGGTCTCTGTTCTCCTGGGATGTGGTGCTACATCACTGAGTGACTGATGACCAGTGTTTTGATACCCCGTGTTTTCTCAGAACTTCAGGCACCATATACACAGTGACATGACACAACATCCCAGAAGAATGAAAACCTCAACTGTACCACCATGAGAGTGTAAAAAACTTGCATATTTGTTGTGTTGCCTGGTGTGGAGACTTGCCTATTTGTGTCATTTTACCAGTAAATGGAAGGCAAGTGCTGAAAATATTGGTCACCACTGTGGCTGTTATTCAGAAAGTGACTTTTCCGTGAACTTGCTAGTCCATATTGTTAGTCCAGATGAAAAGTGCCACAACTGAACATGTGACACAGTTCTTCAGTTACATGGTCATTATTCTGCTTGGGAGAACAGTGACGCTAGTGCCTCCTCATGGTGAAGAGTCTGGTATTATTTGTGGACCTTCTCCTGTTAAAACAAGTAACTTTTGGCAGTTTTGGCAGCCTGCTTCTTTACAGATCTCATAAATTACATTTTTTCAGTTGTGACAGTTGTCTTCTGGACTAATGATATGATTAGTACCTCACCAAGCCACACAGCAGGGAATGTAATAAGAACTTGTTGGGCAGATATTTTGGATAATATTCAAGGATAAGTTCAGAAATATTTCACATGCTTGTGAGATACAGTTGTAGTACAACCTTATCTACAGGTGATGGCTGTACCTTGGTAGGTGTAGATTTTGTTATTTCTTATATCAGCATTACATGGGTCTTTGAAATGGACTCCTACTGACATCATTTCTGTTATTGTTAGCAGAAAAATTTTAACTTGTGCTTCAGGTCTAAAATGAGGTCTTACTTCCTAAAATATATTGCCTCTGTGACATGGTTGTAAAGTGGAAAGGGGTATGTTACATTTGATACAACTGGCATTTTCACTCTGGAACATGTTATACAAATATCCATTACTGAACTGTAAGTACACAAATTGACACATGCATGGTGTTCATATTTTGAATATTTGCAGAGTTGTAATGTATCTTTAGTGTAACTAAAGCAATAAGATTGTAATGTTGGTGTTTGACAGTTGAACCTGCGTACATAATGAGTCTGAAATCTGGACTCTTTGACCACCATGCCTGGACTAATGCAGGCTGTTTCACCAGGATATTCTGGTTGTAGCATATGCAGTCTTTATTTTTCTATCCAGTTTTTGTGGCCAGTGACAAAATGTATATACTGTGTTATCTCTCTAATGGACATTTTGAAGCGTTTGTGTGTTCTTCCAGTCCTTTCTAGTTGGTAAGCTGAGAAATACGCAGCTGTTATATGAAGTGTGGGAGTACAGAGAGGTTATATTGTTTGATGGTGTTCAATTTGTGTGGGATAGGTGCCCCATGTAAAATGTTGCAACTCATGTAGACTCTGAAATTGTGCAGTTTTTGTCTGCAAAGGCAGTGCACTTTCACCAGTTAAACTTAAGGTATGTAAACCACTTGCCTTCCTTGTACAGTTTCTCATTTTATGCTGCTACTTGATTTCTGTAACTTAACAACTCCACTCTTTCAGAAAAGAGAAAGTTAGATTTATTTTAACTTTTTATATGTACTTCTGTTATAACAGGACAAGGCAATGATTCCCCCCCCTCCCCCCAAATGTTTTGATTGGTCAAGTTATCACAGTTTTTTGTAATGTACAGTACATAAATTCTGGATCAGTGTCATAACTCTTTCTAGCACAACAGTTCTGGATTACCATATGTACCTCTGTTTCATGTGAAGATGTGAAGACATGACCAATTCTATCCTAGTCTTTACCACCTGTATATGATTACAGTAAGGCTGGCTGTGCATTGGGGTAGCGAAGCAATCAGTCTGCTATGGAAATGCATTAGTGGGAACTTCACTGGGAATGCCCTTGTACATGCTGTGGCAAACCAATTCCAAGGAATATTGTAATAATGATTATACCCCTCCCTCTCCCTTGTGCAGAGTGTATATGTGTGTGTGTATATATATATACATATATTTGCACATAAGCATGCATGACTTCAGTGTTCTGCCGTGGAGAAAATGAGATCTCTGATCTTCTCTGGTGTTATGCAGCATTGATTAGTAGTTGGGTAACTGACTGTAGATTGGTTGTTTGTTACAAACTGCCAATCTGTGCTGTGTAATGTCCCAGCAGAGTGACTTATCTCATTACTATTGGGCAATTGTTACACAGTGTCAGTGTTTTCCAGCCTCTTCTGACGGCTTAAACAATCTGTTGGTCCCAAAAAGAGATTGATGTAATTCCTAATTAAATGTGGAAGTGACATATTGCTGTTGGAAATGGGCTGCATCAACTCTCGTGCAGTACACGTGCGAGAAAAAGTAAATTAAAATGGAAGATTTTTTTAATTCTTAGGATAGCATGCTAGAGATTGTTGAAAGGAATGTTCTTACTATATTTTGTACCACTTCTGATACTGTGAAGATTTTAAGTTTCTTGAATTGTGTAAATAGTTGAGAATAGTATTGTAAAATCACCTTCAGCCATCTCCTATTTTAAACAAACTTCATTTTTCACAGTTAATGGTATCCTATTGTCTTCACTACAGGAGTTGGGGTTGCTAGAGCCAAATGAAACATACTCTGACTGTTCTTCATTTACTGCAAGAGACTTCCCAGTTGGTGCTGTGTTCCTTGCAAGCCAGTTTATGCAAACCTAAATGCAGATCAGTTAAGAACAACAGTGTAAAATAACAAAAGGAAATGTGAGATTTTTTGCTTTGGTTTTTTGGCAAGGACCTGGTTTTTTTTTGCCACAGTATTGTGATGGTTGGCTTCCCTTCAATTGGAGAAAAATGCACCCAAATTTTCAGATTGACATTGATAAATATCATGTACTGCCTTCCACCAATGACTGATTTCTCTTTACTCTGCTTGTATAGACCTCAAGGATGTTAATAGGTTTCAGCTTTCTTCCCAAAGTAACCTGATGATTGTTGTCCTGATAAATGTTAATTCAGTTAGGTACTAAAACAAAGTGTTTTTTTCTTTTACGTTGCTGCCAGATTTTCAGAATGATATTTAGGCCACTAGTACTGTTTATTTCTGTGTGTATTGTTTACCACAGCAAATAATCCTACAGCAAGGGTGTGGAATGTACTAAAATCCAACAGATGTTTGTTATTGTTCCTTACGTATTCATCACACAGTTGCCCTTTTTTATAGAATGTTGCCTTCAAGGTACACTGTAATAAGTGTGAAAAAATTGTCTAATGATATTGGGTTAAACTGCCGTAACACCAAGATTGCACACACACAATTTCATGATTGTATGTATGTGTATTATTTCTTGTTGTCTTTTAGACTCTTGTTTATGAAGGAGATTGTACATTTTAGGGCTGAATTTTCATTTCCACAGTTTATGTTTAAACTATCAAGACTGAAGCCAGATACCAGTTTTGTGATGAGTGGAGAACTGTTGTTTCTTTTGTATGTTATTAAGGTGTGGTTATTGCTTAGCCTTCAGCTGCAAAAGAGCTCCTCAGAATGTTGACAGCAGTGTGGCAGCATGGGTAAGGAAATGTTGATGGAAGTTTTAAATACATCCACTAGAATTGAGAAGCACCCAGGAGAGTACTAAATTTATATTCAGTAGTATAGCACAGTGTAAGGGTGTGAAAAATACTACAGCAGCGTAGACAAGCAAATCCTGTCCAATAACATGTCATATTAGAGTAGAATTTAAAATATTAAATGCATTTCCAAACTAGAATTTGTGTCATAAATTTGGCTTTGAAATATCCCCTATTTAGATTGCTGGACTTTAAAAACTTAGAAGTGTGTTCTCTTGTCACATACTGCAAATTAAATATTTGATAGGAATCAATAAAGTATTGTCACTGTGCTCCTTTATGGTACTATTGTTTTTATGTCAGAAAGGCCTGTAACATATTTGTCTTGCAAAGGTCTGCATATTTCAACAGAAAATTTGTTCAGTTTAAACAAGATTAATGGAGTACATGAATGTTTGGATTATGAAGCCCCATAAACTGAATACTAGATCTGCCATACAGCAGAATGCAGTTCTTGCAGTTGTTACAAATAAAATTTACTCTTTGAGTCAATTTACAGTCCTGATTAGACATTACATTCCAAATTATAGTTTTTGTTGTGCATTTTGATGACAAATCCCAATATTACATTAACAGTAAGTAGTAAATAGGCCTTACCAACATGTTTTCTGAATCAAGATTTGAGGAAATCCAGTGTTTATGAAAATTAATCTTTCTTGATAGAATGATAATTTTGTGAGGTTCAGAGGTAGACCCTTGTGGAAGGTAGCCTGGGTTAGTTTTAAGTGTAATTTCTGTAATTTCGTATGATTGGGTTCTGGTGTATTGGCAGCTTAGTACACATTAATAATGCCAGCAGATGTTACTAAGGGGCTACTGATGTTAGATTTCGTGAAAAGATGTTTAGCCAAAAGAAATGTAAACTGAAAGAATGAACATTTTAAACTTTCAACTGAACCGAGTGCGCACAAAGTTTGGAACTGTACGATATTCTAACAGTTGCCAGATCCTGTATCTTCACATGCTACTGGGGAAAGATTCAGGTAATTTAATTACCTTGTGCCAAAGACCAATTCTGTATATATTTGAATTAATGCATAAGAAGTTAACATCCATTCATATTTTCTTGCTTATATTTTACACTTTTCTATGTATCTTCATATGGACCCTGATGTAGACATGGCATTTTCCAAATTATTTTAATTGCAAGTTTATAATTCAGTTTTGTTTTGCAAGCAGAAGTGGAATTATGATTGAAAAGGAAATGTAAAATATACTTCAGTAAATTGCAGTTCAGATGGTTGGAGCACAAAAGATATTCAAGATAACTAATATTTTCTTGAGAGTAGTAATTGGCTTCTGTCTTGATGGAACTACATGTCACCAAGAGTGTTGGTGTTGAACTCTCTGCTGTGTAAGCCCACCTTGGTGGAGGCACTTTACTGAAGTTTTGGAACTGCCTCATTGTGTGTATGCTGTTATATATTCAAATATTCAGCTTACCCCTTTACTTCAGTGACCTGATTTTACTGTTAAAAGATATGAAAGTGATGGCTTGTGGGCCGTTTAGAATTGAGCTTGGAAGAACGGCACAATATTATTTCTATCATTCAGGTGGTTTCTTTGCAGTCAGAATAAATGGCATGTTGAATGTGGTGACAGCAGAGGGCTGCAATACCAGCCTGGGTGGTGATTTAAGGTGGCTCAGTCACTGTGTAGAGCAATCTGTCCCAGAACTTGTCTCTTACCTTTAGAAGTGAGTTCTGTGTGATGAGCCCCTGTTCTTGCCAGATGAAATTGATTATTTCATCTAATGACTGTTGGTTGCAGGAGTGAGATGCTTTTTCTAATACTCTTGTATGAATTATACATATTTGTAGATATAATGAAGCACATGAAAATAGTAATGTATATATATATATGTGAAGTATATGTACAGTATATATTTCAAACATGTATATTTTTTCATTACCTCTTCAGCGATAAGCAAGCTCTTCCTAATACAATCAACAACTATTGTGTGTGAGTGTGTGTGTGTGTGTGTACAAGCAGGTGTGTGCATATTTGGAAACATGACCACCTGGAAATCACATGTACAAGTGATCACAATAGTGGCATGAGCAGTACTAGTGACATACTGTTTCATAACCAAGTAAATGAAAGTGAATTCATTTTTTACCGTTCACAGAACCTGGAAGTTCATTGACACATTCACAAGAACATGTGGTATATCCACTCTCTTCTGAGATGTGACATCATGCAGTCTGATAGAAGTGTGCTGATTCACCAGGAATGTGCTGCCTCCATCAACCATGAGGTAGATGGTGGAGGCAGCACATCCCAGAAGACAGGTGTGTTCATACTAACTACCATGAAAATATAAAATCTCACAGTATGGCAGCCAATGAAATGTGTCAAATGTGTACTTTTTCAATATGCCACCTTTTGCTGTATGCTGTTCTTCATTCCTACACTCAAAAGCTTTGAGACATCAATGCATAAGTCACCATACTGTACTCTGTTCTAAGTCTGTATAATGTCACTCAAAGACAGAGTTTGTAAGCAAGATATGGCAATGAAAGCTCAGGTTATAAACACTGAGTACTTCACATGGCATGCTATCTTATTTTGAAGTGGCACAACACTCTTCATGCAGTCTTATATTTCTTCACCTCCACTGCTGCAGCTGTGCTCACTGATATTTGTGTTTTCAGTTTCCACACATTCAGTAATTGCTGACTCTTTCTTCAGTTATGTTGTCAAAGACTCCTTCCCTCTCAGTTTACTTCTTTGCCAAATTTACATGGTCACATGCACCGACTGCTGCTCCTCTGTTGTCGTACTGTAAAGCTGTTCCTAGTGTAGCTGACTGGCATCTTCTGGTCTTAACTGGGAATGCTGTGTGATCCAACACACTCCTTCACTATAGCCCATATGAAGCCAATATCAATGAAGTCTGGTTTATGTGGTAGTACATATGATGTGTTGGCTGTGTTCCAGAAACAAATTGGCACAATATTGCACTTTGTTGGGCTTGGTATGTTGTAGAAGGGCATATAGTTCTGGTTTGAGAATATTGTCATGGAAGTGAACTGTATCTGGCTGTGACCATTCTTTTGGTTGTGTTTTTGTGTGGCGTTTGAATTTGGCAGTTCATGTTGTAGTGTAGAGTCTTAGCGTTTTCGGCAGTGTGTGGCAGGAAGATTTTGCAATCAGATTTTCTTTCATCCACTGCTCATGCTTATGCTGGGTCATTTGTGATGGCAATCACCAGTTACACAAATTACTGCCAAATAAAGTAGGCATTTTGAATTAGCCATTTTCCCCCATTGGCATGCATAGTAATGAGATATTATTCTTTTGAGTTTATCACAAGTCTCCCATTCAAAAAATCACGGCTACATTATGTATTCTGCACATTTGAGCTCTTGAAAAGGCTGGTGAGATGCACTGAGGGCAGGTGCCAGGTTTGCCAGTTACAATTTGTCTTTTGTTTTTATGGGAACTGTTGTGGCAGTGCAGTTAATAGTTCATGAAATAACTTCTACTTTTGCAGCTCTGTGTATACTGCCAAGAGATAATTTAATTCATTTTTAGCATGTTATATGTACTTATATTGTCAAAATTCTGTGCTTCATATACTAAAATAATTTTGCATGTTACTGCCATCTAGAAAGAAGTTCATGAAGAAGATCGGTGGTTGAGATTTGCCCTAGTGATTGAATATTCCCTGTTCTGTACATAAACTGTATTACGTTTGTGTGTGTGTGTGTGTGTGTGTGTGTGTGTGTATGCACATGTGCGTGTGTATGCACATATGTGCAT
>Ga0123352_10019680_pt1 | contig 10763 bp, 4 predicted proteins | sample TergutLab28metaG_FD_89700 | JGI IMG/M metagenome (GOLD analysis project Ga0123352, IMG submission 89700) | Labiotermes labralis P1 segment gut microbial communities from Petit-Saut dam, French Guiana - Lab288 P1 | ecosystem: Host-associated > Arthropoda: Insects > Digestive system > Gut ... | reverse complement strand
ATCCGAGGTAAAACTCGGTGTGTTTTGCTACATTTTGACAGTTCAAAACGTTGTGTATGTCCTCTGTATAAATTTCTATACGCTTTCAAAGTTGTAAAGCTCTTTTTGAAACATCCTGTATATGACACTCTTTGAGCAAAATTGTAATTGTGATAACCTGAAGATGGCCGTTTTAGGCCGAAACATTTAGTTATTTATCTTGCCAATAAATACCACCATCTAGCATACAATTATAGTTGTGTTTTCTGACTGAAATTAACTCACCACTAGTCTTTCCACACACAACGGGGATGACACACCTTAGAACTGTGGAGAAGATTATTACACCCTTTGACAGTGACGCGTATCTCGAAGACTTAACATCTTAGGGTACATGTCGTACGGCTTTTGCTACTTCTTTTTAAACTGCGTTCACACTTTGGAGAAATTGTGCGCCAATTTCTTTTCACTCCGTATATTCTAGATCGCAATTTTTTGCAACTCTGTATTCGAGACTGTCTTCATGGAAGAGAACGCTTTGAGAAACTGACGAGTCATTCAGTTCCTCAAGAACTTCCTATATTTTATGGAGCAGAAGTGTTTATTATCACTTTTTAAAAAATAATTGGACCCTGACGTGAAGCATACGAAGCCAGTCCGCACTCGTCTACTCCAGACATCTGAGATCCCTCTATTTTGGGGTCTCCCTAACGGTCTCTTCCCTTCATTTGTTAATCAAATTGTGTGTGGAATTGTCGCCGATTCCACTCACGATACAAACTCTGTCCTTATCGTATACCTCGACGTTTCGTGCATAGCTTATTCATCAACGTTCCTGTTATCCCCTAAGCACGAATAATGTAAGAAATAGACGCTCTAGCAAGAGGTTTTGGCCAATCCCATTAAGCGAATATTTAAGAATTCGGAATCGTTACGTCGTGTCAAACGGAAAACAGTTATGAACTTCAGAAGAGCTCTAATGTATCCATATTCGGTGTCAAGCAGTCCAAATGGCGTAGTTTCGCCTGCAGGTATGGGTATTCTATATAGTTACGCGGAATCAGGTTGTGAAAGGTTGAACAGCGTAATATTTCAGAATACCTGAACGTTTAGAAACACCATTGTGAGAACCTCAAAAGTTGCCATCCCAGTATATGTGTGAAGGCATTCAGGGAAATCACGATATATGAGCCAGGACAACCAATTTCTGGAATCGACATCTGTCTAATTTTACTAACATACCAGTTCTCTCAGTAATTACATTTCCATGACACTGAATGGCAGTGTGAGACAATATGAGCTGAAGGTTTATTTAATGTTTTCCATCCCGAAGTGTTATAACATATAAATACAACGTGTCAGTTAATAACACAACACTTCATTTTATACAATAAAAATAGTACATTGTCAGGGCGAAATGTTTCGACCTTTATTAGGTCATCTTCAGGCCCTCTGAGAAAACAGATCCAAGAGCTATCTATATATCAATGCATTTTGAGATCCCAAATGCTTACAGACTGTGTTACAGTAATGTAAAATACGCAAGTTTGGTTATATTAAAATCTGTGTGACAGTCTCAGCATTAAAAGTTTAAAAATTATCTGGGATGGTGTTATATTAAAACTAATTGTGTATAAAAGATTGTATAGAAACTTGGTTTTGCTTTCTAATTTATAGAAGAGAGATAAACGCCAGCTCCTCATATCACCGACAAATGAAAAACACGCCGTATAAAAAGATCACATTCTAAAAACTAGAAAGTAAAACAAAATTTTATACAATATTTTATACACAATTGGTTTTAATATATCACCATCCCAGATAATTTTTAACCTTTAAATGCTAAGACAGTCCCACAGATTTCTATGTACATAAACTTAAGTATTTTGCATTCCTGTAACACAATCTGTAAGCATTTGGCATGCCACAATGCATTGAAATATAGACAGCTCTTGGGTCTGTTTTCTCAGAGGGCCTGAAGATGACCTAATAAATGTCGAAACATGTAGCCCTGATAATATACTATTTTTATTGTATATAAAATAAAGTTTTGTTTTATTGGCTGACACGTTGTATTTATATGAGCTGAATGTACATGCATGCAATTGCCAGAACCGAATGTAACTGACAATATTAAAGTGCATTTCAGTAACTGACAGTAATACACACAAGGTATATATACATAAGTATTACTCTACATAGTAAATCATGAGAAGCCATACTGCAAAATATTACTGAAAATAATGGTTTAGGATGCCCACGGACAAGGAGGAAAAATAACTTTTAACCTCGGGACCGGTAGTTATGGCCTAAGCGTTGACGAGAGAAAAGAAAAATAGTTGTCTTCATGTCTATATACGAATCCTTAGAACACAAACCAGTAACGCTTACAGAAGAAAATTAACCCGCAATGACGTGCTGTTATGTCATATGAACCATATTCAATTAATTTACATCTCCGCATCAAATAAATACAAAATAATGAAGACCATGACCTTTAAGATAACCCAGAGGAGTAGCACCGAATTCACAAGTGTAATACAACACTGAAAATTAATTACAGTTTTCTTACGAGTCAGTAGAGTGCCCCCGGTATTTTATAGCTACTGCCATTAATGACGTCTTAAGAAGGACCCATTAGCTGTTAATTGCATGTGTTACCATTGTACTAGTCTGAAATTAATTACACACTCTTAATGCTATTCTTTTGTTTTACACCCACGTACATTACTGAACACGCAGATATTTCGTTCTGAATTTTGTGTCTGCTTCATTTCAATTGATTTCAGATTTTATGAATGTGATTCAAGAAAATACCAGGAAATATTAAGTGCTGGGACGAACATTTGGACTTCAGAAAAATGAAGTCGTGAAATATTATAGAAAATGTGCAAGAAATAAGAAATAACGGCTGTGGTGCACATGTGTACTGTGGCTTTTGTAGTATAGCATAATGTAGCAGAATGGGTGTTAACAAAACTTCGAAGATACATACTGCCTCCATACCCAGAGTACAAACAGGAAGAGTATCTTCCCGGAATCTTTGGTGAACATCTATCAGGAAAAAAAAAGTCGCATTCCAGACAGAACGATAATACACAGACGAGCTCCACGATTTTTTCTCATCTGTAATCGATCGTGTTGTGACATTGCTGTCTATGTGCATGAATTCAGTGGCAAAGGTCTCCCTCCTATTTGAGACATGCCGGCCTTTCGCTGCCTTCCCACAAAAGTAAAACTGTACCAGTCTCCACCGCTTCGCGGAGCCGACGTAAATTAGGCCTATTCGCTACGCAATTCACTGCTCGATTTAGTTGTTCTTGGGGCAAAAAGTTCGCATGAAACGACTTACTCAACGTCGTTACTATCTCTATCTTTCACTTGCAGTACTTTAAGTTTCGAAGAATAAATAAATATAAATATAATATATATATATATACACGCGCGCGCGCGTGTGTTTGTACCGGAGTACCATATAAGATGATGGCCTGCTTCACCATTCAAACAGTTGACACTTCAACCATAGCGTGCATTCATAAAACTCCATATCACTACCAGAATATATTGGCATTATTTCTCCAACATATGAACAGTATGTCTTTATAATGTACAAGCAAGTTATTTCTATGGGTTAGAAATCGATTTTCCAATAATATTTACGCAAAGTTTAGGCTTAAAGGCGTTGTTGGAATTCAGTTCCAAAGAATATGTTCATATTCTCTCAGATCAAATAAATGACATTTCGTAGCATACTTTATATTTTCCTCGCTTTCTTTCTAGCCTTCTTCTTTTCTTTCTTCCATTCCTTTCCTTATTCTACTGTTTCTCTCCCCATTCTGTGAGTGGAAGTTGGTTAGCCGTTCAGCAACTCCACTTGAAGGGCAAACCCCTTTTCAGCTGTCCCTGTCCGAGTAATCGATGATGCCTTTAAGCCGAGTCTGAGAGGGTTCAGGTTTGGCAGCTGTGCACTGCAGATGCAATGGTGCAGTGAAACAGCACCTTGCGTCATATCCGTCAGAATTGCACATTTCTCCGCCGGCAGTAGGCCAAGACTGATGGACGATGAAACTGACCCGCGACACTGAAATACTCAAGACACCATAGCCATGTGAAAAAACATGAAATGACTTAAACTGAAACAGCCAGTACACAATGAGCGGAAGATTGCGTCACTGAACTGTGAGAAATCTTAATAATGCAGAGTCCACCTCCCATTTTTTAAACAGGAAATCGACGGAGACTCTGCCGTTCAAAATGCGCCAACTCCTTCACTTTCACCGGGCACGGCGTTTGTAGAGCGAGGCAGCAATTGCAGTGTTCCTTTCTGTTCCCGATTTTTCCTTGCGAATCAGATCACGTTTCGGATGAATCTTGATTCCTCTAGTTCCTGGTTTGAGCAACGCATTATGTCAGTAATTCCCGTATACCCAAATGTAAAGAAGTGCTTAACTAAATTAAGCACCATGCAGTTAAATGTCTGGGGGTGGAGGTACTAGTTCACACTTTCTTAAACCCGCCGGTGATTAGAGGCAAGGGGATCGGCTCCCGTTTCTGGCCACTTTACTCACCCCGATGACACAGCACCACATTACGGTGAGACAGGATGCTTGTTGGGCCCCAGGGCCCTTCTGGACACTGACAGAAAGGAAAAGCTTGAGTCATACCGAAGGTCAGGCTGTGGTTCACCATCTATCAACATTTACTGTAGTCACTACCTTAACTGAACTGGTACAGTACCTCATATATTGCATAACGTTACAGCAAAGCTAACATTTAACTTAACACCTTGCCTCTGTGTCCGAGAGGAACGAATTTCTGTCCAGTGACTGGGCCACCAAATCACGAAACTATACATAGGAAGGAGAGGAAAAGCATCGTGCGTACTCAACCTCGAGCTTAGATTAAAGTTATTTGTGAAAGACCGCTTTACTTCCTGCCAAAATGCATATTATAACCACTGGACAGTACGTTGGATGGGCACCAGAGTCGCTCTAATTCTAGTGGCGACGAACAGAAACATGTCTGTCTCCTCTGGGAAACCGTCTGCGTTAATGTTCAACACAAATTCAGTTTAATACTGGTATGTTTATAGTAAAACTACCCAAATTTTGTGACAAAACTTGCGACTTGGTAGAACACTATAAATTGCAGATCTAATTAGAGTAAACTATTAGGACTAACTGCAGAAAGTACAACTGATTCCGTGGTCAATTCAACATGCCCTATTGCGGAGTAATATAAACATGTGCGAAGAAATTTGTTAGGTTTCCTCTATAAGTATAGAACTGTTATGCTTGTTAGACGCGACTATGTTACATTAAATTAGACTGGGTTGGGTTGGACTGGATGAGATGGAGTGTTTTGGCAGACAGTCAGACAGACAGACTCAACATCGGTGTGAAATTACGACACACTGCTCACTATGTACTTCGACAGGCTGCTGAAGGAAATATTGGTGACAGGGCCGGACTGAGGGGCGGACAACCTGGGTAGCTACCTGGCACCCCAAACTATACAAGACGCTAAGACATCACTGGAATAATAGGAAATATGTTGCAAGTACAAGCAGAATTTCTAAGAAAATTCTCTGAATGTTGGCCACCCCTGTCCTACGCCGAAAAAATTCAATAACATTGGTTATAAGGGGCACCAAATTGTTTGCCTGCCCGGGGCGCCGAATTATTGACCTGCCTGGGGCGCCCACATGTCTCTGGCAGGCCATGATAAGTGAAGATTAAAAGATGGTTTCGTAAAAACAGTTACAAGAAATGACAATGACATTTATTTGGCTCATCTCTCTTAAGGAAATGTCAGATGAGAGATCAGGTAGACCTCCTTCGCAGCGTTCAGTCAGCACGACGATGTCCGTAATATCAGCCAACGTTCATCATGCACAGACAAGAGACAAAAACTGATCTGACGCGCCTGTCAGCTGTTACGACAAATGGAAGCATTTCTGCTGGTACCAAGGTCAGACTTAAACCTCAGCTAGACGTAACAAATAACGCGTTTTCACATTTTTTTATTATGCATTTTATATCTGCAACTTCAGGCAAAATGACACGAGAAAATCTATTTCCATTAGTAATATAAGGGCAGCTTTAATAGATTATTTGTTGATTTATTGATCCATTCACGCATTTATGGTTTACATAAGAACCTGGTTAGTAGGACAGGTTTTATGGTATGGAAGGCAGAATGGCTGGAAAATAACAGACTGGAAATGAAGTGACCGTGGCCTGTTTTGAGACAGTATCGCGATATTTCCCTGGGAGGACTGCGGAAGAACACGAGAAGCTTCAGTTAATGCAAATAGTGCCCGAGCCAAAATAACCGAATAACCCCCACGATCGAATAAGCAGCCTTGACCATCAATGTGATCTGTGGCAGGTACATTCCAATCGCAGTAACACCTACAGAGATTATTTATCGGTGGGGATGGGAAGATAAATATTTCAATTGAAATATTCGTGATCTATTTCCAGCTGATTAAAAAACAGAAGCCCAGAACTATACACCTACATTAATCTGCTCCGTGTACATATTTGTGTTTGTGTGGATAGGAAATTTAAATACATCTTTATATAAGGGTTTGCAATACCAGGGACTAAATTCGATTGTTGTTGCGAGCCGTACATTTTTCGAGGTTCTTCTTTTCTTCCAACTTAAGACACAGACGAAGAGGGAGCTTGGAAAACACAAGGATAAACAGAATGATTTTTGGTACCAATAAATTTCAAAGCAACGACTGCAAGCTTCACTCCTATTACACGAAGCTGACAGAACTAAAAAATGGAAGTAAGTCCGTCATTTTTACTCACCAACTTGTTTACCATTTTTCCTTGTTTTTTGTGGGGAAACTCACACCTGAATTTGTCGGTACATTTTAGATGCACGCTGTATAGCATACACAGCGGTACATGATGGTATGCCGGTCCCTGTGCCCGCCCGGTCTAAGGCGTAGATCTACGGCCGCTCGCCTGTTGAGATTGCGGTTACGAATCCCATCGGGGGCACGGAAGTCCGTCTGCTGTGAGTGTTGTGTGTTGTCAGGTAGAGGTCTCTGCGACGCGCTGATCACGCGTCCAGAGGAGTCCTACCGACTGCGGTGCGTCGTTGTGTGTGATCCAGAAACTTCGTGAATTAGGAAGCCCTGGCCCACTGGCGGGCTGTTGGCCGAAAACAAAGCATGCTGATATATCGTAGAACGTGACGTCGTTATGACAGCAATAATTATGACAAAGGTAATTACGATCATCATGGATAACTCTTGTAAAATAAGGGCAAAGACACTATAACATGTTTAACTCGGTCTTGAGGACGTAACCGGCACAAAATTGTTGCAGAAGTTTTCTTGCAGTTCGTGAATATTAGAATGTCGCTTTTCTGGTTTTGAGCAGTACGTTGCACCGTACTTCGCTTGTAATGGTTCTGCGACTTGTAAAGGAAACTTAGTTTAACTTCAGTCACTATCAGAACAAAGATGTGTGGCATAATTCTATTCACTTCATTCAACGAAATCTCTTCTGACATAAAACTTCAAACAGGAAAACATATTTCTTAATTTCATATTAGAGTCCTTTACTTGCCACTCTCTTTCCTCGGCCCCTCGTGTGTGCGTGTGGCGGTACGTGCAACAAATTCACTAGAATGTCTGCAGACAGGACGGCTTGTCATAATTTGTGTAGCACATAAATGTTTGCTCACACATACGGACTGTAGAAGTTACATTAAAGTACAACTAAAATATAACTTAACTCTAAAATTTATTCGAATATATAAAATGTACGAATGATGTACCTAATTTAAATATACTGTAAAATGCAACAGATTTTGCCTGCGTCCTTATTTTGTAACCAGTCTACATCCCTCAATCCGCCTGCCAGTAGAATCCCCTTTAATATTACAATCCTACCTAAGTCTAGGCCTTCCAAGATTTCTATTCATGTAAGGGATTTCGATAAACATTCCGCAAGCATCAATTTTCAATTTCACACCTTACTTGTGCAGCGCAGCTTCAATCCTCCTTTAATTACAAGAAAAATCACGTTTGGTAAAAGGTAAAGTTAAAGTGATCCCGTTACAGGCCCGGTGTGGCCCAGAGTGTGGGTAAAGGTATAGCTCTACTCTTCCATGACCGCGGCACTAGAAGGGGGTGAGTGGTCAGCAGCACGCCCCGGCCACACTTTACGCCAGGGAAAGACCCGGTACTCATTTTACAGGAGACTGGGTGGGCCCCGGGGCCGGTCTGAACGGGTAGAATCATGTTTCGTATAGAATAAAAAATTATCATTTTTTTTTCAGTGTGGAAATTCTTCCAGGTTCCTTTTACTGCATCCATCTTGTGACAAAATATTCTTCTTACCATTCTCTTCTCAGACATCCATAAGATCCAGTTTAACACTCAAAAACAACAGCTAAAACTAACATTTCTTTCTTTCCTAGAGATCAGACGAAAAGACATCACAGTGTGAACCGAATAATGTAGCGGGAATTTCCCAAATTTAATCCGCATTTAATTTCTTTATCTACATGACTGTCACTTTTTTACTGCCTGTTCCAAACGTTTTCACGTCTCAGTTTTTCAAAGTGTGTTCCCTTATATTTTGATCATATCATGCATTCTGGTGGCGAGACGTGAAATTATACACTACATTTCGAGAGCTGAAGATTTTTTTTTGTCAGTGACTACGTGACTACGATTGTCTGAGATGTCACACCGTGCAGTTGGGTAGATAAGTATCGACGTCAAGGGAGAATCTACTGTGCTTCCCTTCAGGGAGAAGAGAAGAGGTAAGTTCGCCCTCACGCTTTTCCGCATTTACCATTTACCCAATTGCACTTCGTTGTATACCAGAAAACTGTAATCGTGATTAATAATTCTAAGCTTAATGCGTTCTCAGATGGACTAATTTCTTCGAAACAAGGTGGTCTTTACTCAGAATACATAGGTATACTTCAATAAATTTATCTGTCTACATTTTCCCATTTTACCACCAGACGCTTCCTCAAGCAAAATGACGTTTAGTGGCTAAATTGCTTTTTGATGATAAAATGTTATGGCAATTACTAAAGCAATCCTAGGAAGTGTTTCCTGAAGTAGACATCATTACGTATTGATTTTTCCCGATATTAAAATGAAGACAGCCTATCTCGAAAGCTGTCTCTTCTGAAAGAATTGTCATTTGACAGCACGGAATATGACGCGGAGAAAACCTATAAGCCCTTTCTAACACTTTTAGCACTTGGAGCACAGCTATTACTATATTACAGTCTCACTATAATTTTAAAACCCCTCAACTTAATCCACGGCTTGTATTCATGTCTTTCTTACGACGTTTGAAATGAAGCGAAAACATTTCCATAAGAAAGCATTAAAAATGTTATGTGTAATAGAGGTGCAGTATGTTTTCTGTGCAGTGGTAACTGTATTTTCACGTGATATTTAATCAATTTCACGCTGCGAATTGTTACGGGGAATTTCGGATTTTAAATCTAAATTCTAATGAATGTTATCTGCTTTACATATTTTAAATTTATTCCTGTTTTATTTCAAGGCCTTTAAGATTTTTCTAACCACGAAGCTAATAAGTAAACAAGACAGGCAAAGCACGTGTAACTTAAAATTGAGGCGCGTTCCTGTAACCAATGTTAGAGTGGAAAATCAAAAACCATTACATATTCTGGGAGTGCGTTTCTAGCCTTAGGTATCTGGCATGCAAAGCGCATGCGCCTTTCCGCCATCTGTGGCCTGTCTGGATCTACTACATTTTTAGGTGCATTCGCAAAATTGCGAAAAGCGAATATTCAGCTTTGATATATCTGTCTTTCCGTCTGTCCATCCGCTTGGAACAACTCGGCTTTCACCGGGCGGATTTTCATGAAATTTGGTACTGGAGTACTTTTCGAAAACCTGTTGACATATTTAGAGTTTCACTAAAAGTGAGAAGAATAACGGGTAATATATACAAAGACCAATATATATTTTCGATCATACCTCGATCGATTATTCTTGGAATAAAAAAAAATGTTTCAGAAAGAGATGTAAAGAAAATCAAGACACATTTTATGTTCAATCACTTTTTTTTTAAATCGTGCCACTTATGAGGAGATAATGTGTAAAAGTATTGTAGAGCCGGGCATTCCACAGACGAAAACATGGCCCATACGCATTGCTTGCTGGATACCTAAGGCTACATACAAGCTCAGAATATGTAATATATATTGCTTTTCCAATGCAAAAATGTTGCACGAACGCGCCTCACTGTTAGGTTATACGTATATTGCCTGCCTTTTTTTTTTTAAATTATCTCTGATACGACACGATTTAAAAAATAAAAAAGCATATTGAACACAAAATGTAGGTTTTTATTTTCTCTACAGCTCTTATTTGAAACAATTCTCATTCTAAGAAGAGCTGAGCGAGATATGACCAAAAACGTGTATTGGTCTTCATTTAAAGTACCCGCTATTCGTGTCAGACTTTAATGAAACCTGAATTTTCTCGACAAATTTTAGGACAGCACTAAAATACTAAATTTCACGAAAATCAATTCTGTGGGACACGAGTAGTTCCATGCAGACTTATAGACGAACACACATGACAAAGTTTATAAACAATAGGTGTGGGGTCATTCTATAACACAACAATATTTAAAGGCGTTTAATAATGATAAAAGTAAACTACATGTTTCGGCCTAAGTGGCCATCATCAGGTTTACGTTCGAAAGTATAGTGGTATTTCTTTACAGGGTTGGAGTGGATACGTCACGATGGTGAGATCT
>Ga0123352_10019679_pt1 | contig 10763 bp, 7 predicted proteins | sample TergutLab28metaG_FD_89700 | JGI IMG/M metagenome (GOLD analysis project Ga0123352, IMG submission 89700) | Labiotermes labralis P1 segment gut microbial communities from Petit-Saut dam, French Guiana - Lab288 P1 | ecosystem: Host-associated > Arthropoda: Insects > Digestive system > Gut ... | reverse complement strand
CGTGAGCGCGGCGCTTTTGATCAAACTTTTGGCGCGCAAAAGTTTGCTGGATTGGCAAGGACTGGTCCTTGCCGCGCCGCGCGCGCCCGCGCAACACCTGCCGCCGCAGCGGCAAAAACGGTTTTTAGGGCAAAGCCCTAAAAACCCTGCGCCCGTTGGGCGCAAATTTATAAAACTTTTGAAAAAAGTTTTACGGTCTAAGGCGCGTCGCGCCTTAACCTCTCTACTCCACTCGCCGCAGCGTCTCCGTATTCGAAGTTACCACCACTCCGTTATGCAAAACTTCAATTGTGGTTGTCGAGCTGCTCGAAACAACTCTGATATCGAACCATTCGCCCGGTTGGCGAACCTGCTCGTTAACAACTCGCCCACCCGCGCGGATTGTAATGTTTGTAGGCACATCTCTCGTATTACGGAACGTGAAAATTCCTTCATATTGCGCAGGTGGCGGTGGCGGTGGTGGTCCATTACCATCATCGCCGTTATTGCCACCATTGCCGTTTGGATCGTCCTCAGGACCGGAACTCACCCGCAAACTAACGGTATCGCCAATTCGAAGCGTCGTTCCCGCCGCCGGAAATTGCGAGATTACAACATGCTCGGGAACGGTATCGTTCGCCTCTCGCGTAACCGCAACCTGCGCGCCAAATTCCTCTAACTCCGCAACTGCGTCGCGGTAATCCGCCCGCTCGGTCACATAATTTCTTAAAACCAATTCATCATCGTCACCGTTCGGATCTTCTTCACTTCCGCGGCTGACAGTAACCGTAATTTCAATCGTCTCACCCCGATCTCGCACCCGTCTGCCCGCGACGGGGTTTTGACTGATAATCGTGTCTTCGTCCTCATCACTTTCGATTCTTCGCGCTTCCACAATTTCAAACCGCGAACGATCGTTGTAACGAAGTATCATCGCGTTTAAATCCTCACCCACAAGATCAGGAATCGTAATCTCTGTCACGCCGCCGATAATGCCCGTCATCCAAAGCATCCAAAATGCCAAGATCCCTATAATTATCGCCGGAATCCCGAACTTCGCAACCTTTGCAATCGACCCTTTTTTCGATTGAGATTCAACATTATCGTGATTATCACGCTTCGAGCGGCTTTCCTGCTCGAAAAAGCGGTCGAAATCTTCTTCCTTGCTACTTTGCGCTTTCGGAACGCGCGGAATACTCTGCGGAGCGTTCGGGTTTTTCCGAATACTTCTGATTTCGTTGTCGCTTACCGCTTGCATGTGCATTGTTTGCGTCCGATCAATCGAACTTTCGGCAATAACGCCGCCAATTCTAACATCGGGGTTTCGCATCACTTTTTCCAAGTCGGCAAGCATCTGCGCCGCTGAAGAATAGCGGTTAAGCTGCTCTTTCGCCATCGCTTTTAAAGTGATACCCTCGACCGATTTGGGGATTGCCAAATTATACTCTCGCGGCGGAACCGGCGCTTCTTGAATATGCTTAAGCGCAATGGCAACAGCGGTTTCCGGGTCGCCCGCACCGGTGTTTCCGAACGGAACCCTGCCCGTCGTCATCTCGTAAAGCACAACGCCCGCCGAATAAAGATCGGTTTTCTCGTCGGTGTAGCCGCCCCGCGCCTGCTCGGGTGAAATATATTGAACCGAACCGATTGTGTTGCCCTCGTTTGTCATTGTCGCCTCGTTGTTCGCGCGGGCGATTCCGAAATCGGTAACTTTCAAAATTTTGTCGGGGGTAACTATAATATTATGCGGCTTAATATCACGGTGAATGATAAAATTCTTATGCGCAACTTCCAGCGCGCGGCAAATCTGTGCGGCGAAGTTAAGCGCTTCCGGCCATTCAAGCGCGCCCTGTTGCTCGATGTACTCTTTAAGCGTTTCGCCTTCGACATATTCCATAACGATATAGTGAACTCCATTCTCCTCGCCCACATCGTAAATAGGCACAACATTAGTGTGCGAAAGACTTGCCGCCGCTTGCGATTCGACGTTAAAACGACGAATAAACTCGCTGTCGTTTTTCAAATCATCCCGCAAAACCTTGACAGCAACAAATCGGTTCAGAAGGCGGCATTTCGCCTTATAAACCTTCGCCATCCCGCCGCAGCCGACCTCTTCGATGATTTCGTATCTGTTCCCTAAAATTTTTCCCACTAAATCCATATCTCTCACCTCGTTATCTTTGTAGGGGCGGTCATTGGCCGCCCGCAATCATACTACATTACAGAGAACGCCGTCCTCAACGTCCCGTTGGTTCAAAATTTCAATCCAACAACCGTAATATTATCTTCCTTTAGATGGCTCGCTTTGCTCGCTTATGAAGTCCGTCATTATGGTCCGCCGAGCCGGCGACCGGGATGTTTCCCGGACCCTCATGCCCATTCGGGCAATTCTCATCAAAACTTTAGTCCAACAACCGTAATATTATCAACACCGCCAAGCTCATTTGCCTTATTCACAAGGTTTTCAACCGCAATCTTTACATCATCGCTGCCACTTACTATTTCAAAAATTTCATTATCGTCTAACATTTCGGTAAGTCCGTCACTGCATAGCAACAGCGTGTCCCGTCCGGCTTGGTATTTATATTCGAAAATGTCGGCGAGTATGTTATCGTCGGTTCCAATCGCCCGCGTTATCACGTGTTTCCGAGGATGCGTTTTCGCCGCGTCACGAGTGATTGTTCCATCCTCAATCAAATCCTCAACCAACGAATGATCGCGGGTTAGTTGCGTAATCGTATCATTCACGATATACGCGCGCGAGTCGCCGACGTTGGCAATATACGCTGTATCTTCGGTAACATAGGCGATTACAATGGTGGTTCCCATTCCCGAGCGCGCAGGAACTTCCGCCGCCATTTTGCGGATTAACGAATTGGCATTCTTAATCGCGGAAACCATTAAAATTTCGATATTCTGCGCGGTCAAGTCCTTGCCGATGTAAGGCTGAAGCTCGTTGCTTATCAGTTTTATCGTCTCGACCGACGCAACTTCGCCCGCCTTATGCCCGCCCATTCCGTCAGCGACGCAGGCAATGCCTGCACGTATTTCCGCGTCCAAAATAGATACATCTTGAACTTTTGCTCCGCGAGATATGAAGGCTTGCATAGCACCAGAAAACCCAACGATTCCGAAGTTATCCTCGTTGGTTTCCCGCTTTTTCCCTATATCGCTCAATCCGAAAATTTGCATATTTCTCACCGTCCTTTATCGCACATGCTTAATCTTACACTATTCTACGCGCTCCGCGCGTAACTGTCCGCAGGCGGCGGCGATGTCGGTTCCCAGCTCCCGCCGCAATGTCGCGGTTACTCCTCTTCTTTCAAGTTCGGCTCGGAATTTTTCCGCGTCTTTCGACCGTTCGTAACCCGATTCGTTTACATAATTTATCGGTATCAGATTTATGTGAACCAACCCTAAATTTATGTCAACCTTTTTGGTAAAATCAGTTGGTTTTATGTAAACCGAATTGCGTGAAAAATACTTTTTGATTAATTCCGCCAACATCATAGCGTCTTCTCTTCCATCGTTCACGCCGGCAATCAGCGCATACTCAAACGAAATTCGCCGCCCCGTCGTTTCGGCATACTCTCGGCAGGCGTTCATCAGTTCATCAATGTCAAACCGCTGATTTATAGGCATTATCTCACTTCTCGTTTCATCCAGCGCCGCGTGAAGTGACACCGACAGTGTGATTTGCAGATTTCGCTTGCTAAGTTCACGGATTTTATCCGCAAGCCCGCAAGTTGACAGGGAAATATGCCGCTGACCGATATTTATGCCGTCCGGCGCGTTGACAAGTTCGAAAAATTTCAGCACATTGTCAAAATTGTCGAGCGGCTCGCCGATTCCCATCAATACTACGTTTGAAACCCTTGTCACATCGCCGTTTGTGGCTTTTGCGACCTCGTTTGAGGCGAGCAAAACCTGCCCCAGCATCTCGCCCGCCGTTAGGTTTCGCGAAAACGCCGTATGCGACGACGCGCAGAACTTGCAGCCCATTCGGCAACCGATTTGCGTTGATATACATACAGTATAGCCATGTTTGTACTTCATCAGCACGCACTCGATAAAATTTCCATCGCTTAATTGTAACAGATATTTGGTGGTTTCGTCAATATTTGAGACAAATTTTTCCGCAGTTTTTATATTTTCGATGTATGAAATCGAAGCCAGTCGCTCTCGCAATCCCTTGGGAATATTGGTTAATTCGTCAAACGAGTTTGCGCCCTTATGAATCCACTCGAAAACTTGCTTCGCGCGATAGGAAGGCTCGCCGAGAGATGAAATCAGCTCTTGAAGCTCAATAAGTGTGAGGTTTCTAAGTTCTATCAAATTACGAACCTACCTTTCATGCCTCGCAGATAATATGTTAGCACATATTTAATCGCGGGATTGGTGCAGGCTTGCCTGCCTCCTCAATTTGCATATGTAAAACCCGCTTCCGCCTGTCTCGTGGGTAAATATCTGCGTTTCGTATAGTTTTTCAAAATCACCATGCCGCTCTAAAAATCGCGCAATCTGCTCGGAATTTTCTTCTTTTAGGATTGTGCAAGTGCTGTAAACCATCACACCGCCCGATTTTAAATACTTTGCGGCGTTGTCAAGTAGTTTAGCTTGGCACTCGACCAACTCGGTTATATCTTCCTCCGCCGAACCGTTGCGCGGCATGGCATAGCGGATGTCCGGCTTCTTGTGAAGCACGCCAAGTCCGCTGCACGGTGCGTCGATTAGGATTTTATCGAATTTTTCGATAAAATCAGCGCGCAACTCGGTACCGTCAAGCAGATTGGTTTCAATAATACCAACGCCTAACCGCCGCGCAGCATCGCTAATCAGCTTCAATTTATGCTCGTGTATATCGCAGGCGATGATTTCGCCGGTGTTTTTCATAAGTTCGGCGAGATGCGTAGTCTTACCGCCCGGCGCGGCGCACATATCTAATACAACATCGCCCGGTTGCGGCTCTAACGCCTGCCCTGCAAAGGTTGAGCTTCTATCCTGCACGGTAAATAATCCATCTGTAAAGGCTTTTGCCTTAACAACATCGCCAAAGTTGGACAAAACCTTTAAACAGCAAGGAATTTCGCTATCAATCTCGGTATCGATTCCATCGGAAATTAGGATTTCCTGCAATTCCGATGTGTTGGTTTTTAGCAGATTTGCGCGGATAAATAGGTTCGGCACAGAATTATTTGTCTTTAAGATTTCCTCGCAAACCTCTGCGCCGTATTTGTTTAGCAGTTTTTCGACAATCCATCGCGGGTGCGAGTAAAACACACTCAAATATTCAGTCAAGTTTTTCGCTCTATCGGGGAATTCGACTTTGTCGCCGTCCCGCGCAACCGCCCGCAGGACGCCGTTTACAAAGCCGACCGCACCTTTGTTCGCGTAACGCTTCGCAAGGGTTACCGACTCGTTGCATGCCGCGTAAATCGGAATTTTATCCATGTAAAGTAGTTGAAAAACCCCTATTCGCAGTATGTTCAGAACCCACAACGACAACTTGTTCAGCTTAATTTTCGAAAATTTCGAAATTATATGGTCAAGCGCGAGTTTGTTCTTCAAAACGCCGTACACAAAGTTGCTTGCAAGCGCCCTGTCGGCAGGGTTTTGCAACGTTTTTAGGTCGTTGGATAACAGAAGGTTCGGAAAACTGCCCTCTTTTTCGGTTCTGTATAAAATTTTCAGCGCAACCTCACGAGCGCCAACGGTTTTGACGACATTTTTATCCATCAACCCAACACCGTCCCAACTTCGATTTTATGCCCGTTTAAGTAGTCTTTTACCGTCATTTTCTTCTTGCCGAGCGGCTGAACTTCGGTTATTGCCACTATTGTGCCGTCTCCCGTTGCAACTGCAATTTTCCCATCAGCTATATCGATAATTTCGCCGGGTTTACCGCCGATTGCGGTGTTTTTTTCAACAATTGCGTTGAAAATTTTCAATTTTTCGCCGTTGTAGCCGGTAAACGCGCCGGGGTAAGGGTTTGTGCCGCGAATAAGGTTGTAAATCTCCTGCGCGGATTTTGTCCAATCAATTCGCCCCGTATCGCGGTCCAGCATATGCGCATAGCTCGATTGCGCGTCGTCTTGCGGCGCGCGCGGAGCTGTTCCGTCAGCGATTTTCGCTATCGTTTCGATCAGAACATCGCCGCCGAGAGTTGCCAACTCGTCGTGAAGCTCGCCCACCATCATATCCGCGCCGATTTCGACAGCACGTTTTAAAATCATATCGCCGGTGTCAAGCCCCTCCGCCATGTGCATTGTGGTAATTCCGGTTTGCGTTTCGCCGTCGATAATACAACGGTGAATCGGCGCCGCGCCGCGATACTTCGGCAACAACGACGCATGAACGTTGATACAGCCGAACTTCGGATAGTCCAAAATATACTTCGGTAATATCTTGCCGTATGCCACAACTACTATCATATCAGGGTTTAACGCTGTTAGAGTTTCAGCGAACGCGTTGTCTTTCAGCGTTTCCGGCTGGAATATGCGAATATCCCGTAAAATCGCCAATTCCTTGACAGGCGTCGGTTGCAGTTTGTGTCCGCGCCCTTTCGGCTTGTCCGATTGCGTGACAACGCCGCATATATTGAACTTTTCAGATATCAGCCGCTCAAGCGACACGCGCGCGAACTCGGGCGTGCCCATAAATAGTATCCTCATCGAACGTTCACCCATTTTTCCACTCTTTCGCCGAATACGATTCCGTCCATATGGTCGATTTCATGGCAAAACGCCCGTGCGATCAAGCCTTCGCCGATATATGTTTTGGTTTTCCCGTCCCGTGTTAAGGCTTTAACCTTTACAACCATCGGGCGGGTTACTTCGCCATATTTCCCGGGGAAACTCAAGCAACCTTCCAAGTCCCGTTGCGTGCCGCTTTGGTGGATGATTTCGGGGTTGATAAGCTCGATAATTCTATCTTTTGGGTTTACGGCGTTGGAATCGAAAATGATCGCGACACGGCGCAAAGCACCCACCTGCACCGCCGCAAGACCAACGCCGTCAGCCTTTTTAAGCGTTTCTTTCATATCCTCCAAAAGTTGGATCGTTTTCTCGTCAATTTGGGTGACAAGCTTGCTTTTTTTAAGCAAAATATCGTCGCCGTCTTTGATTATATTGCGAATTGCCATGTTAATCTTCCTTTCTTTCTGCCTCTACGCGGCAAGCATTGCGCCTGCGGCGCAGGCTTAAAACCTTTTCAGAGCGAGACTCTGTAGCATTTGCGCTTGTCAGCGCAGGACGACAAGGGCTAGTCGTAGCCCTTATCAAGCCCCGAAAAACTTTTAAAAAAAGTTTTAGAAGCCAAATTGCGGATATAACGCCGTTGGCGCAAAGAAATTTGGCTTGAAATTCGCTACGCTCATTACCAAACCTGCGGCGCAAACGCGCTTTGGCGCTATTAAAAGCGCGCCGCTTATTGAAAACTGCAATCAACGTCCTTTCAGTCAAATATACACGGCGGCAAAAGCCGCATGCTCAACTGATACGACGCTTTTTGCCGTTCTAACACGCTTGACGGTCTTATGCACTTAGGGCATACCCTATAAAAGTTTTAAAGTCCGCGCAAAAGCGGGTCTAAGGCGCAACGCGCCTAAAACGGATTTATATCTATGCTCAAATATGTATCGCCGTGGGTGTAGGTTTGCTGTAATTTCTGCAAAATGTCCGAGATAGCGTCCGCCGAACTGCATTTTAGTAAGATGCGGTAGCGGAATTTCCGCTTCAGCCGCGCGATTGGCGCGGCGACCGGACCTAAAATATCCAAAATCTCTTGATTCCCGGCGGTTTGCTCGGATTTAATCAGCGTTTCAATCTCTCGTATAACCTCCGCCGTAATTTGGTCGTCGTCGCCCGAAACCATAATGGACACAATATCGCAAAACGGCGGGTAGCACAAGCGTTCGCGCAGTTTTATCTCGGTGTCGTAAAAACTTAGATAATCGTGGTTCCGCGCCAAGTCTACCGCGTAATGCTCGGGCTGATACGTTTGGATTACCGCGCGTCCGGGGGTTTCGCCCCGTCCGGCACGACCCGCGACCTGCGCGAGTTGCGCGAACGTTCGCTCGGCGGCGCGGAAGTCGTCAACATTCAGCGACGTGTCCGCCGCAAGCACGCCAACCAGCGTAACGTCAGGAAAATCAAGCCCTTTGGTCACCATCTGCGTTCCGATTAGGATGTTGTAGTTGCCGGACTCAAACTTGCTTAGAACACTTTCGTGCCCGCCTTTACCCGATGTTGTGTCAACGTCCATACGCAAAACCTTCGCGCCGGGGAAAGTTTGCAGCTCTTCCTCCGCTTTTTGCGTGCCTGTACCGAAGAATTTGATATATCGGCTTGAACATTCGGGGCAAATCGTCACATTCATCCGCGAAAACCCGCAGTAGTGGCAGCTTAGACGGTTGCTGCTTCGGTGATAGGTCAGCGAAACGCTGCAATTTTCGCACATGAGGGAGTGTCCGCACTCACGACACGAGACAAAAGTTGAATAGCCGCGGCGGTTGAGGAAAAGTATCGTTTTATCGCCTGTTTGCAGGTTTTTTTCAATTTCCTCTCGCAACTTGCCGCTGAATATGGAAGTGTTGCGCTTTTCCATCAGTTCTTGCCGCATATCGACGACTTCAACGGTGGGTAAAACGTTATCGTTATAGCGTTTTTCCATATGAAAAAGACGATACTCGCCTTTGCGCGCGCGGTAGAAGCTTTCAATCGACGGCGTTGCGGACGCCAAAACCAGCACCGCGCCGCTCATTTCGGCGCGTTTTTGCGCAACCTCGCGCGCGTGATATTTCGGCGAAATTTCGGATTTATAGCTGCTTTCATGCTCTTCGTCCAAAATGATAATTCCGATATTGTCGAAGGGCGCGAAAATCGCGCTGCGCGCGCCAACGACGACGTCCACAGACTTGTCAAGGATTCTGCTCCACTCGTCGAATCGCTCTCCGGTGGAAAGCGCGCTGTGTAATACCGCGACGCGGTTGCCGAAGCGTGACACGAATCGTTCCACGATTTGCGGCGTAAGCGAAATCTCGGGAACCAGCACTATCGCTTGCTTTCCTTGCTTTATGCAATTTTCGATTGATTGCAGATATACTTCGGTTTTTCCGCTTCCTGTGACGCCGCGGATTAAGATTTTCCTTTCGTCCGAGGCGTTTTCAGATTTCAGTAATTTATTGATATAATCGATAATAATTTTCTGCTCGCCGGTCGGTTTATACGCGGTGGTTTGCTCTTTTTCGGAATACGCCGCCCGCATAATACGGTCGTCGGAAATCGTTATCAAACCCTTGTTTTGCAGGCTTTTCAACGCGGCGTATGAGCCGTCGGACAGCATGACCAAATCGCTGCACAACATACTTTCCTGCTCGGAAAGCAGGGTTAGCATTGCCGACTGAATCGGTGCGCGACCGGCGATTTGTTCAGCAATTTCAAGTGCTTGCAACGGCTCGGCATTCAAGTGCGCAACCTTCTGCGACTTCTCTTTTATCGATTGAAAGTTGCGCTCGTCGATGGATAAAATTCCTTTGTCCCGCAGTTCGTTAAGCGATTTTTGCAGGTTGCTTCGCTTTACGTTTTCGTACAACTCGCCATATTCGATAGTGCCGGAAATTTGCAAAAATTGTACGATTTCCTGCTTCGTTTTTGACGATTTTAGCGTTTCACTCGCTTGCGCGAAATCAAAATCTTCGTTTAGCGTAATCCATTGTTGTACGCGGGTTGCGAGCCTTGGCGGCAGGACCAGGCGGAGCGCCTGATTGAACGAGCAAAAGTATTTTTGCCGAATCCATTCGCAAAGTTCGATCGAATCGGGCGCGCAAAGTGGTTGCTCGTCCAGAATTTCTCTTATATTTTTAAGTTTGTCAAACTCGCTTGTTTCGGTAAGTTCGACAATGATTCCCTCGATTAATTTGTTTGCCTGACCGAACGGCACAAGAACGCGGCATCCGATTTGCGCAGTGTTTTCAAGCTCTTGCGGGATTTTATAGTCGAACGATTTGTCGACGTCTTGTCCGTTTATTATAATTTTAGCTATCATGTCGTCGCACCTCGCTCTCTTTGTTCATTTTCGAGCCAAAACCGCTCAAAAACTCACATTATAAGCGGGTGCTCCTCTTTCCCAAAACATCCACTTACGTTGGGACATTTTGAGAGCCCTGTATCTTATCAAGTATCTTATGCGCAAGTTCGTCTTTCGACATTTTTTCGAGTTCGGTTACACTTCCGTCTTTGTCGAGGATTGTCACAACGTTCGTATCGCCCGCAAAGCCGGCGCCGTCGATGTTTAAATTGTTCGCCACAATGACGTCTGCTCGCTTCCTAATAAGCTTTTCTCGCGCGTTTTCAATTAAATTCTCGGTTTCCATGCAAAATCCGACGATGGTTTTCTCGCCGGCGTATTTTTCGCCCAACTCTTGCAATATATCGGGATTTTTCAATAATTCCAGTTCGAGATTATCAGTTTTCTTATGCTTTTGCTCGCTTACTTGTGCGGCTCTATAATCGCCGACAGCGGCAGCTTTAATGATTATATCTGCGTTTGGCGCTTCCGCCATCACCGCGTCGTACATCTCTTGCGCCGCGCGGATTTTTATCGTCTGAACGCCTGAAATATCGGGCAGATTGGTGTTTACGGCGATCAACACGACGTTCGCGCCGCGCATTTTTGCCGCGCGAGCAAGCGCGTAACCCATTTTGCCGGTTGAACGATTGGTGATAAAACGAACAGGATCAATATCTTCCGCCGTCGCGCCGGCGGTGACACGCAGCGTCTTACCG
>Ga0123352_10019676_pt1 | contig 10764 bp, 8 predicted proteins | sample TergutLab28metaG_FD_89700 | JGI IMG/M metagenome (GOLD analysis project Ga0123352, IMG submission 89700) | Labiotermes labralis P1 segment gut microbial communities from Petit-Saut dam, French Guiana - Lab288 P1 | ecosystem: Host-associated > Arthropoda: Insects > Digestive system > Gut ... | reverse complement strand
TTTCATGACTCCATTATCATTGAGGGGGGTGACATTTTCTCTGTCCCGTTACACTATGACATTATCATTGTCCGGCGACATGTCCGGCGACAGCCCGATTGACATCCACCATGAAATGGTATAACATATTTTCGACCAATTATTAGCTAGCTTTCTAAAGAAGGAAGGGGTAATCATTGTAAGGAGGTGACGTGTATGAGAAATGATGAAACAAAATTGGTCTATTTTAACGGAAAACCACACTGGCTTATGCCTGATGGTTCTTTCATTCCGGCAAGAAGCCTTAAAGGAAATTCTTTTGCGCCGGGATCCCTGTATATAAAAGACAGAACTCTTGACGTACTGCGTTTGATCAGGGGCTAAGTAGACGAAAAATGAAGTTTGACAAGTGGTCTTCAAAAAGGCAGACCACCATGATGTGAAGATATCGGAAGATTTTCAAAATCTCCTGTGAAACGCATATAAGTCAACAATGAGAAAGCCGGCCCCTAGGGGTCGGCTTTTGTCTATATCTACCGCAAATTTTCTGTGGTATGCTTTCTTCAAATGAACCCCAATAAAATTTCTTTTTAAGGAGTGGCTAAAATGACATTTAAACTTCCTGAATATCATGAGCCTCTTTTTAACGAGCCTCCGTTAAAGAACGCTCCGTTTGCCCGTACAGCGCCTGCTCCTTCGGATGGAGTAGCTCCGCCCGATTTTCACGCGCTCTCTATTTTCCCGGAATACTTCAAAGTAGACAATGCTTCCACCGAAAACAGCAAAAATTGGCTGCTTCCAGCGGAAAGCCGCATGGACTGCGTTCCTGTGCTCCGAGATTCAGTTTCAGGACCCTGGATAGACGTCGTGGAATTCCGCCGCCTGAAGCGCGGTGATCCGGTTGTAACAGGCCGCACCGAGGACGGCAGCGAGGGCATTTACGTAGACTCCCGCGCTTTTCGGGAGGAAAAATCCCAGGACTCTTTCGCGTTTCGGACGGGGCGCAGCCGCGAGACGGCTTATTCCCGCGACTATGACGAGCTTTATGAACTATTGCGCTACGAAAAAGAGCACGGCCATATAGTGTGGGTGCTGGGACCTGCCGTGTCGTTCGATCACGATTCCCGTCAAGCAACGGTGAGCATCATTGAAAAGGGCTACGCGCACGCTGTCCTGGCTGGAAACGCGCTGGCCACGCACGACCTGGAGGGAGCTGTTCTTAAAACAGCACTGGGGCAGGATATCTACACGCAGGAAAGCCGCCCGAACGGACACTACAATCACCTGGATCTGCTCAACATGGCGCGCGGGTACGGCTCAATCGAAAAATTAATCGAGATGGAAAAAATAAACAGCGGAATCGTCCACGCCGCCATGAAGAAGGGTGTTCCTTTGGTGCTGGCCGGTTCTATCAGGGACGACGGCCCTTTACCCGAAGTTTACGGAAATGTCTACGAGGCACAGGACGCCATGCGGAACCATATTCGCAAGGCGACTACGATCATCGCGCTTGCAACGCAGCTCCACACCATCGCGGTGGGCAACGTCACTCCTTCCTATGCCGTAAGAGGCGGCAAAGTCAGGCCGGTGTATTTCTATTCAATAGACGTGTCGGAGTTCGCCGTCAACAAACTTCGCGACCGGGGGACTCTTTCGGTTATTCCGATCGTGACTAACGTACAGGATTTTCTGGTGCTTCTGAAAAACAACCTGCGCTAAAAACATGAATGATCTCCAGTATGCCGGGGGGTTCTAATTTGCATGAATTGGTGTATGATAGCTGTAAAGCTATTTCCAGCTTTACAGCTGTTTGCATAGAAATTCGTGTAGAAATGAAGATTTTTATGCAAAAATTTGTATCACGTTTTTGACATGATATTTTGAAATCGGAGCGACATAAAGCCATGGAGCACACCAAATCAAATTTAATTACACTTGATTTTTCCATGCGCTGGCTTTTTATACCGCCAGTCATCGCAATCTTTACAATAATATTAACGGCGCTCTCCTCCTCCGGCGTTGCTGTTCCGGTCGATCCGGCAATCTGGGGGCTCGTAGGATTGATGTTCGTGCTGTTGACCATCCTCTATGGAATTTTTATAAAGCAGTATTTTTTTGCGGGCCTTCTGCCGGTGCAAATGATAGCTCAGGGTATTTTGCTCTGCCCTCTTTCGCTGCGCATGGGGGCAGCGGCGCTGTCGTGGATAGGAGTAACTTTGGCCATCTGCGGCGCTGTGATTCTCGTTGCGCTATACTACCGCTCGCGCGTCAATCTGCTGACAGCTCCGCAGGCAGCGCCTAAAATGGAAATGGCAGCTCTGCCTCTGCCTTTCATGATTACCGATGCCCAGGGCAGCATAATTTCCGCCAGCGATTTTCTGCTGCAACTGCTGCAAAAAAGCAATTCTGACGTAAAAGGGGAAAAAATCGACGAGCTTTTACCATTCGACAAAGAAACAGCCAGCATAGGCGGAAGAGAGTGGAGAATCCTGCAATCGCCTATGGAGGACGGAACTCAATACTTCCAGCTCGAAGAAGCGCGCGAAGTCAGCGTGACTCTGCCGGCCAACACCGGAAACGACGACATTTTCGTAGACGCTGTTACCTCTCTTTATCAGCAATCTTACGCAACGAAACGCGTAGAGGAAGAACTTTACCGTATTTATCGCTATAAACGATGGATATCCGCCGCATTACTGTGCGTAAACTTTCTGGAAAACGAAGAAGACAAAAATTCCTCCGGCCTCGACTCAAAAAAAGAGAAGGACATATTTAACGCGTATTGCCGATTCGTTAATTCCAGCATAAGAGAAACCGACATCTCATGCCTTGTCGCCCCGCACGACATCCTCATAGCCATGCCGGAAACCTCATTGGAGGAAGCTCAGACCGTAGTCAGCAAGCTGTTGGATTTCCCCGCTGACCTTCAGGAACAAATCCGAGAATTGGAAGGTTCAATGGAAATTATCGAAAGAACCGTTTTTTTCAACGCTTCTTCTGGAGTCCTTGACTTCGACCGCCTGATGGGTAAATTGGACGAAGCTATGAAATCGTAGGAGGTTTTGTGTTGGCAAAAGAAGAGCCTATCCGCTATACATGCAGCCATTGCGGCTTTTCTACGGTGACGCGCACTGGAAAGTGCCCGTCATGCGGCAATTGGGGCACTTTAGCGACCGAAGCGCCGCCTGTTACCGTGGCAGGCGTAAACAGGCCCAAAGCGGAGATCGTGAGCGCCGTGTCTGTCGTGCCACCTGTGCGCCTGTCGTCCGGTATAGCGGAGCTGGATCGCGTTCTGGGCGGAGGGCTGGTACCAGGTGGCGTAGTTCTTATAGGAGGGCAGCCTGGAATCGGGAAATCGACGCTGCTTCTTCAGGCCGGCGGGTTGCTGGCATCCAGAGAAACGCCTGTACTCTACATTTCCGGGGAGGAATCCAGTGCGCAGGTGGCGCTTCGAGCGTCGCGCCTCGGCGTGGCGTCGGAAAATCTTATGCTGTACTGCGGAAACAACTTGGAGGATGCGCTTTCCAACTTAAGCTCGCAGCGAGCAGGATTATTTATTCTGGATAGCGTGCAGGCGGTGAAAGCTCCAGGCGAAACCGGATGGCCCGGCACGCCAAATCAGGTTCGTGCCGTTGCCCAGCTCTCGGTTGACTGCGCCAGAGCCGCAAACATACCGGCTGTACTGGTGGGCCACATTACCAAAGACGGGCGGCTGGCTGGCCCTATGCTTCTTGAGCACATGGTTGACACGGTTCTGACGTTTTCCGGGGAAGGGTACTCCTCGTATCGAATGCTGCGCGCGATAAAAAATCGTTATGGCAACACCGACGAACTGGGAGTTTTTGAGATGAAAGAAAATGGCCTCGTCTCAGTGGAGGACAAGAGCGGGCTTTATTGGAACCGGACTGACGCCGCTGTGCCGGGCGTTGCAATGACCGTAGCAATGGAAGGCTCCACGCCGCTGATAGCCGAGGTGCAAACGCTTGCAAGCCTGACGTCTTTCCCTTATCCTAAGCGCACATCGCGTGGCATGGAGCTGAATCGCTTTCAACTGCTGACAGCTGTCCTTGAAAAACGCTCCGGAATCGCGTGCAGCGGGCATGACCTCTACCTCAACATCGCGGGAGGGCTTTCGATTCAGGATCCGTCGGCGGATCTGGCGGCATGCGCAGCCCTGGCTTCGGCGCTTAAAAACAAGCCTCTGCGCGGGGACTGCTGTTACATGGGAGAGGTGGGGTTAGCTGGGGAGGTTCGCCCGGTAGTTCGCCTGACAGCAAGATTGAGGGAGGCGGAGCGGCTGGGTTTTAAACGCGCTATTGTAAGCGATAAGGAACGGGATGAACCGTTTTCCGGGCAACTTGATCTGGCGCGCGTGAGCAGCTTAACGGATGCCCTTAAAATAGGAGGAATTTAAATGGTTAAAATGAAGCGCTTATACAGGATATTCATGGCTTTTGTGATTCTTGCGGCTCTTGCCAACGTGGTGACGTTAAGCGCGGCAGCGCGAAACGCCACCGGCTCGGACAGAATTGTCATGGCTACACTTTCCGGCACGGTGAGTGTCCAGATGGAGGAGTTCGTGCTCCGCGTAATCGACCAGGCCGAAAGAGAAAACGCCGGTTTGATCGTGTTCAGCCTGAATACCCCAGGCGGCCTGGTGTCAGCCATGGAGCGCATCACGGAGGCGATTCAGAACTCGCGCGTTCCGATAGTTATGTGGGTTCCGCCCGGCGCCCGCGCCACGTCGGCTGGGGCTTTTATGATGCAGGCAGCTCACGTGGCCGCCATGGCATCCGGCACGCGTGTTGGTGCGGCTATGCCTGTGGTCGCGTCAGGGGACGACGTGCCGGGCGAAGGCATGAGGCAGAAAGTCATGAACGACCTGATGGCACATATGCGAGGTATGGCCAGCTTGCGGGGGCGCAACGAAGAAGCGTCGCAGCGGATGATAGACGAAGCCCATTCCTTCACCGCCTACGAGGCCATTGAGGAAAACGTCATCGACATCATGGCAGACGACATAAACTCCCTGCTCTACGCTTCAATTGGGCGCATTGTTTATGTGGACGGGCAGTATGCCGCAATTAATGTTTCCTCCAGCGCCAGCATAGTACGTGTGGAAATGAATTTTCAGGAACAATTTATACAGTTCCTCCTGAGCCCTGATATCGCCTACCTGTTGCTGGCGGGCGGTATGCTGGCGCTTTTTTACGCCGTCGTAACGGCTGACGGATTTATCCTGGGTACGACAGGAGTAGTTATGCTGCTGTTAGGTAGCATAGGGCTGAGAATGCTGCCGTTTAGCTGGGCTGGTGTGGCATTACTCGGAGCCGGAGTCATCATAGTGGGGCTTGAGGTTTTGACCGGAGGAACAGGAGGGCTGCTGGGACTGCTAGGCACAGGGGTTATGGTAGCCGGAGGCGTGTTCTTATTCAGAGCGCCGGACGCAGAACTTCTGAACGCTTCTATCAGGACAATAGCGGTTATGTCCGCAGTTCTGGGCATTTGCTTTACCTTTTTCGCCATGCTGATAGCCAGAACCTTCAGAACCAAAGTCAAGACTGGGCAAGAGGGGCTTATTGGGCTTGATGTGGAAATACTGGAAGACCTGAACCCTGAGGGTATGGCCAAGTGCCGGGGCGAGGTCTGGAAAGCGCGTACTAAAGGCGAGATATTGCGCAAAGGTAACACTGCCGTTGTAACCTCGGCTGATGGCATAACGTTGATAGTTAAAGAAAAATGATGGCGCCTGAAAAATTTTAGCCGCGTTTAGAGTTGTTTTCTTCAGAAAGCTGCTTTTGAGTCGCATTAGACGCTCAGAGGCAGTTTTTTGAGTTAAAAAATGCTATGTTTATTAGCGTTAACGCTAACAAACATAGCATTTTTAATAATTTACTAGCTAGCCAAATTTATTCTACTATACGGTATCTCAGGAAAATAAAAAGCTTCTTCACAAATTCGTGTTCGCATTATTGTAAATTTATGAAGGTAAATTTATGAAGTCAACCTAGAAAATCTCTGAAAATTTGTTCTTTTGCTATCTTCCTTTGCTATCAATGTAACTATAAACTCGTAATCATGTCATAACCATTGACGATCATTAACGTAAGAGCTTAGAAAAGGCGGTGTTAAGATGGGAGGTATGCTATCTCAAAGATTATTGAGTGTACCTATTCCAAAAATGTTTTCCGTCAGGCAAATTTTCCCCAGAGATTTAATTCCACAGGAAGAAATACCTGACAAAATGCAAAAAATACTCATCCAGCCGAAAGCGGCCTCAAAAATTAAAGAGCGCATGAGAATCGCAATCACAGCAGGCAGCAGAGGCATTGCCGATAAACCACTCATTCTGAAATGTATAGTAAACTTTGTGAAAAAATGTAATGCAATTCCGTTCATTGTCCCATGCATGGGAAGCCATGGAGGAGCTACAGCCGAGGGGCAAAAAGGCCTGCTTGCCGATTTGGGCATTACTGAAGAATATTGTGGCTGCAAAATCCACTCATCTATGGAAACTGTCTGCATAGGAAATACCGAAGAAGGAAAAAAAGTCTATATTGACGCTAATGCGGCGAGCGCCGACGGCATTATTTTAGTAAACAGGCTTAAGCCGCATACCGGCTATCGAGGCCCATACGAAAGCGGCTTGATGAAAATGATGGCTATTGGGCTGGGAAAGCAATACGGCGCAGAGCAATGCCACGACAGCGGTTTTAAAAACATGGCTGTTAATGTACCCAGCTTTGGCAAAGCAATTTTAAAACATGCAAAAATACTTTTTGGCGTAGCTATTATTGAGAATTCTTATGATGAAACTTGTAAACTGGAGCTTCTTGCTGCTGAAGAAATTGCGGATAAAGAGCCAGCTTTGTTAAAAAAAGCGTCAAATTTAATGCCGCGTATTTTAGTGGATAGCTGCGATGTTTTGATTGTAGATAAAATCGGCAAAAATTTCAGCGGCGGAGGAATGGATCCGAACATTACAGGCACGTGGCATACCCCCTACGGTGGAGGCGGAATACGAGCGCACCGGGTGGCGGTTTTGGATATCAGTGAGGAATCTCACGGCAACGCACATGGCATAGGAGGCGCAAACGCAACCACACGGCGTTTATTTGAAAAAATTGATTATGATGCTACGTATATGAACGGCCTGACCGCCATGTTAATGTCGCCGGGGCGAATTCCATGGATACTGGATAATGACAAGGAAGCAATACAAATGTGTTTATTAAACTGCGAGGAGGGCGATGCACAAAACCGTAGAGTTGTTAGAATCCCCAATAGTTTACACTTGGAGCGTATTATTTTATCGGAAGCTTACTATGACGAAGTAAAACATATCCCTGAAATTGAAATTCTTGATAGCCCGCACGAAACTTTGTTCAATGAAAGTAATAACCTATTTTAAATTATAGGAAGGGGTACTCTCTGTGAAAAAATTTTCAGTTGTTTTATGTGTACTTTTTGTCTCTGCTTTAATTTTGGCAGGTGTTAGCGTAAGCGCCAGAGAAAGAGCCCAACAAAGGCCTACAGATATTGCCATTGTATCAGCGAGCCCTGTTGGCACCGTTTTTTTTATTGTTTCCGGTCAAACCTCTATCCTCAACTCAAACATGGAAGGGGTTATCTTTACGAATGAAGCTTCAACAGGTGCGCCTAATGTAAATGGGCCTTTTGTTGATCAAGATTTCACTTATATGGCGTATATACCATTTTGCGGACTTTACGCCGGAGTTCGAGGGATGACAGAGCGCGGTTTTAGAGCGCCTCTTGATAACGTAGGGTTTATTTATGGCGGGCATAACCTCTTCCTTTATTTTATAACCCTTGCGGAGAGCGATATTACGTCAATAGCGGATTTAGCTGGCAGAAGAATATCTATCCCCCAAGTTGGAACCACGGGATATTTTCAAACTATAGCTGTCTTAGACGCTCACGGAATAGACCATACAAGCGATCTCACCGCTGTTCCTATGGGTTTCACGGATGCGGCAGATGGGCTTAGAGATGGTCACTTGGTTGCGATCGCCATTAACGGCGGAGTAGTTCAAGCTACGGTAGCCGAGTTGGATGCGACCAGAAACATTCGTTTTTTAAGCCTTGATGACGAAGAAGCCGTTGAGAAACTGCGCGTTACTCACCCTTATTGGGTAGTAAACCAATTCCCTGAAGGAATTTATGCTCAACAGCCGGATAATTTTTATGTTATAAATGGCGGCACTGCTATGATTGCCAATTTGGATCTCTGCGACGACCTGGTGTACGAGATTACCAAAACCCTGCTGACAAACGTGGATACCCTGGCGGCAGTTCATAGAGACGGCGCTGATTGGAACGTGGAAAGAAGTGTTGAATTGATGAACCTGAACCTTGTTCCAGTACACCCTGGCGCAGAACGCTATTTCAGATCAATTGGAGCAATCCAATAGCACACACACTGTTACATCGTTTCAACCCCACCGTCCCTCCGGCTTTGTTCGGGGGGACGGTAACTTATAGCAATTTGCGTAATCATAAACTTTACTGGCATAACAAAAAAACTGATGGTTGCGCGTACAGTTTTTTCCATAAAGGAGCCAACTGCTCTAATGAAGACAAAAATTTAACAGAAGGAAGAGTTCACTACTATGGAGAACAAACAACTTCAAAGCGATATAACAAGCGAGGCTCCAGGAGGAACGCTTGAAGCAGCTATGAATAAAAAATCATTTGATGATTATTTTACGCTGTTAATGCGCGCTGTCGCGATAAGTATGTCTCTGTTCCATTTTGTTACCGCCTTCAGAGTTTTGCCGGGAATGGAACAGCGAAGTGCTCATTTGGGTTTTGCTTTGGTTCTCGTTTTCATGCAGTCTTTTTTAAAAACCAAAAGCGTTATTGGCCGCATTATTACAGTAATATTTATCATAGGCTCCATAGCTGCAAATGCTTACGTATTCCTTGTATGGAGGACAATGAGTGGCCGTGTCGCCTTCCCTGAGCAGTTGGACCTGATATTTGCCGCCGTCCTTATCATAGCTCTTTTAGAAGCGACACGCAGAAGATTAGGTATAGTACTAAGCGCGTTAGGCGCATTATTTATAGCTTACGCTTATTTCGGCAATCTCCTGCCAAGAGCTATAAGCCACCGGGGATACTCTCTGACTCGTATTCTATCCTTCAGCTACATGGATACATTTGGTATTTTTGGCCATGTACTTGGTATCTCCGCGACCTTCATTTTCCTGTTTATTCTTTTTGGCGCTTTTCTTGAGCACTCCGGCGCCGGTCGATTTTTCATTGATTTGGCGATGGCGTGCGTGGGAAAACAAAAAGGCGGCAGTGCTAAAGTAGCCACTATTGCCAGCTATTTCTTTGGTATGGCTTCAGGCTCGGCTGCCGGAAACGTTATGGCAGTAGGCCCCCTCACTGTGCCACTGATGGAACAGTCCGGTTATTCTAAGCGATTTGCTGGCGCCGTTATTTCTGTAGCTGGTACTGGCGGGCAATTTACGCCGCCAATTATGGGAGCCGCCGGTTTTATTATTGCAGAATCATTGGGAATTCCCTACTTGAGAGTCGCTTCAGCTGCGCTTATTCCTGGATTTTTGTACTACCTTGCCATCATTTTTACTATCACTTGCCGCTCCAATAAAATGCAGTTAAAAGGCCTGGAAACAGTTCCAGCATTGTGGCCCATACTTCGCAAAGATTTTTACCTTGCAGCACCTATTCTTGTACTTGTGTACGGCTTGGCCATCGCCAGGTGGTCGCCCATGAGATCAGGTTTATACGGCATCATTGCAATGTTTTTAGTCTCTTTACTGCGAAAAGAAACCAGAATGGGGCCTAAAAAATTAGCTGCGGCCTTTGAAAAAGCAGCAATGAGCTCACTGGAAGTAGCTTGTGTTTGCGCATTGGCAGGCATAATTATTGGTATGCTCTCCATGACTGGGTTAGGGCTCAGGTTCTCGGCTCTTCTTGTGGCGCTGGCAGGCGGTCAATTGATTGTGCTGCTTTTGCTGACCATGTTAGCTGGATTGGTTATAGGGCTTGGAATGACAACGACTTCAGTTTACATCATTCTTAGCGTCCTTGTGGCTCCGGCATTGGTAGACATGGGCGTTCCAGTACTTGCCGCCCATTTATTCGTGTTCTATTTTGGAATTCTCTCCGCGCTTACTCCCCCGGTGGCTACTGCTTCATTTGCAGCGGCCAGCGTGGCTCAAGACGACCCTATGGGGCTTAGCTTTGCAGCTTGGCGCTTAGGGCTTTCCGGGTACATCCTGCCGTTCTTTTTCATTTTTAACCCAGCGTTAATCATGGATGGAACATGGGGTAATATTATCATCGCTACTGTCATGGCTATGATTGGAATTTTTATGCTTACTGTTGCTCTGGAAGGTTATTATAAATATCACGTTAACCTCGTATTTAGAGTGATGCTTTTCGTGGGAGCGTTATGTCTAATTTATTCCGGTTGGCTGCAGAATGTTATTGGTCTTGTCATACTTCTTGTAACCCTCTTGCCTCAGTATTTAAAAGCACGGGTCGAAAAAATCTAATCTGTTTCCTGGGTAAAAACCTTCTTTAAAATAATGAATGGGGCCGTAACAAAAAGGCTCTATAGAAAGCGAAAATCTCGCTTATCTGAAAAGATAGGCGAGATTTTTGATGAAATTGATACAATTTATAAATTTGCTATATAGTCATTTACCTTGAACATGATTGAAATTTCCAGCATAGCAAAGCGCAAAACACAGAATACACCTAAGTTTTGCGATGGCCTCCATAAAGCATTAA
>Ga0123352_10019675_pt1 | contig 10764 bp, 6 predicted proteins | sample TergutLab28metaG_FD_89700 | JGI IMG/M metagenome (GOLD analysis project Ga0123352, IMG submission 89700) | Labiotermes labralis P1 segment gut microbial communities from Petit-Saut dam, French Guiana - Lab288 P1 | ecosystem: Host-associated > Arthropoda: Insects > Digestive system > Gut ... | reverse complement strand
TGTACTCCTCACCCAATACTGTGCGGGTGATAAAATCGAGAAGAATGAGATGGGCTGGGCATGTGGCGCGTATGGGTGAGGAGAGGGGGGTGTATAGGGTCTTGGTGGGGAAACCGGAGGGAAGAACACTACTGGGGAGACATAGGCGTAGATGAGTAGATAATATTAGGATCGATCTCCAGGAGGTGGGATGTGGGTATATGGACTGGATTGGGCTGGCCCAGGACAGACAGGTGGCGAACGCTTGTGAGCGCGGTAATGAACCTTCGGGTTCCGTGAAATGCGGGGAATTTCTTGACTAGCTGCAAACCAGTCAGCTTCACAAGAAGGACTCTGCACCATGGAGTAAGTAAGTAATACCATAAGTGCACATTTTTTCCAGTGCGGTGAGAAATAAATCCTCACTTTTTAAAAAATGTCGAAGTCCTTGATATGTGATATTCTTTCAGTTTTTCCTTTTCCTTCGCCCTTATGTTTTTTAAACTCTCGTGAATTCGGACATGTGACTTATTCCCATTCAAAATTATTCTCCGAATATATTAATAGAGCGATGAACTTGTTACAAGGATGCCACCTCCACCAGAAAACACAATCACAGTAAGACGCGGGCATGTGTCTACATCTCGAGTGGAATTCGCACACGAAATACAATATCGTAAGCAGTCCAAGTCAGTATGGACTTCAGAAGGCCCATTTTTAAATTCATGTACTTACCGATTACCATGTTCTCACATAGCCGCAAATTATATTACCATTAGAGAAAAAGATCGCCATGGAATATTATACGCTGTAAATATATTCTTTCCTGCTACAAACTGAGCTACTTGAAGTATCATTATTTAAAACAACATTAAAACCAAAAGACAAAAAATTAACGACTTCAAAAATTTTTCGTATTTTACACGATGCTGATATAATGAGTGTGATCAAATGAACACTCCTGATATTATCGTTATATTTCAAATTTAATTTCACTAAAGTACTTTTGAAAGCAATAAATACGCAGTTGTTTCTGTCCTTAACTAAGCAATACTCCATGAAAGTGTATGAGCATCGGAGGCCTGGCTCCTCCAATTTAAATTACAAGTTAGAAGTCTTTATAGAAGTGCAGAAGGCGATTTAAGTCGTGATGCGCCTGCGTGTGGTTTGTTAGGTGTATAGAGATGTCGGAGAATTTGCTACTTCCATCTTCAATGTAATCCAAGAAACCTACAACGAAAAAGAAGGCAACAAGCTCCCCCGACACGTTACAAGTTACATATTAATTTTCACTCCTCGTTATCCCTGCAGACAGCAACGTTCAAAATAAAATGCTCTTCCAAATTCTTGACTAAATTCTTTGAAAGTCCAATAACTATTTCTGCAGATGAAATATACGGACTAAAGTTTAGACATAAGATCTCCATTATGCTTTCATTTTATTCTCTTTGCGAAAAGAAGGGATAAAATTCACTTATACCGCCGTGATCATTCGGCAACTTCTCCGACATCTCCACGAGACGTGTAGTATAATGGTCCAGGCGTTGTTCCCACACGCACGGAAGGCTGATAAAGAAGTAAAGGGTCAATATATAACTGAGGGTACTTTTGGATGTAGATGCAAAAATAAATACACTCCCTTCTGTGGAATGAGCATTTATGCACAAAACAAATAATAAGTGTCTTTCTCCCAAACGAATTTATGTTTACTTAAGGCAGCAAGAGTAAAATGTGGGCGGGACTGGGGCACATGTGGGGGGGGGGGAAGAAAAATACATCCAGGGTTTCGGTAGGTACACCAGAAGAAAATAAACCATTTAGAAGACTCGGAAGCACATGAAAATTAATTATAATGGATCTTAAATACATGCAGAAGAAGGTCGTGCACTGGATTAAACTGGCTCGGAATAGGGAGAGACGTCGTGCTATTGTGGATAAGGCAACTGTCCTTCGGATTCCGTAAAACTTGGAAAATATTTTTAGTAGCAAGTAAATTCTAGATTTTAAGAATGATTCTGTTCAATGATATTAGTTAGTTGATTTGTTGGTTAGTAAATTAGTTATTCAGTCAATCAGTTAGGTAGGTAATTATTTAGTTACACTGAGTTTAGCCCTTTCGCTTTATGTAAGGAATTTGCCGGGTTAAAATACTGAAAGTGATAAAGGTAATTTTGTGTTTAGTTCGGTTCTTCTAGGGAAATTTTATTGTGTTATATTAAAAGGCACCGCGGATGCTTCCGTGGATATCCTTCCAACTCATAATCCACAATTCGCTTACATAACTACGCTGTATACAATTAAGTTGTACAGCTGAAAGAAGTAATTAAATTTAACAAAATATTATCTGTAGCCCGCTCATTGTACGGTGTGTAATTTCTTCCACCACTCTAGTAAATAACGTTGGGTTCTAATCGCAACTTAGGCACAAAAGCCTACCCGTGTTATGCCTGTGTTAGTATTGTCATTTGCAAGTCGAGGCTGCAGGGCCGACTTAGGCTACTTAGAACGAATCCTACTCAATACCTATAAAATTCAAATTGTCTGTCCGAATTGGAACAGAATCGAACAATTCTCTACTGAAAGCCGTAAAAGAAGCACCAAGAATTAAAACATGGTACAGCAGTTCAGACATCCAATAAATCGGTAGACTTTAGAGACAGTCGAGACGCGACCTGTGGGATTAATTTGTCATAAAGCCATTACTTTCTGCTCATTACAAAATCCACGAAATATCTAAGAACAATAAGAAAATCCCTTTGGTCCCATTAATTTCTTCAAAATACAAATAACATTTTTCCATAAATATATCTAGTTAAAAGGCAGACGACTACTCTTACCTCTTATTTGCACTGCTCTGGCCCCAAACAGTCCTGCCGTTTATGAAACACGCTCTACAAATTTGGGTAGACTTGTTTCGAATACTAACCGTGAAAATATTCAGCGTGATAAAAACAAAAATTCGAATAAGACATTCATAGAGTTAAAAGCATTTCCAAAGTAAAGAATTTGGTTATATTTGTACATAATATGAGTCCATTACGTACAGTGAGACAATGGAAATGTATTTGATGGGTATTGGACCGTGCATCATCTTGATAACTGAAGAATAAAATCCAACTTGATGCCACATTACTTTGTTATGCTTATGTTAGGCTCAACATGTTTCGGGCACCACTATGCTCATCATCAGGAGCTCACGACGATAGCGTTGGTTACCACATAGGCCGTTTTGTTCTCAAGTTGCTGCTGGTTGGAGGTGAAGTGCAGGCAGGATGGATGAGTGTCCGGACCGAAGGCTGTAACACGACTTGAGTCATGTTACAGCCTTCGGTCCGGACACTCATCCATCCTGCCTGCACTTAACTTCCAACCAGCGGCAACTCGAGAACCAGACGGCCTATGTGTTAACCAACGCTATCGTCGTGAGCTCCTGATGATGGGCATAGTGGTGCCCGAAACATGTTGAGCCTAACATAAGCATAATAAAGTAATAAGTGGCATCTAGTTGGATTTTATTCTTCAGTTAATGGAAATGATTGTTACGTTGTGTCTGATCAACTGCACGTTTTGAAGAAAGCCAAGCCCTTTCTCTCTTCAATGTTGGGTGACGAAAATTGTATAAGGCTAGATACCTTTGATGTGTACATTAAAAGATCAGTTGAATAAAACCTTAAATAAAATATGGCTACTCTTTAGTGCAGCGGCAGCATAAGTTAAATAGTGATCCCCATATACAACAAAAGACTATGTCAGTTACATAGTGATTCCCATATACAACAAAAGACTATGTCAGTTCTACATGCAGAATCCAGCACCACAGCGACTATAACAGACAGGACGCCTATTGTACAGTGATCTTCGTATACAATACACGAATGTGCCAGTGCTACACAAAGTATCCAACACCAAAGTGACAAACACTAGAACCAACAAACAAGACGTCTGTTCTACGGATCTCCAACGCCACACATGTGACGCATTTAGACCTGCCAATCGCCATCCGGACGGCTCCCCCCAACGCCAACTACGACAGAACCCAAGGGGGGCGACCCCCCCCCCCAGAATACGACACACCAACGCACGTCCACCGCCGTACCTGCTCACACGCAGTTTATGCCTCATATATAATTTACAGGCCAGATGATGAGATCTCAACATCCGCCACACACAAACAATATTTAGTCTGTTTGAACTTTGCAAACCCGATGATGGCCTCCGAGTAGGCCGAAACATGTCGTTTCATTAACATCAATAAAACTGGTTGTGTTTTGGCTTACTTTGCCGTTTATTTCAAAATATGGCTACAGTGCACAGTGTTTTCGATACTCGGTTAAACTAAGGACCAAATATATTTTAATGTATTTGGTATGATGGGTATTTACAAATGTGCATAAATAAATAATCGGCCATTTTCATGTACGTCGAGTTTCTTCAATGAAACAGTGCTTATCTTAAATCGATACATCCAAAAATATGCACTCAGACTTCAACAGAAAGCTAATATGTATCCATACTCGTACGTGCTGTCTTAATCCCTCAGTCCTGAAGTCGGTGCAATGTTCTGAACTTTAATTCTACACATAAAGTACCGAGCGGTAATGAATGCACTTACGAATGCTGCAAATTTCAACACCATTCATTCTGGAGAGTAGTTGAGATTTAAACTCCCGCGTTACTAAATGGTTAATCGTTTACTGCTTCCGCTAAAATACTGCTTATCTTCATTTATTGGATTCTCATCTGACCGTTTGTTTTTGACACTTCTTATTGGATCTCAACCTTGTTCTGTTGTATGCAAGAAGGCGGTACAAAATAAAATATTGAAACGTTTTCAAAGACACATAAAAAGTAGATTTTTTAAGGGGGGGTTTGAATAATACAGAAATACAATCAATAACATTCCCATAGGGGATACGTCTGCTACGACACGTCAGAGAAAATTACATTTGACAATTTGTTTGTCTGTCTGTTCTTTTCTGACTGAAAGAACACGTTGATTCTCATGAATAAAAATGGAAGCCGTGCAAGTATGAATACAGTAATGCCACATAATTTTTTTAAGGAAAAATGACTATTATGCATATTAATGACCCAGGGATAAGGTTAGATTTAAAATACTTTGGTTTTGCGAACGAAAATGGGTAATACGTTGTTGATAACTAACTTGTTACAATAGGTAAAAATAATGTTTTCAATACTGGGGGAAAAAATTATAAAATACCTTTTATATTTTGCACAACGAAGTTCCATTAAAATTTAATTTCATATTAACTATTATGATTATACTACCTCTGAAGAATTTTGATGGGCTGTCAAAAACAGAGCAAGGCTTCTTTTTTTTACCAAGTCTCCAAACCTTTGTACCTCATTGTTGATTAAATGTATTCTTTGTTTTACTAAATATAACAGAAAAAACTGTGTCACCTCCGCTTATGCATTTCAGGAATCATTGTTGGAAACTAAAGCGCTGATAGGAGATCCTGTTACACATGCACCAATTTTGACGCTTTTTAGGTGGTTGTTTCACGTCTACTACACTCGGCTGACAGAAGAAAGTAATTAGAGGCAGTCTGGTTCGATGTGTCAACACCATTCAAACTCAGGTTCGCGTTTCTTTGTTGAAGAAAGTACAGATCCTTTAACAAAACAGGAATTCTGTGAGGGGGTTTGTGCTTTACGTAGATATTCTTTTCAGCATTATTAGTTACTGAGGTGTGAAATTACAACAAGACCAAGAATAAGGAAGTCAGCGAACTCATTGTAATTTAACGCTTTTGCTGTCTCAGCCATGATGCACTCTGTAGTTATAAAATAACCGGGAAAGTTCAATTAACTTTTAACGCTAGAAGCACTGGCGGTAATGTAGGGTATCCATGATACATTAATTTCTTCATACGCAGTCCGAAATTGACGGAATGTATGATTCTCACAAGATTCACTGCCATTTAATTAGCTCTAATTTGGAATATATTCCGAGATTTTTCACTCCAGTTCACAAGAAATTCTCATTAGTCTCTATTTTCTTCTCGGTCACCCACACGATTATAATTCAACAAACGCATAATATATTGCTCATATTTCCTGATTTCTCACAAAGGGCCTGTATAATGGCTAAAGACAACTATTTTTCTTGAATTAATCTTTCTAAACAGTAGCAATTCTATGGTTTAATAGCAGTGGTCCATTGCTTTTGTAGCTATTTGACGGGGAAAAACTTATGCCTAAACACGACTGTCTGTTAAATACTGGCTGCCTATATTTCGGCTTCAGCTATAGGTAGATCCCTTCTTATCCAGGGCAGAATAGTGTTGTAAAATAAAATCCAACGTAAGCATAACACTTCATAACGTCTTCCATCAGTTTTTACATTGCATGTTTCAGCTCAAACGTGAGCTAGAAACAAATATGAAAATCTATTTATTTATCTAATTCTAAACGAAAGTTTAGAGGCTTTTCTTAAATCTGGAGGGATATGAAAGGAACGGCTTGTCTTTCTCTTGTAACTTCCCCATACCCGGATTTCTCCCATGACATTTGCAGAACGATATGACAACTCTGAAATTGTGAACGTATATTACGGTCGTAAAAGCAAACGGAAACTTCCTTCCTCTCATATCAACTGTAGGATTTTGTTATTTCTTAATGTTAGGACTAAATATAGTCAAATATTTCTTCTTTCACTACAAAAATTTACCAATCGTAGCTTTCTCCAATATCTAGGCACGTATGACTACTTAAATGTCTTAAAGAAGTATACATGCTTCAAGCAGAACAAGCTTCTTACTACATCATAATCCATTTTTCATGTCTTTTATAAAATCAATTTCTTTCTATGGGGATCTTTCAAGAAACATTTATCCTGTTGGCTTCTACATCCGACATCCTTTCGAAATCCAGAAAGAGTGGACGATGTAAAAATATTGACCAAGATATAAAAAACACTTGGAACGTTTTAGATGTTCGTAGGAGTGTAAGAGTTTCCAGATAACAGAGAGGAGCACAAACATTACATCTAAGTGAGGAAGGAATTCTCATGTGAGATGATATTATTTTATATTGTAGTTTCTTCATGAGGCAAATGCACCACGACAACAAACTACCAGCATATATTTCAGAAATACCAGCAATTCAGAATATATTTTATTCAGTTTCTAATATGCGTATTACTGCAGTGAATATTCTCAAACACACTAATTTTTTCGATGTACGAAAAGACGTATTTTAAATTTAAAAAGAAACATTCAGAATGTGGATTGACTGCCAATGATGCATCTGAAATTGACGAGGCTATAAGTGCCCAAGACATTTTGATGTCCTATTGCGTAGGTGATCAAAGAGTCGATCGCCATCTACCTGTCGATCGTGACAAGTTGTTTGGGTGGTCGGGATATATTTTTTTTTGTCTCTATCAAAATTTATTTACCTCCTTGTTAGAACCAATATTGCTTCTTTTGACAGCATTTTTTTGGACCAACACACCTCTGCGAAGAGGCCTTCTGCTAAATGAGTATAAGTATTCAGGATACCGAAACCCTCTGACCGATGAACAAACAATAACACTACTGAGCTCTCGCGGTCGCAACCCGCAAATGGAGTGTAGTTCTTGATGAAAGAAACGGGGTCTTGCACTGTCAGAATCTCCGTCAGCTGTTTGGGCGAACCGGCTCCGTAACGCCGGACTCTTGTGGGAATTGTATAAACAAACTTTCTACTCTACCGGCCCTAAATACAATACTGTGGTACCGAAATAGATATAAATATATTCTGAGAATTTATACATAGAACATCCAAACAAGTAACAGAGTAACAGGTACAGAAACCAGTTAAGCAAGTAATTACAATTCGATCAATATCACACTGAACAGTCTCCCTTTCTCTCGTAACATAACCATACACCATACCGTGTATGCACAGGCTTCACGCCAACATTAACAAGCCGAACTACGGCTAACCAAAACAATGTTACGTTACAACAGAGTATCGTCTATTACAGTTCACTGTGCGTCTCCTTCGGCTAGACTTGGGTTTTACATACGATATACATAGAACAACAAAAGACAAGTCCTTTCACAAATTATAAGGCCGACTCATACGTAATTAGACAAATAGAAAATGCTAACTAAATTTACAGGAAACTAAAACAAAAGAAACTCGTTCTACCTTTCCCATACCGCATAACGTTCACTGAGCAGACGTCGAGTATGTTCCACAAAAAGTCCTAACGAGAATTTAAAATACACCAACCAAAATTCAATTTTAACTTACTGCCATACTCGAACGTCCGCCCAGCGACAGCGAAGAAACAGGACAAAGCAGGACTCCCTCGGTTGGCCAACCTTTCCGAGACGATGTCTCCAAGAAAAACAAAGTGCGAGTCTTAGAGTCCGGGCATCGAAAACCCAACAGGAAAACTTTCAAAGTGAACGCCCCCAAACCTTTCACCCCCCACGGCAGCCAATCGTCGGACGACGACCTTGGGAGAAAGGTGACAGGGACAGAAACTTCCAGAAACGATGCTTCCGTATAGAGACGGCCTTGAGTCGAGCCTGGTGGGCACGGTTCACTACCCTTCATAAAATTTCACATTTACGTAATGGGCTAATTTGCTGTGTTCAGACTTTATCAACAAAACAATCGGGTTTTCCAGGTTAAATATAATATAAGACGTTCCCATGGATGCTTTCCTTTAGATGTGTAACATCGCACACTGTCCGCAAGAGTACCCATACCGCGTTTAAAACGAACGTCAAAAACCCTTTGTTAGAAGTTCACACATTACCAAAATTTTGGAATAGATGGAGATCTCAACCCACCATACGGAAATATAATATTACAGTAACTGTATTTTCCATGTAGTATAACGCCTGATGATTACCGGATGATAGGTCGAAACATGTAGTCAAAAATTCTGCAAATAAAGTGCAGATAATGTTATGTTAGACAGCCCCACCTTTCCGAATTCAATTTGATACACTAACATCACTTGCGCTTAGGTAATTATGAATCCCCGTTCAGTATATTATGGCAGGATTTGGAGTGTCATTCTCCATCGTCGCAATTGGAAGGTTAATGAACAACACCCTGTAGTTATGGTAAAATATTTAGTTTTGAAACAAAATTTTTAACGGAAGATATATTTGTACATTTATATGTGGACTGTTATTGTGCTATTTGTGGGCCGGGTAGCTCAGTCGGTTTAGTGACTGACTACGGGCTGGACAGCCCGGGATCGAATCCCAGTGGGGACGAGATTTTTCGCCCGTCCAGACCGGCCCTGGGGCCCACACAGTCTCCTGTAAAATAGGTACCGGGTCTTTTCCGGGGGTAAAGTGCGGCCGGGGCGTGCTGCTGACCACTCACCCCTTCTAGTGTCGCGGTCATGAAAGAGTAGAGCTATACCTCTACCCACCCTCTGGGCCACACCGGGCTTGTAACGGGATCACTTTACGTTACTACGCTATTTTAAATTTCTTTGCCAGCTTCAGCTAATATCAATACACTGTGTACAGTGGTAGATCGCGGAAGATTTTCTGACTGCAGATTGGATCAATGAGTCCGAAAGTCTGGTCACCTATGCGTTACTGTGTCGTGTTCTTTGAAATATCGGGAGAAACTCGGTGAAGATTCCATTCCGAAAGTTTCTAAATTCGGGTAAAGAATGAATGTTTTTTATTACGAAGTTTTGTTACTAGAGGGATATATTGTGGCTGAGATCTTTGTGCTTATTCCAGGCTGTTACACTAGTCGTGAGGATAAAGAAATTCCCCTAATTCACAGGCCCCGAAATCCCATTTCTGTGTTCATAAAGCCCACCCTTTATCGTTATTCCCAGCCAGAATTTCTGAGACCACGCCATCTCTTACTATTTCTTAAAGACATATTTTAATATTAGTCTCACATCTACAGATAGATCTACTAAGTAGTCTATTTCACACCTACCCAACTCAAAAATGCTCTAGCCTATTACTCTAAACTCTAAGCCAGATGGCAGTTTATTCTTTTACAACAAAACAAAAAAAAACACACAATAGAAGGTATGTGAAGTGGAAGCATGTGCAAAAAGATAACAGATTCTGTTAAACCTGTGTCAAAATATTTCTTGAACAATTCCCACAGGGGTCGTTAGTCACAGCCTTATGAGTATGTAATAAGTTAATCATCACGTATGTTGTATCAAGTTTCACGTGAAAATAAACATCAATCCAGTAGATTCATGAATGTTATCGACTGAAATTTTCTTGTCATAATCAGCTCCAAGATCTGAACTATTGAACTATTAAATTAATACACAGAGACATGCCTTAAAAAGAAATGAGTCTGCCGACTGGCCCTTCCACGGAAATCAGACTTCTAAAGCGACATGTTCAGCAATTGTTCTACACAAGCACTACCTCTCTTAGTAGTGTGAATTTACTTCGCTAACATCTGAAGTAAGTACAAAATTTAAGAAGTGACTTGCAATTTTCGAATCTTTTGTGATGAAAGAAGACTCACTACTTACATATGGAAACCAATAATTAGGGCAGCTAGCTATAATTACTAATCTAACGTTTTGTAGAATAATATCTGAAATAAATGTGACAAATCTGACGCTTTATTGTCAAACTAATGCACTAAAATATATAAGAACGTTAAATTGTTAAAACCAATTAAACTTATAAAAATCGCTCCAACATGCTTCGGTTCACGCAGAAACCATCATCAGGGAGCTACAACCAGTGCTTAGCTAAAATTATAAGTCAAGTTCAACAGCGCGCGTCGGTGCAGACGTTATCTGCACCGACG
>Ga0123352_10019674_pt1 | contig 10765 bp, 3 predicted proteins | sample TergutLab28metaG_FD_89700 | JGI IMG/M metagenome (GOLD analysis project Ga0123352, IMG submission 89700) | Labiotermes labralis P1 segment gut microbial communities from Petit-Saut dam, French Guiana - Lab288 P1 | ecosystem: Host-associated > Arthropoda: Insects > Digestive system > Gut ... | reverse complement strand
TTTACCCTACTCTGGGCGGAAGTCAGGATGCGGACCGTGCCCCGTCTTTGAGAGGAATACCCTAGCATTTGCCTTACAACCGAGGGAAAGCACGGAAAACCTCGGTCAGGGTAGTAGTCCATGTGTCTCATTGTGTGGTGGTGTCTTGTGGTGGTCGGACGTGTTTTCTTTGTGAGCTTCTAAGTAAGGGGCATGGGTTGCTACCTGGAAGACTACCGGGCACGCGTGGTGGTCTGGGCCGCGAGGACTGCATGGCGGACAGAGGTAGGGAAGGTCGAAAACGGAGGAAGAAAAATTTCGATGGGACCTATGATTCTGAGTGCAGCGGTAATAGCAACCTTATTAATAATTGGAGGAGTGGAGCTAAATCCGGGCCCAGACGAAAAATCCGTTCAGGTATTGTGTAATGGCTGCGACAGGAATTTAAAATCAGGAACTCAATGTATATCGTGTGGGCGGTGGTATCATAACAGCTGTGGTAATGTTAAAATTCAAGTTGCTGAGAGTGGGAAATGGAACTGTGACGGATGTCGATCGGAGAGAGTCAGGGTTTTGGAGGAGAAACTGAGAGACGCTCAAATACAAATAGAGGAGCTAATACGGAGAAATAAGGATCTGGAGGAGAGGATACTACGGGCAGAAAATGATGGGAGTGTTGGTCTGAGGAGCACGGGGCAAGTGAAAACTGTGAGTGATAGGTGCTTAGTGTTAGGTGACTCAATAGTGAGAAACGGTGGAGCCGCTAAACCTAATATGAGAGTTGAGTGTTTTCCGGGAATTAGAGCTGATCAACTACGAAGAGTGATGGAGAACAGAGACCTAGGAAGTGCAGATACTGTCATAATTCAAGTGGGGACAAATGATATCCGAAGATATAGGGCCCTTGACTACATGTTGGGTGAAGTGTATGATCTTGTGACCACGGCAAAGGAAAAATTTCAGGGCTCCAGATTAGTGCTTAGTGGTGTTTTAAGAAGTGAAAGAATGAAATGGCAGCGCGTCGGGGCAGCAAATGACAGACTTGAATGGGTAGCTAGTAGACTAGGAGGACATAGCCGAGGTTGTGCCCAAAAATGTCTTGCTGAGGAACATATCCAGGCTCAGGTGGCAGGAATTAAGATAAGCCCGGAGAAAACTGCATAATGGGGAACTTCATAGTTTTTACTGCTCGCCATACACGATGCGAATGATTAAATGAAGGAGATGTGGATGGGTAGTGCGTGTGGCACGTATGGGGTAGAAGAAAAATGTGATTTGGTGGGAAACCCTGTGGATAGAGAACACAAGGCGTAGATGGGAGAATAATATACAAGTGAATATAGAGAAATGTTACGAGGGCTTGGATTGGTTTTATTTGACTGGGGATGGGTAAAAATTCTGGGCTTCTGTGAACATGGTAGTGAAACTTCGGTTTCCAGAAAAGTTCCGGGAGTTTCTTGACTAGTTGAGGAATTGTTAGTTACTCAATAAGGGCTCAGAACCTTTGAGTTAGTTGTTTATTGTTTTACAATGACTGATTTACTTGGTATATTTGTGAGGTTGTGTAGATGTATGCCGATATGGCGAAAGTGGTAAGTGGGATGTGGATGGTCGATGTGAAGGAAATGGGAATGATAAAGGTAACGAGGATGATTGTGGTGACAAAGGTACTGCTAAGTGCTTTAATAAGTGAATCGAGATCAGAGAGAGAGAGAGAGAGAGAAACGGGAAGGTGAGAGAACTGTCCAAGTCGCAACAGAAAATCTCGCGTCAGCTTCGTGTTGTCCGCACAGTCATATTGCCGTTTGAACTACGACTGTAAACGTAGCCATCACGCAATGTTTTAATTTTCGTGACTTACTTCACAAAAAAATAAGAAGAAAGTGTACATACTCGTACATACCCTACAGTCTGACAAATTGGTGCTCTAAATCTGATGTTAGTGCCTCGGGAAACCTGGTAATACAGCAAAACAGCAATCTTATCGAACTGGAGATGAATGTTTATGTGACTGCTGGGGTCTGGAACAAGCACATTTGTGCGCCCCTGTTGTGCCACTAAGAAGACGCATGGCGTCTGTTCCCAGAGAGGTTACTATGTCTGCAAGCGATGTATATTGATTGAACGGCTGTCATAGAGCATGGCAATCGCATGACCACTGATGTCGTGTTCGATGACGCACCCTGAAGTGGAACTATTATTCTGCTGACTCTCACGCGATTAGGTTAAAGCTAATATCAACTTACAGACGCAAATGGCGAGCTTTTATCCAACTAATGTGTCCCACGGGTGAATGCCTATCCCGATGAGGTGAAATCCTTAAGATAAGGGATTTTTTTGGGGAGTATGCTTGAGAGAAAGGAGTGTATGCACGTAGAAACAGAGTCGAATGCTATAAATAGAAATAATATATAGTCAAAGACAACACAATTAATGATTTTATTAAGGTGTATTTCTTACATTGTTTCGTTCAACGACATGTTTCGGCTCTAGTTATAAGTCATAACTAGAGCCGAAACATGTCGTTGAATGAAACAATGTAAGAAATACACCTTAATAAAATCATTTATTTGTGTTTGACTGTATATTGTTTATAGTTCTGTACAACACAACGGGGATGTCTCACCTGAAAGAGTCGAATGCGTTTCGTTTGTTCATTATGGTTTCATGTGTTCCAATTACTGGGATTGTTTGAACATATTGTGCAGTTAATACTCTATAATCATTAAACGAAGTTCCTGTGTAATGTATTACATTGTGAATTACGTACGTAATTGACTACTTGTTCTTTTATGGTATCTCGTTTCTTGGAATCGAGAGGATCGTGAATTTCAGGATTTTACAGCATACATGTGCATGCATATGTACGAGCGTTTTCATATGTGTACGGTTATGTATTACAATAAAATTTGAATTTAAAAAGGCAATGAAAATGGGGAAAACAATTTTAGAAAAATGATTTGTACACCAAGAGTAATGAAGGTGGAATTTCACTTCTGCCAGAAACGACTTCCTCTTGCCTTATCCTGTTTGCTTTTCCCTCTTTTCTTGAGTCTTTTGAGAGCGCGAGGTTTGTCCTCCCTTTCTACGTTCGGTGGCTCAAAATTCACATCGGTAAACGTTCACTTGTCTTTAGGAAGTTGCAGGAAGAGAGCGTTAGGGTGTGTTTTTTTTAATTCTGTGGACAATATCTCGAGGTGTCAACAAAACACAAAGCAGTATTATCACGAGGTTTAATCTGGTTCTAACACCGTGACACATGTAATCAATATCTCACGTGCTGTTTAGTATAACGCTATTTACTAAACATACCATAATATTATTCCAATGTAAGTAATCAAGCATTTCCCGATAAATTAATGAGCTAAGTAACCAGTAAACCAGACAAGTAATTAGTTGGTTAAGTGACTACATGTCTCTGTGACTAAATACCGTAGCCAACAAATTACTACTACTACTACTACTAATAATAATAATAATAATAATATATTTAACTGCAAATGGGCTGTCACCCGTTGGCGGTGGTTATTATGCATGTACTTATCCGGTAAATTACTTATTCTAGGTGCTAACCAGTAAACTAAGTCAGTAACTACCTTACTTAATAATTGAATAAATAATATATTTGCCTTTCTCCACTCAGAAGTCCGCGTTTGATCCTGGACCAGTCGATGTGCGATTTGCGGGTGATTGAGTGGCACTGGGACGGGATTTGCTAAGAGTACTTCATTGTTTTCCTCTTAATATTATTGCGCGAATACTCGATACCCATTTACTTGTACATTTACCAGCGTCCTACGTAATACCTGATGAATCATTTTACTTGGCCTAGGCCATTTTGTGCTGCCACGTTGTAATGAACATATATACGTTTTTATCTTTATTTCTTATTCTGACCTCTTTCTTCCCACTCTTTGTAGGTGCGGAGGATTATTATTACACATGACCACACTCAGTGACACACACACACACACACACTCACGCGTGCGCGCGCGGTAGGACTTCTCTGGACGAGCGAACGGCCTGATGCAGAGGTCTGTACCTGTAAAACACAAAACATTTGTCAGAGAAAAACTTCTATGCTCCTGGTGGTATTCGAACCCCCGATCCCAGCAAGCGAGGGGCCGCAGACTCACGCCTTAGACCGCGCGACCACCAAAACTGAAGTGTACTTCTCAGACCTTTAATCAGTATCTCGAAATTCAATTAGGTTATGGCTTAATGACTTAAAGTTCTTGACACACACCTACGGACATCGATGGATATCCATACTTCTCAGACTACACTCTGGTTCTACTTATCAACCTACACTTCAGCTGTACTTATCAGCCTACACTCCGGTTCTACTTATCATCTACATAGGTTTCTACTTATCGACCTAAACTCCGGTTCCACTTATCAGTCAACGAACTTCCAGTAGCTTGTCAGAAGTTCTCAGTTCAACAAGGGATGACCAGACGTACACATCTTATGTTGTTACTGTACATACTAAATACGTTTTGCTAGGATAGGGACAGGTATACTTTAAATTATTTCATCCCGTCCAACCGATTACCTGAGCACCCAACTGCCTGACTGAGCGAATAACTAACTAATGGACATACCAGTTAACTAATAAATTCGGAAGAAAAAGCTAATAGCTGCTACTCCGTTCCTGAAAAAATTCCCAGGACTTTACGAAAAGCTGAAATTTTGTGAGAGCTTTCAAATTTTCCCTACCTGTAATAGGTACATGCTTATGTTTTAATTTATGTCATAAAGTATACTTTATTACACACGCCGTAAAATATATTTTAATATGCTCTTCTAATCGACAACTGGAACTTTCAAATCTACTCTTAGCTCTAGGTTTTTCCACCAAAACGTTTATATTTCTCTTCTTTCCCACGTGTGCCATATGCTCCGTTTATCGCATCCTCCTTGATTTGGCGAGTCTAATACTGTCTTACGAGATTACAAATAATTAAGCTTTTTATTATGCACTTTTTCCCAGGTTCTCATTAGTGCCCGGTTCTCTAACATGTTTTGTTACATTTTCAAATTATTCACAGCGTATATTACATTACCTGTACAGCCTCACAACCGTACTGAATGAAAACCGTCCATGTATATTTTGCGTGAACATTGTCTTTTTTTTTTTTAATTCAATACCCTCTACGTTCTTCCCTTAATATGGTGAACAAGTTTCACACCCTTCAACAGCAGCATACATGGAATTTTTCCTGCTGAACTATTTGAAAACTGCATTCAGGTTTTCTGTAGAATGTCACTGTCCCCAACGAGCGTTGTAGAACGAGCCACAGAAATGTAATTATTGCGTTTGCAGTAAACCGAATTTGATGACGTAACCATTACTCCTGATGTGGGGGAAGTAATATTACCCAGTTCAACAAATTTGACTCATGGCAGTACAAATGTTACTGTATGTACATTACACAGTACTTGTGAAAGCAAATTGAATAACACCATATTTTAATTCAAAAGCGATTTTAAAATGCGTTTCATATTAATATCACAATTAAATGCGTCGGTATGCTGAAGAAATTAGCCTTCTTCGTAGAGCAATACTTCGGACTGTGGTTTGCCATTAAACCGTACTGCTGCGGTTGGTACGGGTTATAAAGACGTTTCATGAACCCCTGAAGTACCGCTCTAACCCTGTTAACTGCGTTTCTGTAATGTTTATGGTCAGGAATTTCGGTGACATTGGCCGAGAATTGGTTTAAACCGCCAATCAGGTCTCTCTGAATACTGTTAAATATTATTTTCATCTTTCATAACGTACATAAACTATCTCAGTGAAAGGCATGCACTTACCGTGAGAGTAAGCGTCTGCTCCATTCAGGAATCTATTTAGGCCTATATAAAGCTAAACAAGACAAGAGACGTTTGATGTTGTATAAGGTTTAAGGTTCTCACGTTGGTACTATGACTGCCGTCTTCTGTTTGACACCGTGTAGCTGGTAGATGGTGCTAATACTGAGAAGGAACTTTTGTTTCTACCTGTAGGGCTGTGAAACCCCACAAGGCCGCACTATGACATAGGCAAAAGCAGTCCGTTACAGGCCTGGACAGGCCCAGAGGGTTCCAGGAAGTTAAGGTTCCCAGATTTCGTGACAGCGGCACAGGATGGTGGTAGGTTGTCAACCTTACGCACCGGCCGCCTTTATCCCAAGGAAATGTTCCTGGTACTCATTTCTGTTAGAGGCTGAGTCGACCCAAGGGCCATAGTGCGATCGGAAGGATTTTATGTCAATGAAAAATCCACTGACACCAGCTGGGATCGAACCAGTGACCTTTCGATTTGTAGCACAGCACCTTAACCACTGAGCTATCGCGGTCCTCGTTATTACATAGGCGCTTCCTTTAATTTCAAGGTAATTATTTTTATCCAAGACAACTAGCACTGCTTTATGTGAAAGCGAGCATAACAAAACATAATTTATTTCCCTACAGAACTTTGATCGATCTTCGTAATGGAGAAGCTGTTTTTTTCTCTGTTCTGAGGGGACTGAATTTTTCTATAAAATTTACATCAATTTTGGTCTTCAAAGTGTTAAACAGCATTACGTTTCGTATTGCTCGTGACATCTACATATTAAATTGCCTCTGCTCTTGAAGAGCATAGTGTCCGTGTTGCGGTATGTGAGTATATCTTGGCAAGTTGCGATACAACTACCGGGCCGTTATATACCAGTAACGTCAAAAATAAATGTGGCAACATGATTGAGATAAACGGATGTATATCACTGTCGTGTTTGTCCGCCATTTTTCCTGCAAAAAGTATAGTCTCCTAGTGCAATCTGCTGTCTGTATACACATCTTGAGTGAACAAAAGAGAACAATGAACATCTCTTCCACTTTTGTCTCGCATTGTTCTTATATTAGAAACGATGACAAACAACGCCTAACGCCCAGTCAGTATGAAGTTGGGCTTCTGGAACGTTAGATGTAGTTTGCCGCTCAAAGGCGCGTCGCACCTATGTCGAAAGTAAAGAAGCGTAACTCAGTGAAAGCAATACGACCGGTCAATGCACAACTTTACTGGCATCGATTGTGATAACAGCTGCATGTTTGGGTTACGTAAAGTAGCCATCATGAGGTTGTGGTTATCAGAAAAGGAGAAATGTGTAAATACTAGTAGAATTATATATATGTACACACACACACACACACACACACACATATATATATATATATGTGTGTGTGTGTGTGTGTGTGTGTGTAATTATACAAATTAATAGACGAGATCACAGCCTTCAATAAGGTACACATAAACAGTTAAGACATAAAAAAACATTTTTCAACATATAAAGTGTTGTAAAATTATGTGAAACAATTTTAAAAGTGGAAGTTAAAAACTTCGATAAAAAGTCGTTGTTTTGTTTTAGTGTTTATCGAAGTTCGTAACTTTGAACTTTCATTTTTAAAAGTGTTTGAGATTGTTACTCAATACTCTTTGTATATTTTAAAATGTTTTTCTTGTGCATCTTTTATATGTACCTCATGTAAGGCCGAGATATCGTCTATTAATTTGTATAATTGTCTGTAAGGCTACAGGTATGTAATTCTCCTTTTCACGTTTCCGATAATGACAGCCTGATAATGGCTACTTTACGTAGCCGAAACATGTAGCTGCTATAAAAATCGCTACTATAAAATTTGTGCATTGACCGGTTGTATTTATTTTATTATGTATTCAAAAACCCCAACGGGGTTGCCACACCTTATACCAACGACTCAGTGACATGACACCTTAATTATTCAGTACTGAATCTTACGTATAGAGTTAAATGTTAAGGCGAAGTAAAGTTTAGCTTATAACAGGCCACGAAGTCTCAGAGGGGGAGTAGAGGTATGGCTGTACTCTGTCTTTAACCTCGGCGCTATATAGGGGTTGGTGGTCAACGCCACGCCTCGGCCGCTTTACCTCCGGCGAATACCCGGTACCCATTGTATAGGGGGCTGGGTGGCCCTCAGGGCCATTGTTGACATGTGCGTGAAACTTCACTCCCACCGAAATTCGATCCCCGTACCGCTCAGACAGTAGCAAGTTGCTATACCAACTACGACATCTTGTATGTACTTTTTTTTTGTTTTTCAAATCATTTTTTTACTTCTCTGTTTTCCTTCAGACGCTTCAATCTTCCGGATATTAAAAACAGATATTTAGTACAAGTTTCTGCGAACCATTTCTGCCATATCTCGTACCTAAAGACTAAAAAGAAAGCGTGTTCTTGATTTCTTGTGGGGGTAATTCTTGGTCTTGCACTTGCACTTCCTTGTGGGGGTGATGCTTGGTCTTGCACTCCAAGTGAGCAGATTAGAGATGTTTGAAAACGAAGCAAGAGTTGGGTGTTTGGACTTCAGAGAGAATAAATGACAATTACAGGAGAAATTTAAGCAACGAATGTCTTCATAATTTGCGCTGTACATGATATGCTGCCGGGGCGATAAAATGCAGGACAGCGGCATGCGATATGCAACAAGCATCGGAGAAATGAGGAAGGTACAGAAAATTTCATCGACAAGTTTTGGAGAAGAGACGACGTGAGAGGCCCCATGTAGAAGGACTGGCGATATAAATAGGCGTCTTAAAGGGATATCGTGTGATGACGCAGACTAGGTTCAGCGAGCGAGCTGGGTAATGAATTGTGTCTTCTACAAGATGTCCCAGGTACACATGAAGCTCAGTGTATTTTTTTGTTTTAAATATCTCCTGCAACATTTATATACGATCTTAGCAACTGACCAACTTAATGCACAAGTTCTTATTTTATAATAAGTTTATTATATTCCAGTACATGTTTCGAGCACTGTATCTGGTATCATCACACTGAAACAAGTGAGTGGTTTCAGTGTGATGATACCAGATGCTGTATAATACAATTTGACCTCCTGATGATGAGCACAACAGTGCTCGAAACATGTACAGGAATATAATAAACTTATTATGAAACAAGGTTTGTGCATTAAGTTGGTCAGCTGCTAAGATTATACTGAGATGCACTGTCAGCAAAACATCAAAATTTATATACGAAACATACCGCAACTCCGTTAAGGAAAGCCGTCCATGTAGCACGTAGGGTAGCTCACATTTTATCATCATCATTAACCCACCGAACGTCTGGGTATTTAAGACCTTTTTCGTTAAACGTGGCTGTGCTTTTGTTAGTCGCTGTCATTTAAATATGTTCAGTGTTCATATCACATTGTAATTTAACGCTTTAGATTGTTTGAAGATTGAAGATTATCGCAACTCCTTCGAGTAATGTAAAATTAAAATTGTAAATGCCATTTATGAGCATGTCTTCAAGTCTCTTTAAAGTAACTCTATCAGCATAGCACGAGGATGTGTGTGAATCGAATTTGTGAAGTGGCATGAGGACTAAATGCATGTCTGGCTTCTCGGATTACCTTTGAAACACAGTGGTTAGTTTATGCACCAGCACATTTAACAACTCGGGAGCTCCGCGTTTTACACGAAGGGTGTAGTAATGTGTTCCGCATAATACTCATAAGACACTGCGGTTGTTCCCCTAAACTGCATTAACTGCTGGTAGACCAATGCCGTGTTTACTGTGACGTAGAGATTGAATATTTAAAGCTCGCGAGAACGAATTTATCGAAATGCATCTCCCGTTCCATGGTTCAGGCGGTTAGCCTCCGGCTTCTGACCGCGGAGGCTGGGGATCGATCCTGGGCCAGTCCGTGTGAAGTTTGTGGTGCACATAGTGGCAACGATGCAGGCTTTTCTCCAAGTTTTTGTATTTTTCCACTGTCAGTGTCATTCCACCAATGCTACATACTTACCTTCATCTATACCGGAATGAGAAACTGGCGAAAGCTGGGAACCTTCCAAAAGCAATACTTTTTCTGAGATGACGGAACAGTGGAAAGAAAAATAGACTACAGTCACTTTTTATCGAAATGTCGTCCTTCCGTATGCAAAATTCAAAATTCTACCCTAAAGCATAACTTCGTTCTTCTGCTGCATATGGTACTCATGCATTTCCATTCACCTTGCCATTTTCACTTCTTAAGGTTCCTCATTTCCAAAATCCTACCTCCACCAAATGGATGAGCGGACGCAGTCTGTGAACATTCAGAGCAGGAAATTTTCTCTTCCCCTCCGAAGTAAACGTAAAGTCTCTTCTTTTTATTTTGCATCAAAGCAGTTCGATGTTATTACACATGTCCTTCCAGTGCACTCTCTCCACTAGGTCTAAATTTCTCATTGAAACTGATAGCGTAATTTGTTTATCCGAGCGCTACACAACCTCTCGTTCAGTTGTTTTTTAACAATTGCTATTCAGAGGTATAGTTAAGGTGGATGGAATTTCCAGTGTGAGAGAGATTGCTTGCATTTTGCATGATAATTATATGCGTCACTGAGTTCCGACAAAATTAATTACTTGCGAACGTTTTTTTGTAAAACGCCAGTTTTACGAGGGGGTTAATTAGTGCTGTGAAATTGAAAATTCCACACCTTGGTGGCTATGTTTTCAGATTCTGAATATTTACTTTGAAGTAAAGACTGTGTATGCTTTAAACCACTGGGCTATCATTGGCAAAACGAAAAGGTTTGTGGCAGATTTGCGACTGTTTAAATGACACACAAAATGTTTTATTTACAGATAAAGGAAAATTCCCTTTACGTTTAGGTGAAGAGGTTGTTAAAAAGCATATAATTCTGGACTGCTTAGCAACTAGAAATTGGAGAGCAAAATGATTAAATGAAATATGGTTGCATGTTATATATATATATATATATATATATATATAT
>Ga0123352_10019673_pt1 | contig 10765 bp, 6 predicted proteins | sample TergutLab28metaG_FD_89700 | JGI IMG/M metagenome (GOLD analysis project Ga0123352, IMG submission 89700) | Labiotermes labralis P1 segment gut microbial communities from Petit-Saut dam, French Guiana - Lab288 P1 | ecosystem: Host-associated > Arthropoda: Insects > Digestive system > Gut ... | reverse complement strand
CTATTTTTAAGTTACTCTCTGTGCACAATACGCATGCAGTGACGTCACATCTCTGCCCCTGAATGTTGTTTCTATAGTAAAACCAACCAGATGCACTAATGTATCAAATTTATTTTATTTCGGAATGAAACTTTACATGTTTCGGACGGTCTTTCCGTCCATAATGCTGTCTGCTTGCTAGCAAGACTGTACAGCAGTATCTGTTTGACTGTTGCTGTATGTACAGCCTTGAACTCCTGATGATGGACGGAAGACCGTCTGAAACATGTAGAGTGTCATTCCAAAATAAAATAAATTTGATACATTGGTGCATCCGGTTGGTTTTACTATAGCAATACTCTTACGATGCACGGCCCTGTGGACGGCAAACCTGAATGCAGTATTTATTTATGTAGATCGTATGTTATTACTTTACTGCATTTATCTATGCGTTTGGTTATCAAACTGGGGACTTAAGGTTACGAAATTGTAGCTGACTGTCATGTTGAACGCTGAATTTGACGACAGAAGCTCAGTTTCAGTATTCAAGATGCTTGTCTACAACCAAAACCTTTTACGACTGTCATCTTGACACTGGTGATTGTAGGAATTTGCAAGTAGCCTAAAGTGGAATGACCTCCAGTGACATGTCATTATTTCCGTGTCTTGTCGAAACACTTGTTTGAAAAAGGTGAAATAGTCTTTGTTTATTGGTAACCAGTTTTTTCCACTTGGGTGGAGGGGGGCACAAAATCTTGAGACTTGGCTGCAGATCTTGAAAACAGTTTTAAACGTGGGTTCTAGAAAACACCTTCTGTCTTCATGTACGTTTTTTCGGAAAAATTGTCTGGCTGCTTGTATTGTTGTCTGCCTGCTTGTATTATTGTCTGCCTGCTTGTATTGTTTTCTGTCTGCTTGTATTGCTGCCTGTCTGTTTGTATTATTGTCTGTCTGTTTGTATTGTTGTCTGTCTGCTTTTATTGTTGTCTGCCTGCTTGTATTGCTGTCTGTCTGCTTGTATTGTTGTCTGTCTGCTTGTATTGTTGTCTGTCTGCTTGTATTATTGTCTGTCCGCTTGTATTATAGTCTCAAGAATATCTTGATTAAATTTTCTTGTCATGTAATATTTGGGAGAAAAAGTATTATTCCCGCAAGAACATCAAAGTTGTGAATAATGCTTTTTTGCCCTCCCGAAACATGGCAGGATCATTTCCAACCTCTGTGTCGCGGACGGCAAGTTTGAAGAGCTGTGTAGCTAGCTAGCAGCGGAAAGTTTGCGAGTAGCGGGGGCTTATTTACGGATTCTCAGAATTAATTGAATAGAACTCCCGCAGTTTTTTACACGTGGGCTAATATGATTAAGCCTTTCCTTTTTCTCTCTCAGTACTGAAAATAGCTGACCGACCGCGACGGACATGGAAGTTATGGAGTGGTTCTTTGCTGTCCAGTTCGTTTATTGCAAGATCGCAGTCGGTTAAAACTGGATAAACACTTGTGTAGTAAGTTAGTTACAGGTTAACGCGTTTGTTCCATGTACACCTCTTTGGATGGGACAAAGAGTGACAGTTTACAAATTGCGTTGAGCTCGGATGGTTGTGCCGTTATGTGGTTGATATGCAGTAAAGATAGGTGGTCGGTCACGTTGGTGTCACACTGCCTGGTCAGCATGGCGCGGGAACACGTGGCTTGGCATAGCCCAGAAATTTGCTGTCGTTATTGAAGTCAACTTCTGTTTCACGTTTGGAAATTTATTGATTGTATTGCTTTTATGATTCACTGCTTTCTCAAAAGTACACCCCCCCCCTCCCGCCCAGTGTGTGCGCTGTGATGAAATATTTTCTCATACCAGAACAGAGCAGCACGCCTGTCTGTAATTCGTCCAAATTCTCAAAATTTGTAAAATTTTGATTCAGATACTCTAGAACGCAGAATTTATTCTAGGAAATTTGCAGGCTTTTCTGTTTATCACGCCATGTCACATACAGGAACGGAGCTTATCAAATGACATATAACTTATCGTATCACCTATAGAACCTTTTGTCTGCGGAACTTAAACCCTACGTTAGGTAGTAAAATTTTCAGTCTAGCTTGTGGGGATTTCCCTATCCCTGCATACGGCAACGCCAATCAACATGGCGTCATATCCCACAAGACGGACATTCTCATTAGCGTCTCTTCCAGAGCCCGATATATGGTATGTTACAGTGGCTGTTTTTGAGATGGCTACTTTATTGGCATAGTGAAGGAAATATGGAAGTTTGTAAAAAAACAGTAATTACTGTCGAATAACAAGATAACAACAGTACGTATAGCGTAATATTGTGACGCATTCGCATAACCATTGTTGCCGTGGGAATATCGTCAACACTAATATTAAGGTGTGTCATCCCCGCCGATATATACACGCTACAGGTTTGCATCGTCAACACTAATCTTTATCACCATTTATGGAAAGTGATGGATGTTTGTCAATTGTTTGGTTATGTTACACCAGTGGATTTCAGCAGTGTGAATGAATGTATGGCGTTGTGTATGGTATTGTTGTTCTCCTTATTGTTGAACTACATGTCTCATTTACAATATGAGACAAATATAGTCTTTCATATAAGGTGTCCGATATTTTTATCCGATTTTAACCAAATTTCGATTCAGTCGATATAATTCGTTAAAAGTCCGCAGTACCAAAATTCGCGAATATTCAACGAGTGGGAGACGAGTTGATCTGACTGGCAGACAGAGAGACAGACAGGAGGAAGTGCGTGAAGAAATAGATAGGCACTCTCCACTGCTTGTGCGATTGCGCCCATAAATACTGTTTACTTTCTTGCATTCCATCTTGAAGAGTTGGCAGTTTTTCACCATTAATTTCTTAGTTTTGTCATAGAATTATTTTAGATTCAGGCCGAATTTGAACTGAATAGCCAGACAATTTTAAGCCGCTAATTGTTCGTTATCGTCCACCGTCTGCACCTTACAATTCAACTGCGTATTTACCAAATGACGGACTGACAGTGGTAGGAGATTTCTGAGTGTCGGACAGAATGCGTCTGTTTGTGTGACGTAACGAACAGCTTTCTGGGATGTCACACCTTGACACTTCAGCCTTTTGGAAAAAAAAAACTGTGCGACACGGTAGGGTCTTCCGAAACATGTGCCCCTATCTACAATACGAAACGACGTCTTATATCAGGATATCATAATAGTTTCTTCCTTGTCACAAATTAGGGTCACAATTCCGACACATCTTTTAATACTAGTTCCTGATTGCTTCCGTAACGAATTGTGTGGCCTTACATTATCCGACATGTCAGTGTTCCGGAGCTTACATGTTCTTGTTAAAAGTAACACAGCGAATGTTATGCCAGAGTTCTGTCTTACGTGTTGGCTCGATCGGAATATGAGCTTTGTTGGTTAGTGGGCGGGGATAGCTCAGTCGGTATAGTGCCTACGGTAAAGACCGGACATACATGCATTTCCCTCCAGAACAAGAAATTTCCCCTCTTCTTCATAACAGATTTACAGCCCTCGCAACTTGATAATGGATCGGTACCAAAGTGATGTCTTGCAGCGGTGGTAAAGTGGCTGGAGTTTGAACCTGTCACTGACCTGCATCTAGTGCCAAGGTTAAGAATGAATGGATCTCTGACTCCACTCCCCGGTGTGCCTTTAATTCGTGCACCGGGACTGTGTCTTTATCCCTCTATGTTGCTCGTTGACAGAACCTGCTATAATGTTCATACTTTCACTCCTGTCATCCTCCAGGGCCCCCCTGCAGTTTTTAAACTACGAAATATCAGGGCTTCTGTCCCCTCTCCCCCCCCTCCTCCGTATCTCGATGTGCCCATGCACATGTAGGTGTGGTGGTAATGAATGACTACTGTTTGTCCAGAATGGTAACTTGTACTTACAAAAAAAACGAATCTAATTTTTCAGAGTGACCCTACGGTTTTGTAAGTTACAGTCCTTTATCTTTTCTTTCTTTAAACACTGGATCACACTGTGTTAATCTGCAAGTACTTTTTTTGGTTTTGAATGGACCTAGGGGCAAGAATAAGTTAAGAAAAGGCAAGTGATAGTTGATTTTAATGTGTAAGTTGAGAAACGTGGCTGACTTTTCCTGTTTTCTTGCTTTCCATTGCTTGAAACAACAAAACTCGTCACTCGTTTATCCCTTTCGGTGTTTCAGACATTTATATTTGCGCTTCGGATGTAGCATCGGACAGCAATACATAAGTAGTGTTTCTGAAACTGGGTTCGTCGGTACATGTTCAGGGGTTCCGCGAGAAATCGTTGAATAAATAAATATATCATCATCATCATCATCATCATCATCATGTTCCTGAAGGGTTAGGTGAGTTTCCTGTTCCTTGATCCTCAAGATGAAGTTGGTCCCTCCATCTCTTCCTCGGTTGTCCTATGTTCCTTCGTCCTTTTGGTTTATATTGTAGTGCTTGTTTTGGTAGTCTGTTTGTGTTCATCCTCTGTACATGTTGTAGCAACTTTTCCTGGTACTGTTTTATTTCCTTTACTATATTCTTTGCTCCCGTTTTTTGCCTAATACATTGATTCTTTTCTTTATCTAGTTTTGTTATTCCAAGTAAGTGTCTAAAAAATTTCATCTGTGCTGCTTCTAAACGTCATTCCCCTCTTTTCTTCAGTACCCAAGCTTCACTTCCAAGTTTCAGATCTGCTTTAGCTGTAATGTTGTGAATTCTTAACTTTGTTTCTTTGTTCATTTGTTTTCCAAAATGTCTCCGTATAGCTCCGTTTATTTTGTTATATGTTTGCAATTAGTTTTCTAAATCACTTCTGCATTCTGATATGCGATACTCCAAGGTATTTAAAATCTGTTACTTTTTCAATAATATTGTCGTTTATCACAATTTTTACCCTCTGTATGTGGTTCCCTCACATTGCCATTGATTTTGTTTTTGTACTGGATATAGTCATTTTGTTTCTGTACTAGGTATATAAACAGTTTAAAATAACATAACAATATCGCAACAATACAAAAAATCCTGTAAAATTATACCAATTTTTATCCTACAATGTAAAAACATATTTTAGGTTAAGAACAAAAGAGGCGACCCCCATATTTAAGAGGGAGATCTGTAAATGTCTGTTAATTTTTCCAAACCAATATCGAATCCAGTTGTGTATGAAGTTACTATTCGATCCGTACTGACTGCTCCCTTCATTGTTCGGTTTTAAGGAAAAAGACAGTGTGCCAGCTGAATATGATGTGAAGATCCATTTGGAAAGGCCGTGTCAGTCAGCTAACAGCGTGCACCGTTCCGGGTCATGTTGGCCAAACATAATCCTTTGGCTAACATTTATATTTGATTCATATAATGCTCCTTCCATGAAATGTTTGAAACTTCTTTGTCGAATTCTTATAATAAAACCAACTAGACGCACTAATTTCTCAAATTTATTTTTGGAATAAAACTCTACATGTTTCAGACATTCCCTCTGTCCAGCATCAGGAATTTTTCACTGTACACACATCAGTTGTATATGTCGTATGGGTCTGCTGACAGCAAAGCCGTATGACATATGCCACTGCTGTGTTTACAGTGAAAAACTCCTGATGATGGACAGAGGAACTGTCCGAAACATGTAGCGTTTTATTCCAAAAATAAATTTTCGATAAATTAGTGCATCAAGTTGGTTTTATTATAAGAATTTATCACGATACACGGCCACCTGAACGTCAAATTCTTTGTCGAAATTAATTTCTGTGTTTCGTTTGGCTTTATCAACAAAGTTAACTGTCAGTATCATCAGTGTTTATACTTTGTAGGCCGTTAAAGGGCTGATCATGCTGATGAAAAAAGTACGTGTTTTTGAGCAGCGGAAGACGCGGTGTTTCATTTTGAAATACACACACCAAGAAAGTGGATGGATCCAAAGTGTTTCAGCGCTTCCTGCAACTGTATGTGCTCAAAGAAGAATAATGGCCGTAAGGAGTGCAGTGTGCATTTAAACGTCTGATTTTAACCTGAATTATATTTAAAGACCCAATCCGTACCGCGCAGTAAACACTTTTCATCTCGGTTATAAAAACCAGTCAGTTAATGTTGTATAGGGAAATAATCGCTGTTTGTTCTGAGATCCACTCAAAACAAACCAATACACTGTGTTGAGATACATCAGAAGTTCCAAGTGTTAAACTTGCTGGTATTTAGAGTAACCACCGGTCTGTAACCAGCCGCACGGTGGCCTTGGGTTTGACTCAGCATCTAACAGAATTGAGTACCTGGAATATTTCTTGTGGGGGAGGAGAGGGTATGTAAAGGCGGCCGGCGCGTAGGTTTAACAAATTTGCCGCGTTCATGTCTTGAAATCTGAGAGTCTCAACCTTCTGGAACCGTCAGGACATATCCAGGCCTATACAGGGGTTGCTTTACCTTTACTGGGCTGTAAGGTGTTAGCTCACAAACAAGACTGAAGTGCGCAGTTCTTTTTCTTTTGCTGCCTTGTGCTGAGTTTCTAGAAAGAGACAAATTTGGATCTCATTTATGTAACTTTTTATGAGGAAGATTTGTTCAGGAACATGTGGTAGAAGTTGTGATGATCAGATGTTGTGAGAACTAGATGTTCATGGGGTACCTGGTGGTATTTTGTTGGTAGGAAAGAGTGTTTAGAATGTAATGGTTTACCTCTTCGAGAAATAAAATCAATGTTCATTGTATTTGTTTTTTTTACTACACAGAGAACACAGTTTGCTTCCATTAGAAAGATCAACCGATGAATGCTCTATGCGTGAAATGGATATTTTATGTCAGAATCGTACTGGATACATAAACACACCGTGTGGGCTAAATGCGGTAAATATATTAACCACTACGCTCTAAAAGTTTGGTACAAATTAATGTCACCTTGAAGTAAATGGCGTATGTGAGGAGCATAGGTGTAGATCCACCCATTCTTAGTCTCAGCACTAGATGGAGATGAGTGAACGGCCCCAGTCGCGGCCTCTTTACCTGATATCCGTTGAATAAAGGCCTGGGTGGGCCCCATAGCATGGCTGAACGTTTTGGAGATAAGAGAGTTGGGTTTGTTCCTGTCGGGAGTCGAACCACAATTTTTCGGTCAATGATCACAAGCCTGGTCACTATACAGACTCCATTCTTGCTCTTGAAAGAAAAACTAGCTATTCCACATAATGTTCTTATATACGTAAGAATTTGTGTAATTTTCATTTAAATCTTTGTCGCCACGTAGATTCGTTCGTATTAACGTATTGCAGAATTCGTTGGAAATTACACTTGAGAATGACCAGAAGTGTAAGTTAGCTCTCGAGTGACACGTGGTTGAGATAGGACCGATTTTAAAATAGCATTTTGTGTCGAATGTGCAGAAATATTGATTGAAACATTTAAAGAACAGAGAGGAATTTTGCAAAAATGTTTGTTTGTGTGAAATATTGAAGTTTGCGAAGGTAGGTGCGTGCTTAACAGACACACGCCGGGTAGCAGCGACTGTGTTTCGTTTACAGGAACGGCCGCCAGTTATCCAGCGCTAACTACACATCAGAGTGACGCCAGTGGCCAGGCTAGGCCGCGTTTCTTATTCCACCTCATCACGTGGCAAGTTCGAGTGACAGTCAAAGTGAAGGTTTGGGTTTCGAGTTTACCCCCCATGGCGTCTCGAACGGTCCGAGCAGACTGTTTGAAATAGCTCTGTCTCTGCTTTGCAACAGATGGTTACAGGGATGGCCAGATTTTTCAAATTAACAGGGGTGTCAAATCGTTTTAATCTTAATTCTGTACCTTCTTTCTTTCCTGACAGTGGAAACAAAAAGAATTTGTGTTTAGGAGATTACCTTGCCTCCATTTTCAGCGTTTGAAACATTTGATGGTGTTGCACCTTCGAAACAACACCAACGGCGTTCATTGTGACGTATTATGTCAGTGATCAAAACATGGCCGAAGCGCGAATTTGCGTGGCGAAAGCGACACTAAAGACCTTTAATTTATTGCATTAGGTGTCATGAAACGCACAGTTTGACACTGTATTATATTGTATTGTATTGTGTTGTATTGTATTGTATTTATCAGAAAACAAATGGCAGAGTGTAAAAGAAAAAAATGTTATTTTGTTGTAGTCTTGATGCCATAACGAAGGAAATACAGGAACTAGGAATGTGAAATTTTGAAAGGAGATATATCATAAACATGACTGCAGGTGTTAATTAATTCCTTATATAGCCGTGTACACGCTGTGAAACGCCATGACCTCACACAGGTCAGTTTCCCGCACAATTTAAAACAAACCCAACATGCTGCGGTTAATAATTATCAGCATCAGGAATTTTTTTGTCGCACCACCGCAAAGGATCTCCTAACTTCCGTACTTTATATACGGCACATAATAACAATAAGACCTACATATAATTCGCGTAAAATGTAGTGTATTTATTCCAGAAATATAGCGTTTTTTTTCTGTATCTATCCTTATTTATCTTGTAGGTTTAGACATTTTTCGCTGTTATGTGACACAGGTAGTAAAAATTCATCTGCTGGACTAGAAGTAAATGCAGTAAAAAAGCAGGCTTTGTGATTTATTCCTGGCGTTTCTAATTTAATCTGAGATTAGCCAAGTTCGGGGTCGTGGGTGAAGACCCACGGATCTAGGATGTGATAAGGTGCTGCCTGGCCGCGTGTATTTTTGTGCACCATGCAGGCGGTACAGCGAAGATATTGCCGACAAAACAGGGCTACACAAAGAACACTTTTTGTTCCATTTTGTACACCAGACGTCCAGCACAGACCACTCTGAAATTTAAGCCGAGCCTCTGCAGAAGTATGCCGGTCTGTGACAAGTACGAATTGGAATTTCATGGAGTATTCTGCTTCAAGTAAGAAAGACATCTAATAAGATGACTGTGTTAAAGTGTTCTGTCAACTGCATTAGCTATTTGGGGGGGGGGTTACTTCTAAATGCTTTGTGCTGAATAAATGAATGATCAAGTCCTCTATTTGTCCCAACTAATGCACACAAATTATTTTAATTGTTAAACTTTAAATCATTTAAAACTATAATATTTGCTCCAACATGTTTTGGTTTACATAAAACCATCATCAGGGAACTAGAGTCTGCGCTTTGCCAAAGTTACAATATTGATTCCAATATACAAGTCCTCGTGTAAATCTTATGTATATTGGACCGTGCATCATTGTGATAGTTGAGGAATAAGAGACCAACTTGATGTCGCTAGTTATTATGTTTTATTTCATTTCTTCTATGCTCAACATGTTTCGGACATTAATAATCCAACATCAGGAGCGTGCGACTTTTCTATTTTATCACCACATTGGTCGTTGGGTTGGGGTGGTATCCGTGTAGCAGGTTGAAGCCTGCTACACGGATACCACCCCAACCCAATGACCAATGTGGTGATACAATAGAAAAGTCGCACGCTCCTGATGTTGGATGTATTAATGTCCGAAACATGTTGAGCATAGAAGAAATGAAATAAAACATAATAACTAGCGACATCAAGTTGGTCTCTTATTCTTCAACTATACAAGTTCTTGTTGGAGTATTCAGTATTATGGCTGCACGGAACTATCATGAAGATAAATCTTAATGAGTTTGCTTTTTATACATGAGCCGTCTTACAAAACCTTTACTTGCTAAGAACGTAAAACATAAAGGTCATTCAGTTTCATTTTAATTATTTTTCGGTTGGGGCAAACATGTAACAAAATACAAAAGATAGACTCCGAATTTTTGCAGGCATTTCTTATCTTTGAATGAAATTTGTATCCGAAGTCATGCTGGTGTATTTAAATGACAAATGAATGTAGCGTAACAGAACACATCCAGTTCTGTTTTTGCTCAATAGAGGAAAAAAAGGGGCAGTCATCAGTCGCAACACAAATTATATGCCATAAGTTGTGTTGCGACTGATGACTGCCCTTCTGTCGTCTATTGGAAATGACTTTGATGATTCAAATAAATACTGTTGAAGATACAGTGTCAGTTGATGCAACTCAATGCACATAAGCCTGTGACAGGAACACATTACTGAAATATTATTTAAACAGAAAATAACGTTAAGAAATCCGACGGACCGCAGCCCTTCCTGAGAATCTAAAGTGGTTCGGTGTGTTAGGCTAGTCTATGCCTTTTATTACACACGCAGTTTGGTTACCTGCACTGACCTTTATCCTGCATCGTAAATGTTACATCCTACGTCTTTAGAATCCATTTTAATATTGTTCCCATCTACGTCTGTGTCCCTCCAGCTGTCTGTTTCTTTAAGCTTCACACATAAAACTCGATATAGACCAAAGTTTAACATCTCTCACCTGTGTGCTACATGTCGTGTCCATCATATCTTTCTTGATAACTCTATCGTAGGAGGCCCTCTTTCTTTGTGTCCCCGACCATGTACGCTCTTCTGCACAGAAAACTTTTAACCGCCTCGACGGTTCATGACAGTTGCGATGATTCTGTGTCTAGGAAGTGTATCATCCCCGTTGTGTGTGTGAAACTAGGAGAAGGTATGTAGTCAAACACAACTTAATCACATGAGGTGTATTTAATGACTATGTGATGGAAACACGCCTCCGCATGACCACAACGCCACAACTCCCCCACCTCCCCCCCCCTTCCACAAAATAGAGTTAACGTCTAGTTTATATTTCATGTATTTTGTATTACTACCTATATGTATTATGTTTCATAGTGTTTTACCTGACCCCTGTTTTGATTCGGTTTGTCAAACTATGCGTATGTAGAGATCTCTACACCACGCGCGCGCGCATGCATATAG
>Ga0123352_10019670_pt1 | contig 10767 bp, 14 predicted proteins | sample TergutLab28metaG_FD_89700 | JGI IMG/M metagenome (GOLD analysis project Ga0123352, IMG submission 89700) | Labiotermes labralis P1 segment gut microbial communities from Petit-Saut dam, French Guiana - Lab288 P1 | ecosystem: Host-associated > Arthropoda: Insects > Digestive system > Gut ... | reverse complement strand
TATATACCATGTTTAAAATATTCAGTACCTATATTTGTTGAATAAATATATAAAATGCAACTTTAGAGGTTAGCGGTGCGGTACGACCACTATAGTTGACATTAGGCGTCAAAAGGTTAAACTTCACCAGAATAACTTCCTCCATCCATCCATCTATATATGGCGCTACAGCCCCTTCCGGGCCTTGACCTCCCCCATAAGACGCCTCCATTCATCCCTATTTTCAGCTCTTCTCCTCCATTCTCTTATCCCCAGCAGTTGTAATGCATCCCTCTGGACCACATCCGCCCATCTGGTTCTTGGTCTTCCTACTGGTCTTGTGGTGTGGAAGTTTCCGTTTAGAACTTTTTTTTTTTAATTCTTTCTTCTTCCATTCTTATTATATGACCTGCCCATCCTAATCTTCTGATTTTAATATCCTCCACGATGTTTGGCTCATTGTATAAACTCTAGAGTTCACTGTTCCATCTGGGAAGTCAGAGTCCCCCTTCTTGTGTTGGGCCATACATTCTTCGCAATGTTTTCCTTTCAAACGTGTCTAGCATCTGCTCTGCTGTTTGTGTTAGTGTCCAGGTCACACATCCATAGCATAACTTCATCCATAAAACGTTCTTAATTCATCGTGCTCAGCCAATATCATACCCTAACTCTACAGCTTATTCGATATAGAAAACTCTACAAAAGAGCCGAGAAACATAAATGCTGAATCAGGCCTCGTTCTTGCCAGATGTCAGTAGATAATTAACTCCCTACGTTTCGAGAATTAGTGGACTCATAGTGATACTTTTGGAAGCTGAGATCAGTAACTCGTCACGAAACGTCTCGAACATATTGCCCATACACACAGTGTCACATGTCAGAAGAACGGAGACGTCCACATGGGTGCTGATAAGTCCTTAGCCCGACCAGGAAGGAAACAAGCTATATTCCCCGCATTTTATGGAAATTCATTACCACATTCACAAGAGTCCACCACCTGTCCCTGACCTAGCCAAATCAATCCATTCCTCTGTTCATCACACTTTTGACAGACGCAGTGTTGTGTAGTTGATACACATTGATTTTTTTTATTGTGTTTTTCTTTTAGCGTTCTTACATGTACTGTATGTTAGTCATAAGCTAAATTTATTCATGCTTAGTTCTCGCCTCTCTTAATACCAGGCATGGGAGGAATATAATTTCCTTCCATTTCTTTTGTTTATAACTGGACTCGCTAAGTGTATCGCGCGAGCAGTGTGTGGAGCAACACATGTAACAATAGCTGCTTTGTTCTGCGGCAGCAGTCTGCTGCGTAGCTCGAACTGTGTCTGAGCAGCAGAGTAAGAAGTTGGTCAGTCAGTGAGTGCGAACGGTAATGAAGAGTCCACTGGCGAGAATTGTCACTTATACATTTTCGTTGTGAATGCTATTACTCTATACTCTTGTACAATAAAACTCCAATATGTTCTGCTTGGGGATTATTGAGAGTGTGTGCGACCTGCCCGACTCCCCGTCTTGAGCAGAGTTACGAGCTCCGTCCTCCCTGGGAACAACATCTAAGATACGTTCCTCATCGGGTCCGCAACGGATACAACAGGAGCTTGTTTCCGTCCTGGTCGGGCTAAGGACTTATCAGCACCCCGGTTTACCGCTGCGAAATCCCCAGAACATTCAAATGTTGAATCAGTAACATGACAGACAGCCTGAGACGCAGGTCGCTAATACAGTGTCCAAGAAAGAAAACTGTCCCATCAAACCCCAAAGAAGGCAACCGGTGTCATTCTGGCGACAGAAATCGTCCCCAAAATCTGTCCTACAACATTCAATTAATATTGCTACCTTCGTTGAGAGCGTTACCGCCATTCTGAGACAGCAATTGCAGGAAATCCCACCATCGTTATGCAAAGTTGTTACGTTGTCTGCGAGCTAAAAATATTTATAACTACCGACACAATAACCATCTTTGTCTCTAGAACAAAAGGTTACGCTACTTCGTTTTCAAATCACACCCACGGATATAGCAGAATTCATCCGCCAGTGTGTTAGGAACTAGGCCTTTTCGCTTTGGACGTTGCGTCATTCCCCCCCCCCCCCCGAGGCTGAAACATGAATGCAAATACACGGACTGTTTACATGTCAGTTCTGTATGGCAGACAGTATGAAGAGCCGGTATGGTGGTTCCATCTGGTGAAGGTTACTGAAAGCAAAGATATATAGCTAGAGAGAAAGAGAGAGGCAACTCATGACCAACCAGTTAAGACGACCACTGTCTCCGACTACGTCTGCTTTCAAATGCTGTTTCTTTTTTCAGTGCTAGCGGTAGATAAAGACGGGCATATCTCGAAGCGTGACCTTTGGCTATATATACCCGTGAGTCATCAGCGACTGACAACAGGTTCCTGCGGGTAAGTTACGGACAGAGCAATTACAGTGAATTCCACTCCATGCAGACGGCCTTGCCTCTATGAGTCACCGGTACAAAGATGGCTGCCAGAACATGTCAAGGTGAGCAACGTAGCAGCGAATCTCTGTCGAGCATAACAAGATGGCGTACGAAACTGAAATTTTATGTGGGCTGAGAGTTGGGTGTCTCGTTCGCCTTGGCCTCTGTGTGACCTGATTTTACCTCTCTGATTTTAATGTCGTTCCGTCTCCCCCAGTTGTGTAACAATCACCGCTATCTCCGAATATAGCAGCCATGCGGGTTATTGCCTTTAATAGAATATGATTCGTGCAGAAAATAATTTACTTCACTGTTCGAAGTTTTAAAGCCTACAGTAGTTGTTGTAAGAGGGACATGAGATATGTAAATACGAAATGCGACAATTGCTAGAAAATTATCGACGTATAAATCTGACTCAGTTTACATACAAGATGGAACCTGAGCACCACTGAGCCAGGAGACGATTATAAAACTTTCTACTGAAAACAGACGCGTGTTTTTGTACATACATAACGATTTAAAGAGATATGAATGTTAGTAACAGGACGTTCTACACAATTGGTTATTGATATTATATTACTTACTTACATTCTTACTTACGTACTTACTTACTTACTCACTTACTTACTTAGTTACTTACTCACTTACTTACTTAGTCATTCACTCACTCAATTATTTACTTACTTATTTACTTACTTACTCACACACTTACTTACTCACGTACTTACTCACTTACTCACTCACTTACTCACTTACGTACTTACTCACTTACTTACTCACTCACTCACTCAATTAATTAATTACTTACTCGCTTACTCACTCACTCACTTACATACTTACTTACTTAATTACTTAAGTACTTACTCGCTCACTCACTTACTTACTTACTCATTCACTCACTCACTTACTTACTTAATTACTCACTCACTCACTTACTTACACACTTACTTACTCACTTACTTACTCGCTCACTCACTCACTTACTTACTCACTCACGCACTTACATACTTACTTAATTACTCACTTAATCACTTAACTCACACACTTACTTACTTACTTACTTCATTACTTACTTACTCACTCAATCACTTACTTACTTAAGTACTTACTCTCTCACTTACGTATTTACTTACTTAATTACTTACTCATTCACTCACTCACTTACTTACTCACTCACTTACTTACTCACTCACTCACTTACGTACTTACTTACTTACTTACTTGCTCACTTACTTACTCACTCACTTACTTACTTACTCACTCAAGCACTTAATTACATACTTACTTACTTACTCAATCACTTACTCACACAATTACTTAATTACTTACTTACTCACTCACTTACTCAATCACTTACTTACTTACTTAAGTACTTACTCACTCACTCACTTACTTACTTAATTACCTACTTACTTACTTACTTACTCACTCACTCACTCACTTACTCAGTTACTTACTTACTTACTTATTCACTTACTTACTTATTAGTCCACGGAGCAGAGTTCTCCTTGAGTAGCTTGCCGGTTTTCAGATAGTAAAGAAATTCCCCGAATGTTATGAAACCCGAAGGTTCATTACCACATTCACAAGTGCCCGCCACCTGTACCTATCCTGAGCCAGTTCGATCCAGTCTACGCCCCCACATCCCACGTCCAGAAGCTTTGATGTTATATTATTGTTGTGAATATGCATGCACCAAATAAGGATAAATATGATTGTATAACGGATATAGCTGTTGAGAAAACTTGACATGTATTCGTTCAGTTCCCTGCGTAAAGCATGGACGTCACGGGAAAGATGAGGTGTTCATAAAAAACTGTGGAACGCTGAAAGTAAGAAACTTGAGCTATATGCAGATAATAATGAAAGTGGTCTTAGAGAAATGATTGCAAAGGTGTGGGCTGGACTTATCTTAACCAGAATGTAGATAAGGGTCAGAGTTTTGCCGACACGGTAATGAAGCTTCAGATTCTATAAATTACAGACTACTGGCGTGTCAAGCAGTCAGCTGCTGCATGCAGTTAATTAAATCCTTTTGTTGTTTAGAAAGTTTCGTTTTAAAAATCGTAAATTATCCACAGTCGTAAATTGGCTAACAATATTGGGTGGCTGCGTGGGGGGGCAGAATTAACCGTGGGTTTTAAAACCTCAGAAGCCTCTAACCTGCGTCCCGTAAAACGGAGGTTTTTCTTTTCTTTTTTCTTTTCTTTTCTTTTCTTTTCCTTTCCTTTCTTCTATTTTCTTTTCTTTTTTCTATTCTTTTCCTTTCCTTTCCTTTCCTTTCCTTTATTTTCTTTTCTTTATTCTTTCCTTTTCTTTTTCTTTCATTTTCCTTTTCTTTTTTCTTTCCTTTTCTTTTCTTTTCTTTCCTTTTTTCTTTTCTTTTCTTTTCCTTTCATTCCCTTTTCTTTTTTCCTTTTTTTCTTTTCTTTCCTTTTCTTTTTTCTTTTCTTTTCTTTTCTTTTCTCTTTTCTTTTCTTTTCTCTTTTCTTTTCTTTTCTTTCCTTTCCTATTCTTTTCTTTTTTCTGTGTGTTTACACCACTCAAACAATAGTTTGAAAATATTTCCTATTTTTTTATTGGCCCCACTTCGATTCGGTAACCCAAAAAAAATTCTCATGTAAAAAAAAAATATTTTCGGGGGCATTTCTCCCCCCACCCTCTGTACCCCCGAAGTTATGTGTGTTCACTTACCTCCCTATTTTGTGAAGTATGGGCTACGCCATACACATCTCAGAAAAAAACACACGTGTTGTTGCGTTCTACACAAATTTTTTTTGACTCCTCTTCTTAAGGAAAAATTTGTCAGCTTTAAGGAAAGGAAGCTTTGTGGATCGAAACGGGCAGAAAGTAAATTCGTACTTCATATGGTGCAGCTTTCAATATAATATGTTGTGCAAATCCTTCTGTAATGCACAATGAAGTTCTAAAGTAAAATTAACCGTTTGATTCTAAACCCCAGCTGAGATTTAGTCTGTCTGTCGATCTTACCAGCTACTACCCTCCCCCTTCCTCTCACCCTTCCTCTCCCCCTTCCCCGCCGCCTTGCCGTCCCATCCGGGGGGAGCTTATGACCCTTGAGTAGTGAAACAGGCCACTGCAGCCAGATTTGGCTTCATTGCTTGAAGTCTTAATCTTATATATACGAGGGAGATTCACGTGAAAACATTAAAAATTAACACACAATTATATTAACCTTTTGGTGCCGGAATTATTCTTTTAATTTTAGCACACCCTGTATATAAAATGTGAATAATACAGGAACCAAATACGTTAAAATTATGAAACAAACTGCATTTTGAAAAGAAAATAACGGAGAGTATATACCATGTTTAAAATATTCGGTACCTCTATTTGTTGAATAAATATATAAAATGCAACTTTAGAGGTTAGCGGTGCGGTACGACCACTATAGTTGACATTAGGCGTCTAAAGGTTAATATATTTACGGTTTCATTTGACTCACCCTCGTATTATATACTCGTATAATACGATAGGCCTTACCTCGCAGAGAACACGGTTCTCCTTCGCTACAAAGACCAATCAGTTAATACAGTTTCGGGGTAAATGTTTATTGTCTTTTATGAGAGCGGTAATAAACGAAAACACTTTGTAGACAAAGGAAAATTTTTGGGCGCATGCGCAAAATTTCGCAAAACTTCTTTATATCTGTCCGTCATTTTGTCCGCCCGTCCATCCGTCTGTATGCATGGAACAACTCGGCTTCACACTAGACGGGTTTTCATTAAATTTGATATTTGATCGTTTTTATGGAAAAAAAACTATCCATAAAAATGGAGTTTCATTCAAATCTGACAAGTATGAAGGGTACTTTACATTAACCCTTATCCTGCTAACGTGGAGAATATGGTGAGCTCCTAATAATGACAGCAGATGACAGATGGGATTTAACTCTGCGTTTAAATGGCTAAAGAATTTTAATCATTAAACAAAATGCTGTTAAATCAAGCCGAAATATTCAGTGCCTGGTATTAACCCTTATCCTGCTAACGTGGAGTATATGGTGAGCTCCTAATAATGTCAGCAGATGGCAGATGGGATTTAACTCTGCGTTTAAAGGGTTAAGTCTAATGTTCATTTTTAAGAATATCTCGCTCATTTCTTCTAGAATGAAAAATGTGTTATACACATTTGTAAGAAAAAAATAAAAACACATATTTTGTGTTCAATAACTTTTTTTCGAAAATAGTGCAGTTTATGAGATAATTGGGAATAACATTTTAGAGCAGGGCAGGTGATAGATGATAGTATGGTGCATGCGCATTTTATGCTTGATAACTATGGCTACAAACACGCACTCAGAATATGTAACTTTTATTGCCTTTTGCACTGCAACAATGGTTGCATGAGAGGGTCCCAATGTTACGTTTTACGTATATTCCCTGTCTTGCTATTGGCTACAGGCAATGTCACTGGAATTCAAATGACTGAAAAAAGAGAAATACATGAATTAAGCTAATTTAAATGTATTAAGACACAATAGAGAAATGGCTACACGATGTGAGGAGTTACTGAAACCAGTAAGGGAACTTACACCTCATATCTTCAACCTAATTCTGTTGATCCCTGGATCGAGTTCGGACGTCGGTTGTCCTGAGGTTTATCGTGGATTCCGTCAGTCCCCATGGGTAAATGCCGGGATTGTATCTGCACCACCCCCCCACCCCCCGTCTCTCCCCGATGCATTCCTTGACAGAATCGACGCCAGAGTGATAGCTGTCCCATGAAAGCGAAAGGCTCTCCATGATAAGCCAACAGATGGAATAGCTTTGCTAGACTAGACACAGAAGTTCCGCAGGGATCAGTGTGGTCCATGCGCCGAAAGGTCAAAGAGGAATTGCCTGCGAAATTAAACCCGCGGCACATCGGATTCAGCACAAGCCATGACACGTCGCTCCTTGCTACTGCTTTTCCGAATCTTATCCAACGACTCTTTCTCAGCTGGATAAAAAACTTATTTGTGATGCTCTTTAACATCCCGAAAAGCGACTGTTAGATTCACCATGTCTTTCTGTCCGTCCGCATAGGACAATATCAGCTCCGACTGGAGGGATTTTCATGAAATTTGGTATTGGATTATTTATCGAAAATTTGTCGACAGAATTCAAGTTTCATTTACGTACACTAATGATATATTTACCTACACTAATGATATCTTTACGTACACTAATGATATCTTCTGTACACTAATGATATCTTTACGTACGCTAATGGTATCATTACGTACACTAATGATATTTTTACGTACACTAATGATAGCTTTACGTACACTAATGATTTATTTACGAACACTAATGATATTTTTACGTACACTAATGGTATCTTCTGTACACTAATGATATCTTTACGTACGCTAATGATATCTTTACGTACACTAATGATATTTTTACGTACACTAATGATATTTTTACGTACACTATTGAAATCTTTATGTACACTAATGATATTTTTACGTACACTAAAGGTATCTTCTGTACACTAATGATATCTCTACGTACACTAATGATATCTTTACGTAAACCAATGAAATCTTTATGTACACTAATGAAATCTTTACGTACACTAATGATATCTTTACGTACACTAATTATACCTTTACGTACGCTAATTATATCTTTAAGTACACTAATGGTATCTTCTGTACACTAATGAAATCTTTACGTACACTAATGATATCTTTACGTATACTAATGATATCTTTACGTACACTAATGATATTTTTACGTACACTAATGATATCTTTACGTACACTAATGATATATTTACGTACACTAATGATATTTTTACGTACACTAATGGTATCTTCTGTACACTAATGATATCTTTACGTACGCTAATGATATTTTTACGTACACTAATGATATCTTTACGTACACTAATGATATCTTTATGTACACTAATGATATTTTTACGTACACTAATGGTATCTTCTGTACACTAATGATATCTCTACGTACACTAATGATATCTTTACGTACACTAATGAAATCTTTACGTACACTAATCATATCTTTACGTACACTAATTTTATCTTTACGTACACTAATGATACATTTAAGTACACTAACGGTATCTTCTGTACACTAATGATATATTTACGTACACTAATGATATTTTTACGTACACTAATGATATCTTTACGTACACTAATGATATCTTTATGTACACTAATGATATTTTACGTACACTAATGGTATCTTCTGTACACTAATGATATCTCTACGTACACAAATGATATCTTTACGTAAACCAATGAAATCTTTACGTACACTAATGATATCTTTACGTACACTAATGATATCTTTACGTACACTAATGATATCTTTAAGTACACTAATGGTATCTTCTGTACACTAATGACATCTTTACGTACACTAATGATATCTTTACGTAAACTAATGATATCTTTACGTACACTATTGATATCTTTAAGTACATTAATGGTATCCTCTGTACACTTATGATATCTCTACGTACACTAATGATATCTTTACGTAAACTAATGATATCTTTACGTACACTAATGATATCTTTACGTACACTAATGATATCTTGCTAAATTCTTCCTAGAATGAGAAATTTTTTAGACAAATTTCTAGAGAAAATCAAGACACACTTTAAGTTGAGCAACTTTTTTTCCTCCCCCCGAAAATCATTTGGCTTGTGCGATAATGTTTCAAAATATTGTAAAACTGAACGGCCCACAGATGCCAATACAACACGGCGCAGGCGCTGTGCATGCTGGATAACTAAACCTACTGGCACAACTCAGCGTATGTAATACTTATCGCTTTTCCACGGTACCAATGGTTACGCGAACGCGCCTCAATTCCATACTTACGTTATTTGTCTTATAATTGTTAATTCAGAATTACCGACTGCATATATTAAATAGCGTCGAAAGGAAAGTTGATCGTCAGCCATGAATTAGGAGGATTGTGGAAGAAATCTGTTGAATTGTATCTGAAGTTAGTGCTACGGAGTTTGTCTGGCCATACTAAAAACAAGCAAGAATACGCCAACATATTTCAGATAGCCTGCCTCTAATTTCGAAGTATTGAGAAGTGGAATAAAAATGCCTGACACACACACTGCGAGACATACGTGCAAACGGTGGCATAATTTGGGAGATCTAAAAGAAGATGGATTAGAATGGGCCTTTGTAAAATCGGCTACGAATTTCAGGAGTAATTTAAATTTCGTAAGGGTAGTCGGATGAGATGGAGAGATAAACCGCCGGGCTCCATAGATTCTTCATTAAATGTGCCTACCGAGATACTAGACAATGGTAAACAAACCGCAAATCTCAGGTCTAACGCAACACAGAAAAGAGATCCGGGAGTTGTTTAGTTTATCCGTATTCTCCGCATTACTTACTTACTTACTTACTTACTCCATGGTGCAGAGTCTTTCTTGAGAAGCTAACTGGTTTGCAGCTGGTCAAGAAATTCCCCGCATTTCACGGAACCCGAAGGTTCATTACCGCACTCACAAGCGTCCGCCAACTGTCCCTATCCTGGGCCAGCCCAATCCAGTCCATATACCCACATCCCACCTCCTGAAGACCCATCCTAATATTATCCATCCATCTACGCCTAGGTCTCCCAAGTGGTCTCTTTCCCTCCGGTTTCCCCACCAAGACCCTATACACCCCCCTTTCCTCACCATACGCACCACATGCCCAGCCCATCTCATTCTTCTCGATTTTATCGCCCGCACAATATTGGGTGAGGAGTACAAATCATTTAGCTCCTCGTTTTGCAAACTCCTCCTTCCCCCGTTACCTCGTACCAATAATATTTAAATCCCCAAACATATAATCATCACTATAAATAATGACCAAGGAAGAAATAATAAAAACAAATCCCATGAACAATATAGATATCCAGTCAAACAAAAAAGTTATAATAATTGATCTACCATTCAATGTAATAATATTCCAATCAATAAAATGAACCAAATTATTTATAATAAAATATACACCACAAAACAACCAAATCAACCTAAAAGAAATAAAAAACAAATCTAGCAAAACAAATCTAGCAAAACAAATAGACACAAACATAAATATAAGCTTTTATGAATTGAAATTCTTATATGACGGTTTTAACTTATTCATAAAGTCACCACACAATAAATTCAGTTTATACAGCCTATACACTTTTGCTTCACAGCAGAACTAGTACCTGAGCCAAGTGCCACTGAGGTTGAGCTGGCTATCGACAAGCTAAAAAGTCACAAATCGCCAGGTATTGACCAAATACCAGCAGAACTGATTAAAGCAGGGGGTAGAACAATTTACTTGGAGATTCATAAACTTATTA
>Ga0123352_10019669_pt1 | contig 10768 bp, 9 predicted proteins | sample TergutLab28metaG_FD_89700 | JGI IMG/M metagenome (GOLD analysis project Ga0123352, IMG submission 89700) | Labiotermes labralis P1 segment gut microbial communities from Petit-Saut dam, French Guiana - Lab288 P1 | ecosystem: Host-associated > Arthropoda: Insects > Digestive system > Gut ... | reverse complement strand
CCGTGCTTCACCAGCACAATGATATCAGCAACCAACAAGAAGCAGCAAAATTTGTTTTTCATTAATTCTTTCAAGCTTGCTGTACATGTTTCGGACGACAGTTTCGCCCATCTTCAGGAGCACTCTGACTGTACAAAAAGTTTTTTGTAACACTGTACCGACTGTGCTGTCTGCTGCCTACCGGTGACACAGTTTGGATGGAACTGTGACACCGGGCGGCAGCAGACAGCACAGGCGGTACATTGTTCCAAAAAGCTGTGTATACAGTCAAAGTGCTCCTGAAGATGGACAAAACTGTCGTCCGAAACATGTACAGCAAGCTTGAAAGAATAAATGAAAAACAAATTTTGCTGCTTCTTGTTGGTTGCTGATATCATTGTGCTGGTGAAGCACGGTCACACAAACGTCAAATGGGTCTATATTGTTTGTAAGTAAACAAAACTTGTGACATTATTATAAGACTTCTTGGTCATTGAAATATGAAGGCAAAAAGTATTACGAAAATTCAGGAAACACTGAAGCAAAGGTATGGCCTCATAAGCAAGAACAAAGGATTCCCCAACATTAAATTGCTGGGCGCGTTCGCAAAATTGCGGAAAGTCACTGTTAGCTTCGTTAGGTCTGCCCGTCTTTCTGACTGTTCGCAGGGAACAACTCGGCTCCTAATGGACGGATTCTCATGAAATTTAAAGTGTGAAGCTCTTTTTTTCCGAAAATTTGTCGATAAATTTCAAGTTTCATTAAAATCTGACAACAATAACCGGTACTTCACATAAAGACCAATGTACATTTGTGTTAGCAACTCGCTGAATTCTTCTTAGGATGAGAAATATTTCAGACAAAGTTGCAGAGAAAATCAAAAGTCACATTTTGTGTTCAGTAACTTTTTTCTGCAAATCGTGCCGTTTGTGAGATAATGTGGAAAAATATTGTAGATCCAGACAAGGCCACAGATGGCGATACAATACGGCGCGTGCATATTGCATGGAAGATAAATAAGGCCAAAAGCACACACTCAGAATATGTAATACTCATTGCTTTTCCGCAGCAACAGTTTTAGCATGAACGCACCTCAGTGTTAGGTTATATGTATATTGAATGTCTTGTTTAAAATAGCAAAGAAACTAAAAACGAAACGCCGGTTCTTATGGGTCGAAACCAATTCAGGTGTTTAATAATAAACTATTTCATAAATAACAAAACACACTGTGGTTCTGGTCTCCCCAGGCATCAAAAATAGTAAGCCTCAGGCTCAAAGATCAGGACGGTCGTTGATGAAGATTTTGTCCTTCCGGTGATAAGAATCAAGGCGAATTTGGGGTACTCTTTCCGGGATGAAACGCGTCTTTTGGGGCGGGAAATACGGTAGGCTACTTCATGCAATACAATAGATCAGTGTATCGAAATTTTCAAGATCTTAACCCATCGTCATGCCGAAACTAAAATAAAAACTTATTCGAAAAATTTGCTTAGAGAAAAAATTCACCACGATTTTTTTAGGCGCGCGGAGAAGTCAGCAGGAACCGACGGACCGCTAATGTTTGCAGATATTTTGAAAGCGTCGACGGTAGAGTGACCGTCGAGGATTTGGAAGTACTTGTCTGAAAATCGATGTGATACCGCGACGTTTGCCTTTGCGAGAGGAAAATTTCTGGATAAACTTCGAAGTTGGCTGCCGAAGTCCAGCCCAGTTTCGAAGCTGCTCACCCCCTCAATAAACGCCTAAGTACTACCGCTACATTAATCTGCTCGGCCCAGTGATATATCCCACCTCTTCTTAACATTACTGAATATTCACATCAGTTGGAATGTACATGTAACTCTAAGCCAGGCTATCAAAGTACAGAAATATTTACATAAATTAGCAATTTTTTACCCCAAAAACCCCCAAATATTTTGCAGAGAGAACCGACCAGCATTTCTGTATCAAACACGTATAGCTATAAATTTTAAAATTTGTATTTACAATTTTAATAAATTGAGATATTTTGCATTACAGACCTGGGATTATTCAAATGTATTACCAACATCAAACACGATCATTAACATGGAGTGTAAAAAGAATGTGTCCAAAACACTGATATCTAAAATTCCTGTACAGTCAGTGCCATTTTTTGTGTAGGCTGACAATTTTGAGCACTTTGGTGCTAAGCAACGCTTCCGATTTGTCACAACTGGCGAACACGGAGGCTCGTATCATCCTGCTGTATTGTACGCGTGAAGAAGCTAGGCGGATACTGGCAGAGGCCACGAGACTGAAATTAGCAGGTAAGTAAATTCTGTAGATATGAAAGAAAGCTTTACGCGGTCATCAGGGTAATTTGTTTCTTGCTTCGTTGAATTAAGGTTCAAACCAAGTGTAAATATATACGTAGCTCTGAGTAAATGAGCAACTTGATGCACAATTACGTCATATAATACGTTTATTATTACAATCCTGTACATGTTTCGAGCAAAACTGTGCTCATCATCAGGAAGTCGAATTGTATTAATACAGCATCTGGTATAGTACTGTGAAATGAGTGAGTGGTCTAAGTTACTAAACCGTATTTACATCATGTATACACAACAATGGTGACTGTAATAAAATCCTGATATCCTTGCGGGCTTCATCCGGATTTTATCACAATTGCCAATGTTTACTTACTTACTTACTTACTCCATGGTGTAGAGTCCTTCTTGAGAAGCTAACTGGTTTGCAGCTAGTCAAGAAATTCCCCGCATTTCACGGAATACAAAGGTTCATTACCGCACTCACAAGCGTCCGCCACCTCTCTGTATCCTGGGCCAGCCCAATCCAGTCCATATACCCACATCCCACCTTCCGGAGGTGGGATGTGGGTATATGTTTCCATACTTGATGTAAATATGTTTTAACCAATTTCATGTTTTGTTAACCAATTTCATATTTTGTATACGTGTAAAATAACCACTGCCACTGGGTGACAACCCAATTGCAGTTAATAATAATAATAATAATCTTAGACCACTCACTCATTTCACAGTACTACACTGATGATGAGCACAGAGTTGCTCGAAGCATGTAGAGGATTGTAATAATAAACGTATTATACAACGTAATTGTGCATCCAGTTGGTCATTTACCCAGAGTCATACCAGGATGCACGGTCAGCAAAACATAAAATACATATATACGTAGCGTCAAAGTATCAGCTGTGTCGCGAAAAAGACGTTATCAGGAAAATTGACGTAGGTTAATACTGTTAGGTTCTTAGCCTATCCTGCGGGTCCCCAGTGGCCGCGCGGTCTAAGGCGCTCGCCTACTGAGATTGTGGGTTCGAATCCCATCGGGGATATGAATGTCCTCTCTGCGACGGGCTGATCACCCGTTGGGAGAAGTCCTACCGCGTGTGGTGCGTCGTTGTGTGTGCTCTAGAAACCTCTTGAATGAGGAGGCCCTGGCCCGCTGGGGGCTGTCGCACCAAAAACAAACAAACAAACTTAGACTATTCCAGTGCCTGCGCGGTCGAAGACGTGCTAGGTCTACAGCTGTTTGTTGGGCCTGATCGCAAGTTCGGATCCCGCTGAGGACATGTGTGTTCGTCTCTTGTGTTTGTTGCGTGTTGTGTCGACAGCGGCCTCTGTCACAGGCTGACCACCGGTTCAGAGGAGTCCTACCGGCTGTGTGTCATCTAGAAATCTCAACAATCCGGAAGCCTAGGGAAGAATTGGGTTGTTGCGCCAAAGAAAAAGGACATAAATTGGTCCTGACACATTCGAAGTAAACTTTACAGACCCGCACCTCTTAGTTTCGTCATTACCAACTGCCCTTATGCAAGAATTCCTTAAACCTGAATGTATTTTCATTAATCTTAATACGGAAGCATCTTACGCAAATTATAGCTCAGTCAGTATAGTGAATCAGCTGTGAGCTGGACGTCAGAGAAATCACTGTTGTGCTACCGGTAGGGGCGAAAAATTTTCTTTGTTCCAAAAAGAGTCCAGTTCGGCTTTGGGGCCACACATTCAACGGATACCGGAGGCACTTCCACAGAGGGCAAAGGAAAAGAAGCGTGAAGCTTAAAACACTCCTACTTTTAAAACCGAGGATAAAATTGAGTGGAGCAACACATCCATGCCCTCGTACGCTTTCATGGAGTGCACGAGGATAGTTCACATTTAACTTACTTCATTAAATTTGTTCATACATTCTTATTTGTTAACAAATTCTAATTTCGGTTAAACTTCCCTGACACCAGGGAACACTTTATATTTTAATCTAAGTGAAATTTTGCATGCATCTCGGCCATAACCCACTAAAACCTTCACCTGATGAAGATAAAACTGTCTCGAAGAGAAGTTCTAGAAAAGAATGAAGGACATTTTATATTACACGCTATCTTTCCAAACGGGACTGAATAAACTCCAAGACGATGAGCTGGGAGGGGCTTGTGGCCCGCATGGGACAGAAGAATACATATGGGGTTTTATAGGGGGAGCCTGAAGGAAAGAGAGAGCTTTCAGTACCTTGTCGTAGAAGGCAGGATAATATTAAAACAGATCTTCAACAAAGAGAATGGGAGGGCGTGGGATGTATTGATCTGGCTCAGAATAGAAACAAGTAACGTGATCTTGTGAACACGGTGATGAACTTTCGGGGTTTATAAAATGCGGAGAAATTTTTGACTAGCCGAGGGACTGTAAGAATCCGAGGAATGATTGTACTGTATCGAGTTAAGACACGAGAAAAGGAGTGCGCTCAAATTTGTACGCCGTGCTTCCATAACCTAACTTGTCAGAACTAAATAACTACCAAGCAGACCTTGATCTGACCTTGACCAGTGTCATGTCCGATGTGAACGATATTCGGACAACCTCCAGTGGCCTATTAGTGTGTGACGCACCTAAAGTATTTGGCTAGAGAACAGAATTATAATGTTGCCCTAACCAAGGTTCTGTTAAACGCAAAGTTTCGATTCTCACCAGAATACTGTCCGGCCTTTAACACGAACGAAGCTGTTTGAAACACGTGTGTATGAAACACGTGTGTATGAAATAGACCCACGCTGACCAAACCGCACACGTGCAACAGAAACCGATGTTCGGCAAATCACAGCCACAAAATTTCGTTTCGGTTACGTCACGTGGAATATCTGATTTATAAAACCTGGCTTTTGTAAGCTTCCCCCATATTTGCAACTTTGGAGGTTTTCGCGGCGGCGTAGATGGGAGATCCGTTATTTTGTTAAATGACGCTGTGGTCAGTGGGCAATGAGATTCCAATGAAGCAGCAGGGAACAGAGATAGCTTTGTGCGGTAGACAGAAGGTGTAATTTATCTCAGTAATTAACCAATTTGATGTACAAAATTTTTGTTTTGCAATAAGTTTATTTCATGCCTCTACATGTTTCGAGCACATGTGCTCATCATCAGGATGTTAAAATTGCATTACACAGCCTCTGGTATCATCACACCTACAACTGTGATGATACCAGAGACTGTGTAATGCAATTTTGACATCTTGATGTTGAGCAAATGTCCTCGAAACATGTAGAGGCATGAAATAATCTTACTGTAGAACAAAAATTTTATGCATCAAGTTGATTAATTACTGAGATAAATATACTGAAATGTGCGGTCAGCAAAACGTCAAAAGAAGGTGTAATATTGGGTAAAAACCAAACCGTATACGGTGGAAGATAAGTATATAAAACCTTTTCTATATAATAAGATAGGATATGATAATAAAGACCTACGTTGTTTTAATACCTGTACCGTGCATCTTTTATTATTTTGTACTATGAACAACAAATGCACAATTATTTCACAAATTATCACATTCCTACATGAACTTGAAAGAAGGCATCACGAAGTGCTAGAATGTGCATATAATGAACACAATCACATACGTCAGCACTATTTATTTATTAAAAAATGGGATACATGTTTCGACCCATCATGTAGGCCTGAGGCCATAGGCAGTAGGCTTGAGGATGACCTGATGATGGGTCGAAACATGTAGCCTATGTTTTAATAAATAAATAGTACTGACATATGTGATTGTGTTCATTATATGTGCACTCCTACATGTTTCGACACTATCGTGTCATCCTCAGAGAGCTTGTAATCAGTGCCTTGCCAAGTAACACAAGTATTTCAAATGTAGTGTCGAAATATGTAGGAGTGTGATAATTTGTGAAATAATTGTGCATTTGTTGGTCATAGTATGAAATAAGCCTACGTGTTTCACTTTTTTACAACCAGAATTTTACTGCCAGATTTTAAAGCTGTGACACGTCACTTGTCACTTTTTTAAGCATTGAGATGATGCCTCTGCAATATGTAAGTATAGCGGAATCACATCCAAAAAGTCCCCATCATTTTGCGTTACAACCTTCGGCGCGAGTCTTAAGAGCATTACGGCCCTCCTATTGCAGTCACATGATTGCTTCTGCTACCTAAGCAGAAGAAAACTGAAGCATTTACAGTTCTGGGTTGCAGAAAGAATCTGATGTACGCGCACACTACCGACTTGTGACATCGGACTAGACTCACCAAAGTTTCCTGCGCCTGAAGCTGGAGACTTTTTTGGAATTAATCCTGCTATACTCTGCACAAGTTATGGCTCTAAAGTTTTAAAATTAAGAGTTAGATTGAAGTGACTTCGATTAAATCCCGTCTTTACAGGCACAAACTACCTGTGGCTGACGACGCAGAGCGTCGTTAGCAATACAATGGAAGCACCGAGAGAATTTCCTGTTGGCATGCTAGGTAAGTGACAGGCGCTACGACTTACAATTTCCGATCAGGTGATTCATGCACTTGTGAGGCGTATTCGTGTCTAGTACATTTCTGATAACTAACGCAGATCATTATCCAGTTGCCGATCGTAATGACGGTTGGAGTCTTTGTAACAGACACTCCCCAGGGACATAACACTGTAACATACTCTCCCTAGGGACATAACACTGTAACAGACACTCTCCTGGGACATAACATTGTAACAGACCTTGCCCAGGGACATAACACTGTAACAGACACTCCCCAGGGACATAACATTTTAACAGACATTCCCCAGGGACATAACGTTGTAACAGAAATTCCCCAGGGACATAAAACTCTAACAGGCACTCTCCTGGGACATAACATTGTAACAGACCTTGCCCAGGGACATAACACTGTAACAGACACTCCCCAGGGACATAACACTGCAATAGACACTCCTCAGGGACATAACACTATCACCGACACTCCCCAGGGACATAACACTGGAACAGACACTCCCCAGGGACATAACATTTTAACAGACATTCCCCAGGGACATAACGTTGTAAAAGACATTCCCCAGGGGCATAACACTGTAACAGACACTCCCCAGGGACACAACATTGTAACATATACCCCAGGGTCACAACATTGTAAGAGATTCCTTCCAAGGATATGACATTGTGACAAATCCTCCAACGACATAAGCGCGTAAAAACGACGCTATATTTGTCAGTAACCCCCTTCTGTCTTCAGACTATGTGCAAGTTCTGTACCCCTATGAAGTGCTTCCTTCAGGTGTGCCATGTTCTCCTATATTCCTATTTCTATTTCTGTTGCTATCTCTATTCCTTTCTTAAGATTATCAACCACCTGATCTCACCAATCTTAAATTAATTTACAGGAAACTTAATATTAATTCAGCACGAAGGTTAAACATACAGCAATGTAAGGCAACCAACTGCATTCATATGACAGTGCATGTGTCTCCGTGGTAACAGCAGGTGCTCAGAAGGATGTGTCCAAGTCTTTATGGAATTAGCCGGTATACAGAATAAACTTACGGAACCAGAGTGGCAGAAATAACAGCAGATTTACAAGATCGGGCCTTTCATACAGAACAATGAACCTACAAGAACAGACATGTACAACGTACTAGATATTTAGGTTAGTTTAGTAATAACCTTCACTCCACAGACACCGTAGGATGCTTCGAAATAAATATGTAAACAGTATAGGTTGCCACCCAAAGAAATCCCAGTTCACTATGGCTAGAGAATACCACGAATTTCTGGTCGCCACTCACCAAACACGCAAAAAACAAAATGAGAGATAAAACAAAAATACTCGGTTAAACACAGCACATATTTTTTCTTTCTCTCTAGCGGGTAAATATTTCGGATTTAATCAATCAATCACCGGGCACTTGCAAGACGAAGATGCGGTGCCCGAAGATGGATTGACTCAATTAGAAACATTTAGCTGCTAACAAGGAAAAAATATGAATTGTGTTTGATTGAAGATTTATCTGTTTTCGTTTTATTGAGTTTATAACACAACGGGATGTGTTAGGTTAGGTTAGGTTAGGTTAGGTTAGGTTAGGTTAAAGAAGAAATTTGTAAGTCTTAAGGCAAGGATGTCTTGCAATAGCTAAGCGACTAATAACTTTCCAATCAGAGCTTTTCTCTATCCAGTGTGTTCACAGTAAAAACAGTAATAATAATAATAATAATAATAATGCGTTGTGAAGCTGAAGCCGGAGCGGTGGAGATCATCTCTGGTTCAAGATAAGTACCAGGCAGAAAAGGTCTGTGACAATAGACACTCATATCGTACAAATAATAATAATAATAATAATAATAATGAAAATAATAATAGATTTTTATATTCAACTATACTTTAAAAAGTGCAAAGAAATATGGGTAAAATTACATAATAGACACTGGTGTGAACATATACCAAAACCAGTCGAACCAAGTCCTGACATTAGAGTAACCATATTGTGGAACCAACAAGTGCAAACCGACAGAACCATCCCTTACAATACACCGGACACCACAATGCGTGACAATGAAAAAAATAACATCGTAGATATTGCAGTTCTAGGAGATGAAAATCTGATCAAGAAAGAAGCCAAACTCATTTTAAAATATGAAAACCTTACTATAGAAACACAGCGAATGTGGAATGTAAAAGCAAAAGTGATATCAGTGATAAAGGAGTCTAACCATAACCATCTCAAAGTCAATCAGAAAATACCTGAGCAACGTACAGGGTAAGCACGAAATAAAGAAAATACAGAAAACAAGCTAGCACACAGGGCACTGCATACGTACTGCGGAAAGGGCTGATGTAAAGGTACAAAAGATTCGGCGAGAGAAATAACACCATATATAGTACAAACTGTAAATACAGAACAGCTGCAAAATTTTATACCCGAAGCCATGGTTTTTCTCAGGTACATAATTTGAAAATACCCTGCAAAAAAGGTGATAACCAATAATAATAATAATAATAACACATTAGTTATTAACATGCAAGTCAATAGATCGTTGGCCGATAATAGGAATGGCATAAAAGTACAGAAAAAAAATAATAAACAAGTACACATAAAATCACAATAATAATAATAATAATAATAATAACAAAATTCTCATTAAAGTGACAGTTAAATAGTACAATGGCCAAATTAAAACCAGCGGAAAAACACAAATGCAAATATATAAATAAACACATACATAAATATTGTGTTGTTGTGTGTACTGTTTGTGTGTAAATGTGTACTGTAGTACTGAAACCGGGTGGCTACCCGATTGCAGTTAACAAATATATCTTTCTATCTTAATATCTTAGCTTTTTGTAAAATTGCGAAAAGTGACTGTTAGTTAAGCCATGTATGTCTGTCTGTCTGTCTGTCTATCTGCCTCACTGTCTGTCTGTCTGCCTGCATGCCTGCCTGCAATACCTCGGCTCCCACTGGAGGATTTTCATGAAATTTTATGTTTGAGTAGACTATTTTTGTAAATCTGACAAGAATAACGGGTACTTTACATGAAGAACGATATACACTTATATATATATATATATATATATATATGTGTGTGTGTGTGTGTGTGTATATGTGTGTGTGTGTGTGTGTGTGTGTGTGTTTTGTACTCATTCCTCTCATTGTCTACGAAATACTCGTAGTATTAATCCATCTTTGAACATATTTGACGTTCAGGTGACCGTGCATCGTGAGAAATTCTTCTAATAAGATCAACTAGATGCACTAACTTCTCAAATTTATTTTTTGAATAAAAAATTTACATGTTTCAGACAGTTCTTCTGTCCATCACCAGGAGTTTTTTACTGTACACACAGCAATGGTATATGTCATATATCACGTACAGGTTTGCTGATAGCTTGCGAGCAAGATGTCAGCAAAACTGTATGACATACACCATTGTTATGTGTACAGTGAAAAACTACTGATGATGGACAGAGGAACTGTCCGAAACATGTAGAGTTTCATTCCAAAAATAAATTTAAAAAATTAGTGCATTTAATTGGTTTTATTATAAGAATATAATTGAACGTCTACTAACACAAATTTGAGGAAACTATGGAAATTTGGCCTTGGGTTGAAAGGTGCATCGGAGAATGGAGCCGCTGTCGCTTTCATATTACTAATGGTAGGGATGTAGAAGGTACTTTTTATGAATCTTATGCGTATTGGACAGTGCATCATCTTGATATTTGAATAAAGGTAGACCAACTAGATGACACTTGCTTTATTATATATTGCTCAACATGTTTCAGACGTTAATACGTCCATCTTCAGAAGCTAGCGAGTACTTGCTGTGTTGTGTAGGCTGACTTGAGGCGTGCTGTTGTTATGTAGCGGGATTGTCTGTTGGTGATGTGGTATCCGAGTGCAGCTGAACCACTACACTCGGATACCACATCACCAACAGACAATCCCGCTACATAACACCAGCACGCCTCAAGTCAGCCTACACAACACAACAAGTACTCGCTAGCTCCTGAAGATGGACGTATT
>Ga0123352_10019667_pt1 | contig 10769 bp, 10 predicted proteins | sample TergutLab28metaG_FD_89700 | JGI IMG/M metagenome (GOLD analysis project Ga0123352, IMG submission 89700) | Labiotermes labralis P1 segment gut microbial communities from Petit-Saut dam, French Guiana - Lab288 P1 | ecosystem: Host-associated > Arthropoda: Insects > Digestive system > Gut ... | reverse complement strand
TGTACAGGAAAAATGATCTCCTGATGATGAGCTTCCCGAAAGCTCGAAACATGTAGAGAATAAATGACGACTACCCATGAAAATAAAGGATAGTCCACAAGTGACATCGTGTTGGTTATTTTTAAACAATTACAATGATGCACGGAACAATGAATGTAAAAAAAAAAGATTACATGAGGTTTGCCGCTTATATGGCAATTTCGATTATTGAATTTATTAAATATTCTTTTAGTTCTATTTTGTAATATTGTATATATGGTCGTATGTTTTGTATTCTTCTGTTTAATTATGTACAAGTATCTCTTATGTATTCTTACTGTTATGTATATTCCGTTCTGGGTATTCTGTTTCACTGTGTTGTTCTGTGTATTGTTTGTGTGTAAATGTGTACTGTACTACTGCAACCGGGTTTCAACCCAACTGCAGTTAACAAATATATCAATATCAAAGCAACGCTGCCATGTAGGGGTGTGGTGCTTGGATCTACCTCAATGCGTAGGTCCCACTGTCTGGTAAAACACATGTTACCTGCAGCATCAATTACAGCACCTGCAGCTGTAGAACCACGCTTCCGATTAGCAAATAGGAAAGGCATTCACGGCTCTGAGGTACGGTACGAGAGAACTTAGGAACCACATCGGACCCTCCACAACCTCGCATTAACCAAACGTTTAGTGCAGCGATAATAACACAGTTCTCTTTGGAGGAGAAAGCGGTTCGAATCTCGTCGGTTACCGGTAACCCTTGATTTTAAGCATGTTCTGTCACAAAGTAATAATAATAATAATTATTATTATTATTATTATTATTAACTGCAATTGTGTTGTCACCCGGTGGCAGTGGGTATTTTACATGTATACAAAATATGAAATTGGTTACTAATAAATTTAATTCGGGAGGGCTACATGAGAAGCATGTAGTGGCAACTTGGAATCTTGGGAACCATCACAGCATTTGCTTATAGACACAGGGAAACCAAGAGAAACCTGTGTCGAGGTGGCCGGTCGCAGGACCTTCCGGATACTGACTTCTAGCCAGCAGTCCGGCATCTAAAGTACAAAACATATAGTGACTTTATCTTGAAAAGAGTCAAGACCTTGCCCTTAAAACTTCCTTCAATTCATCCCCAATAATAGTCCTTCTTGTTGTCACAGCCTTTGTAACATGAAATTTGAAATCAAAACACTGACATTACGTAAACAATTAACAATCACTAACTTCAGACAGTACTTCAAGTTTTAAAACTGTATATTAATTTCAGCCGAACAAACAACCGCTCAAGGTAGTGGGCATGATACGACGTGTGTGTGAAAGTAAACTTCAGTTAAGACACAACACATCGCTTTCATCTGAATGTGGAAACGACGGAGTATAATTATAACACACAACTATACACGTGGAACAGACCGAACAGGATGTGATGCTGGGTAGCCTGGTATGTAACGACGTTGCAGGCCAACCTGCTGGCTCCATCACCAGAAAAGATGAGTCACGCCCGAAAATGGCAAGAACAATTTCACTATTGTAGATTTAGGCGCGTTTGCAACAATTCAAAAAACGGCTGTCAGTCCGCATAGAACAACTCTGTTCCCACTGGACGGATTAACATGAAAATTTATATTTGAGAATTTTTCGCACATTACTCCAGAGAGTACAAACATTATTAAAATCTGACACGAGTAATAGGTACTTCACATGAAGAACTATGCAATTTTATGAGATCTCGGCGAATTTTTGTTAGAATGAGAAATGCTTCACACAAATGTTGCAGAGAAAATGAAAGAACACATTTAATTTTTTAATTGTTAACGTGTATTGTGCATTTGTTGGGGGGGGGGGATAAGATCTACGAATTGCACGATACACACTATATTAAGATCACACATTTTGGGTTGAATGAATTTCTTTTTCGAAAATCGCGCCATTTGTGTGATAAAGTGGAAAAATATGTTACAGACAGACGGACCACAGATGCCTACACAATAGGGCGCAGGCGTTATTTAAGCCAGATAAATGCGGGAAAGATACACACTCATAATATTTAATACTTACTGCCTTTTTAGAGGACAACAATGGATACGAGAATGCGCCTCAATATTATGTTATATGTACAGTGCTTGTCTTGTTAGCATTATACCATGTTTCATATTACATAAACTGTCACTAGATGTCTTCGAAATTGTAATACCATCATACCTTATAAGATAACAAATTTACATTCTTGAAATCATTTCCGAAGATCGTAAATTCCTGCTCTGCAACACACTGAAATTGAATACAAGAGCGAAAATGTGGAAACAATGTGAGATTAATAAAAGCAGGGGCCGGCAAGCTGTATCGGCCTCCAGAGGGGGACCATCAGAGCGAGCGACGGGAGAGTAACAAAATAACATAATTTTATTTGTTATTCTACACAACTTTAAAACGGCGGAAAATGCAGAACTCCATTCTCACACAGACTAAACACTACTAGCGTTCTTTAGAACCTGGAATCCCCTTCTGGCAGCTAGTCTTCTAAAGACGCACACAAAGCAACAAAATTATTTTTCTCCGTCTATTGTTAGATGTACAATTTATCACCCAATACTTGTAACAGAAGAAACCGATTTCAGTATTTCAAGCGAAATTCTCGATTACTGAAGCACCAAAAATAGCTTATAAAAGCGGTACCCATAAACGTAAAGTTATCCCCGAGATTAAAGAACCACCACACAATGAAGATGCATGAAAAAACATTCTTAACTCTGGTCCAAGGGTGAACTTCACGCTCCACCCGCTTTGTCTCCAGTACCCATATGGTACAAGACCAGGCGGGACCGCAAGCCGAACTGGACGCTGCCGCAAAAACAAAGGTCCTTGCCGATGCTAACAATCGAAACACGAACGATTGATAGGCTACAGCGCAGTCACAATATTCACTGAGATACCCACCTTCCACTATTGTATTTGTATCCAAATTCTAAGGTTGCATTTTTTATCTACGTGCTGCCTCAACAACCTACTGGTCAATTACGTAGTCAGCGTGAGCACACAAAACAAATACAAACAAACGGAACCAAGAAAAAAGCACAGCATACTAGTAGTAGTAGTAGTAATAATAATAATAATAATAATACGCTTCATGGAGCAGGGTCCTTCTTGATCTAACTCTTCTTCAGCTAGTGAAGAAATTCTCCATGTTTTACGGAATTCGAAATTACGATATTGTTCGCAACAGCCCAGCACTTCTTCCTATCCTGCGTAGTTGTAGTAGTAGTAGTAGTAGTAGTAGTAGTAGTACAGAATTATTTATTTAGGCGCAGACTCAACAGTTAGTGGCCAAGTACAAAGACAGCACAAGTACAAGAATACAACTACAATAAATCAAGACAAGGACAGAGTCAGGACAAAAAAAGAAGAAATCATTACAATCAATTTAATGGGAAGAAATCCTTAAAGGAAAAAAGAGAAAATACATGATTGTGAAGCTCATTGTCATACTGTCACATGACTGATTGATAAAACAACAACAACAACAACAAGCAGCTCGGTTTCTGGTAACGATGAGCACAGAATGAGATGTGGAAATGAATATGGATGGTGACTGTTAATTTTGGTGTCCCCAAAGACATAAAATTCAGATTCATTCAGAGACACAAGAGCAAAACAAGGCAAAACAAACCAGAAGAGTTCTACAGCAGCCGGTATTCAAATCACGTAGCGCTGTTACTTACTGGCACAGTACTAGGGTGCCAGGGAACATGCACATTCCAATTAAGGACACTTACAACATAATAAAATACACAATAAATAATTCCCTACGACTGACTGTCAGTAGAAAATTACGTGTCAAGTTCAGTTACGTCTCAAACACGTGAGATTTGAAGTTATCATGGTGGTATTCAGATTACAATCTTCTGGCATGTGATACGGTGTAGCTTGGTAGACAGGCACAAACGTGTAGCAGGAATAAAACACCCCCATTTTTGACGCTGAAGATGGAACATATATACTGGTCCGAAATGTCTTATGAAATCACAGAGCGTTTCATCCCATCTGATCACATTCCTAGTTTGAAGTACAAATGGACAGACAGGGAGTGTGGGGGGAAAAAAACTGACATTTCATAGCGTATACTGAATACATTCACACACAAGACCAAAAATTGTTTCGTGAATGTCCACAAAATACGCCTAACTTGCAAGTTCAATGCTGTGCTAGTCGCCACGTAGTAAGAAGCCTGATATAGAAAAAATGTTAAGAAAACTAAGCAGATATATGTTCATCTATCGTAATTACCTTAAGCACCGTGAATCCACTTCAACTCGACCCAGGAATTCCTTACTAATAGTAACCACACAGCAGGATTCATCGAAATATTATCATAAACGTGCCGGTCCCACTGGCCGCGCGTTCTAAGGCTTAGGTCTGCGGCCGCTCGCTTGCTGGGACTGCGGGTTCGAATTACGACGGGGGCATGGAAGTCTGTCTGTTGTGAGTGTTGTGTGTTGTCAGGTAGAGGTCTCTGCGACGAGCTGATCACTCGTCCAGAGGAGTCCTACCGAGTGTGGTGCGTCGTTGTGTGTGATCTAGAAACCTCGTGAATAAGGAGGCCATGGCCCACTGGGGGCTGTCGCGCCAAACACAAACAATGAACATAAATGTACATAGGTTCGCGTGTAAAGTACACGTTATTCATGTTAGGTTTGCATGAAACTTCAATTTTCTTGACAGATTTTCTAAAAAACAATTAATAACAAATTTCACGAAAATCCTTCCACTTTAAGACGTGTTGTTCCATGCGGATGGACAGACAGACACGTATGACGATACTAGCAGTCGCAGTCTTGCGAACGCGCCCCAAAACGAAGACACATACAGTAGACTCGAAACAGCAACTCCAGATTTCCAATGTTTCAAGCTTCTACACGGATTAGACTGCGCGTCCAACTGTGAATGTCGGCTGAGTATTCTGAAAATATCCACACAGTAATTTCTGAGCCGCCTAAACTTAGAAACAACCAAAACCTATCTTCCTTGATCTTGACGAATCAAACGAGGAATAACCAGTATTTATATAAAACACAAAATAACGTGAAAAAAAATCCGCTCGTGATGCGAAAGGCGGGCAATTTCTTGACCAGCTGAATGACTATCAGCTCCTCAAGCAGAAATCTACTCCGCGGTGTAAGGTCGGTAAATTTTATTGCATTTTATTATGGTTCTTCTTATTTACAATTCTCTCTGTTCAGCCTGATGATGGCTATCTATAGCCGAAATATGTAGCTGGTTTACACACAAAGTTGTGGATGGACTGTGATTTTGTATCTTTCTTTTCTCCTTATATATATATATATATATATATATATATATATATGTGTGTGTGTGTGTGTGTGTGTGTATGTGTGTGTGTAGTTAAAACACAATGGGGACGTTTTGTGTAAAAATAAAAAAAAAAATGAAGTGACTCAACTGGCGATGCTGAAAACAGTCGTGGTGTAGATTATGATTATGATTATAATGACGATACCGTTGCTCAGCAGGGCGAGGCGGGCTTCTGTGAACACAGTAATAAACCTTCCTACAGTAGTGGGCTGCTGTCACCACCGCAATAAACTCCGATTGCAGCGGGCCCTTGCGAACAAGGCATACTGTATTACGGCCTTCACAGAATTCGGGTTACGTTAACATTTATAACCTCTATATGAAACGTGTAGCAACACGATTTCTAACAGAATAGGAAGAAAATTGCTGACTCCAGCATGCTTAACTTCGAAACCGGATAGGTATCCATAACAAATAAAAATCACGCCCAGTGAGGTATGAAAAACTACGAAGATACAGCACTGCGCTACAAGCCGGAAGGGCGCGCCTTCGCTTCCCGATTGAGTCACTGGGATTTTTACTGACTTAATTCTTCCGGCCGCAGTACTACCCTACGATCCACTCAACCTCTAACAGTAATCAGCACCAGGGGTATCTCCTTCGGGGTACAGGCAGTCGGTGCATACGGCCGACAACTTTTCCACCTTCATGTGCCGACTGTCTAGAAATTCTGGGAACTCAACCTCTTGGAGCCCTAACAGCCTGTCCAGCTGTGGCGGTATGATGTTACCCCTGCCTTTAGAGAAGAATCCACAATAATATTACCACAAAAATACGCACTGGAAGCAGTGTTATCTACAAATGTTAGTTACAAACTTTTACTTGAGGCCTGATGTGTATTTACCAGAGTATGTGCGCTATTGTATTTTTTGTCACCACGTTGTTATAAATAAACAATTCGCAAAAAATATACTAACATTAACTCTGTATATGTATTTCGTTCAAGAACATGTATCCACTCTTGTTTCCTTAAGGTAAAATAAAAGTTTTCTCTGTCCACGCCATGAAAGCGTATAGGTGCAGTACAGATATAGCTCCACTCGTGCCTAGCCTCGGCGCTAGATGGAGCTGAGTGGCTAACGTCACACCCCGGACGCCTTACCCCGGCAAAAGTACCCCGGTAGCTACTGAACAGGAGACTGGCCGGACCTCAGAGCCGGTCGAAACGTTTTGGAGACTAAGAAACTCGATTGCCTCTACCAAGTTTGGAACCCCGAACCGTCCAGTCCGTAGCCTAGTTGCTACAGTACAACACTACCCCGGCTCCCACCCTTGCCTTATTAAACAAAAATTAATTTCGGTGCCCAGTCTCGAATAGCCGATTTAGAACCGAAAATCAGTTTCATACGAACGGCATATTCACAAGAAAAGGAGCAGCAACTCCATTAACGAAATCGATCCATTAAAGGGTATTACGGAAATAACCATTGTCTAATATGAATACCGAATGCAACCACAAATCCACTTTGAGGTTAAATATCGGCTTAGCGGCTTTCAAGTTTGGTGGCTATAAACAAAACGCAATTCAATAGTGGCTTCACGTTTAATATCATAACAAATGGCCATGTTGGCTTCATCAAGCTAATTAACCGTTCATCCTCTTCGTCATGCCTTTGTCAAGCTACTCAATCGATGTTCCTCTTATGAAGGATGGATCATAGCAATACCGTGGCCTGAAGCCAGAGTACACTTCCAGGAATGCAAGGCCGTATAAATGATCTCCTAGGCTTAAACTTAATTATTCGTGACAAGAAAAATATCAACGGGCTGGCACGGTTTGGTAGCACCGACTATAATCCTCCATTACACCAACCCCTTCCGTAAACTTACGGAAGGTGTGCTTTCATTGGAAGTCATTAGTTAAGCAAAAATATTTTTAAATGAAAGTGGTTTCTCGTGAATCTGACAAACGTATCACACGGTGATATAAAAATGTATATATTGGCATTATTATTATTATTATTATTATTATTATAACAGCATGTTACAAGTATTCTAGCCATCAGCGAAGTCCAAAAACCGTCCTCCCTGGGGCTCATAAAGTAACAGTTACAAGCGAAATATATTACAAATTAAATGCAGTCTAATATGAGTAACGTCCGCGAAATGAGCGCTGTTGTCCGTTCTCTTTGTAAGCCAAAGAATGTATCGGACAAAATGGTAAGCTAAGACATCCAGTTTCGAGGGTACAGGCCATGTACTATCTTATTTTCGTTCTACTCTTATTCTTTCTGATAACGCTGTCCTAATGACTTGCTTCCTCTCCATGTCACCAGAATTCGTTCTCATTCTGCAGACATATACAGGAGAGCAGGTAAATAAAACAGTAATATACACACTAATTTACCGTCATCGTCGTCACCGTCACCACCACCACCACCACCACCAACACCACTTTGGCCATCTTTACAGATATTGGTATGTTCCAGGAAAAATCGATTTTTTAAAGAGTTAGTAACAATTATGCTTATTATAAAAGAACAAAAGTGTTGTTCCTATTTTATTATTAGGTTATCCTTCATTATTATTATTATTATTATTATTTTGGGCCGGGTAGCTCAGTCGGTATAGCGACTGAGCTACGAGCCGGACGGTCCGGGATCGAATCCCGGTGGGGACGAGATTTTTCGCCCGTCCAGACTGGCCCTGGGGCCCACCCAGCCTCTTGTAAAATGGGTACCGGGTCTTTCCCGGGGGTTAAAGTGCGGCCGGGGCCTGCTGCTGACCCTTCTAGTGCCGCAGTCATGGTAGAGTAGAGCTATACCTCTACCCACCCTCTGGGCCACACCGGACCTGTAACGGGAAATTTTTACCTTTAATTATTATTATTATTATTATTATTATTATTATTTCACTCCTTACTACAGGGCATATTTTATACTAGTCCTGGTCATATTATGGGCTAAGAACGTGTTATTATTGACCCTATTATAACCACTATCGCAGTTACTAATATACTTCATTGATTAGATTTGCCGTACCTTGCTACCAAATTATCTATTAAATATCAATATCATGGGATTAAGATGTACGCTGCAGTCATGTGGGTATTTCTTTATTTAACCTGACTTCCAGTTAAATTAATGTTGAGACTTCACTTCCTTTTCTTTTTTTGTCCTGTCTTTGCTCGGAGCCGATTTGATGCAGTTGTATTCTCGTACTGTTGCTGCTTTTGTTAGACCAATGGTGAGGCGGCACGTCAATCAATAAAGAAAAGAATTACATTTCTATTGTTGTGACGATAAAAGATTATTTTGAACCTTAACAGAAAGCAAGACATTTTAATACAAAAATAACAATTACCGGTAACGCTGCGGACTCGGTAAGCAACAACAAACGCAGAACAAAGTCAGCTATTGACTGTAGAAGGGCTGTGAGCTGACAAGCCTTTCGTTAACAGGAAGCTATTTCTAGGAAAAGGTATGTAGTCAAACACAACTTAATCACTGAGGTGTATTTAATGACTAGCTAGCCCTTAAGATCCCTAGACAACCTGATGATGGCCAATACAGGCCGAAACATGTAGTTGTTTCTATCACATAGTCATTAAATACACCTCAGTGATTAAGTTGTGTTTGACTACATATCTTTTCCTAGTTTCACACACACAACGGGGATAACACACTTCTTAGGAAGCTATTTCCTTTTAAAAACCGAGAAACTTACCGTTTTTAACGACAGGAATCTAAAAAAAAAAGAAAATTGATTCACACCGGACTACGGAAAAGGAACTTAGAAAGTAAAATCTAAGTAAAAAATGATAAACCACGTTTACAAGAAGAAATCACAGGACTCAGACAGGATCCAACGTAAAATGTATATTAGCTTAAAATTCTTCTTTTTAGATGAACTGTAATGATGTGTGAAAAGGGTCCCTGTTAAACCCAAGAGTCCTACTGGGCAGAACTCACCATTAAGTATGTAAAATGTTGCAAGTTTTATTGCCAACTTCAAATATTAAATTTTATAAAACAAGTGTATATGGTGAGGGGTTTTCTGACATTTTCCGACAAACAAATATTACCAACTTAAAAAATTCTAACCTCAATTTTTAGTTCTATCTTATCCCATTCTATACACTGTGTATATAGCACATTTATTTTTCTAACGGTGCGCGCAGGTACGTCGTACCGGCAGGCTTACTGACGGTGACGAATTATAAATTCAGAACTCGGGGAAAATATACCTTACATCTTATTTTTGTTCCTACTATAAAATCATAATATGAAAAAATAACGAATTTTTTATTCCTAACAAGAATAAAAGGGGCATTTTCAACTTTTTTCTGCTGAAAAGATGTGAAAAACGCACCTTATTTTATTTTACAAAAAATAAACATACACACACAAACACATACACACACATATATATACACGCACGCACACACACACACACACCGCCCAGGAGACATGAGGTACAATAAGGGGCATTTTAGGAACAGAGCTACGGAACACTTGTTGCTTCTCAGGACTGTTTTGTGTGAGCGAAATACTGAGTTTATACAGGGGAGGTTGAAATACTATCAGGCAGCAGCTATAAAATTCAGAAGAGGTTAAGCTCACTGCAAGAGAAGGAAAAGCATCAGAAAAGACATAAAACTCTTACTTACAGAAAAACATAGAGGAAGCTTTGAAACATGCAAGGAGATCAAGATTTCATAAGAAATATTAAAGAAATTATCGAAAGTAAAATGGTTTCGTAGGAGACACGTGAAGTGGAACAGACTTTGGAAGACCTCAGCCGTAAATACTCATGGTAACAGCAGTAACAACATCGTAACTGCCAGGTTATCTGGATATTTCCTAAGGAATAAAAATCGACGACTTTTACTACTTTTCATGAATAAATGACAATACGATGAGGACATGACTACGCGCACGAATTCAGGTTTTTGAAGCAGCAAGGTGTGAGGACGTGAAATGATGCGTCATCCGCGGAGTAGCGACCTGCAGTTGATTCTTGTGAAAAAGGTAATAAATGGATGATTCAACTCTACTGAGACGCTACGCCGTGTCGTCTGGAAAAGAGTTACAGGCATTGCGAAATATTTGTGTCTTCATGTCCATGATCAAACAGACCGCGACTGCGCTCTTTTCTATGTATGTACTTACAGATTATGACAAGGTAACCTAAGCAACGCCGGGTTGAGAGTTCGGCCTACAATGAAAGGGAATTTAGCGCTTTCAGTTCAGCTATAAAATCACTCACATTATTATCGGGATACGTTCTGTTAATGTAATGGAAATTTTGCAACGTAATTACGCTTTCCGTCTTAATGGTACACAAAGACGTGTTTTGGCCGGCAATAGAACTTATTTTGCCGCTATAAGTCTCTTCAGGAGTCGACTTTTATCCAGAGCTACTAAAATTATATTATATAAGACACTAATAAGACCGGTAGTGTC
>Ga0123352_10019665_pt1 | contig 10769 bp, 11 predicted proteins | sample TergutLab28metaG_FD_89700 | JGI IMG/M metagenome (GOLD analysis project Ga0123352, IMG submission 89700) | Labiotermes labralis P1 segment gut microbial communities from Petit-Saut dam, French Guiana - Lab288 P1 | ecosystem: Host-associated > Arthropoda: Insects > Digestive system > Gut ... | reverse complement strand
GACGACTGGCACCGTTGACGTTTTTGATCCGCGTTCAGGCATTTCGGGACCCACTTCGCGGAGAGCTTCCGCATGTCCAAATCTTCATGAATGATGGACCCAACCCGCTCACGTGAGATGCCTAGTTGCTCAGCTATTGATATAGCCGAAATCCGGCGGTCTTTCAAGATTAGCTCGTGAATTTGATCAATAATCTCCGGGGTGGTCACCGTTTTGGGTCATCCAGGACGAGGCACATTACAGGTAAAAAAATCACGTTTAAAGTGGGCCACCCAGTTTTTTGACGGTGGCATACGATGGTGCATGTTCCCCTGATGTTTCTCTCAGAATGGCGTGAATTTCCTAAGGCGCCTTGCCTTGCAAGAAAAAAATTTGATGGCAGCTCACGTCTCGATGTTGAAATCGCGCGCGTCGCCTGACATGTTTCCTTTCAGCCTCTGTAACAAGAAAAGATTTGCAATTCGGCACATTAACAGACCCCTCTTTCCAACGACACTATCGATTCCGTTTTACGACATTGGGAAGTAGGTCGGTCTAAGAACTTATCAGCACCCCTCGTATAAGCTAATCCCGGATAAGCTGGTGGTGTCTAAGCACATTCCCGCCTGTTGCAGCCGTGTGTCTCGTGGTTGGTGTAGTGGCCTATCCTGCCGGCTGGGACGCCAGTGACGTCAGGCGCACGTGTGGTACCTCGGCGGGACGCTACGAACTGGGAGAGTGCGGCCTGAGGTGGGCATACCTGCTGGCCGTCATAGGTTGCCTGGACGCCATCATCCTGGCGGCGCTGGCGTTTATCCTGGCAACACGTCACGTCAGACTGCAGGCAGAGCCGGGCTACACCGCGAACGGGTCACTGTACAAGGGTAAGTGGTAGAGGTGGTGTGCGCACCGCACGCAGGCTGTCTTGTTTGCTTGTGCGGTATCTGATGGCGCTGTTAGCAACTAAACTTGCAGCACAGAATGACGGTATGCTCAGCGTCCCTCTCATGGGACGCGACGCGTGCATAATGAACCGTTCCATGAATGTTTACTGTCAGACCGAACTAAATGTATGTTGTTGTACTATTACACTCGTTGAAAAAAGAAATTATGCTTTACTGTGGTTTCTTATAAAGCAATATGTCCAGCAGAACAGGGACTCACGTAATCAATAATGAAATGGGAAGGACATGTGGCACGATTGGGAGACAAGACAGGTACATACGGGGCTTTGTTGGGGAGACCTGAGGGAAAGAGCCCACTTTGAAGACCCAGGCGTAGATGGATAATAATATTAAAACGGATCTTCAAGAAATGGGATTGGGGCATGGACTGGATTGCTCTGGCTCAGGATAGTGTCATGTGGTGGGCTTTTGTAAATACGGCTAATGATGAACCTTTGTGTTCCATAAAATGCGGGGAATTGCTTGACTATATGAGGACCTGTTAGCTTCTCCGGAAGGACTCTGCGTCTTGTAGTTAGTTAATTAGTTAGTCCAGCAGGACACGATCTGTACCTGCTGTTTTGTGTCAGTCATTTTCTGTCCAGCCATCGGCCACTGCGGGTTATTTAAAGACATGGATTTTCCGTAGAGGTTTGTTTGTTCTTTCCGTGACGTAATTTCGTAATCCGTGATCGGCCTGTTTGTTACAGTTCGCTGTTGTCAGTTTACTCATACAAACTGGTAGCAATGTAGCTCCAGATAAATTGGAGTTAACCAGCATTACGCCGCGTTCCGTCATTGCCTTTCGGCAACATGGCAGCATGTAGAGGATGTGAAACTGGAGACGGGTGGGAGAAGCAGGAAATACAGTGCTTTCGATTCTCTGAGTTCCGATTGTTCGAGGTTCAGTTTCGTCTGAGCCAGTGTGCTGCATTGATTGTCATTTCTATGTTGGGTAAAGAATTCACCTGAAGTGCTTATAGCAGGATTAATTCCACAAAGACTCCAGCTTCAAGCGCAGGTAACTGTTAAGGGAGCTTAGGATGATGTGACAAGTCGGGAGAGTGCGCGATGTCGTGTGCGCGTAGGTCAGTGTTCTTTTGTAAACAGAGCGTTGGAAGTGAAGATACTGGTGTGCTTACGTAGCAGCTGCAGTCATGTGACTGAGGTAGGAGGGCCATATGGTTTCTGAAACCCGTGCTGAATGCTGTAGTGACGGGGACTATGTGGTTGTAATCCTACTATATCTGTGTGAGCACACGGTTTGGATTTCTGTTCAATGTAACCTAATTGTGTATGTTATTATTTTACTGGTGTACTACAAAGGGCATTGTGGGCCGGGTAGCTCAATCGGTATAGCGACTGACTACGGGCTGGACGGTCCGGGATCGAATCCCGGTTGGGACGAGAATTTCCGCCCGTCCAGACCGGCCCCGGGGGTAAAGTGCAGCCGGGGCGTGCTGCTGACCACTCACCTCCTTCTAGTGCCGCGGTCATGGAAGGGTAGAGCTATACCTCTACCCACCCTTTGGGTCACACCGGGCCTGTAATGGGAAAACTTGACCTTTACCTTTACTACTAAGGGCATTGATAATCCGATACAGCTTTATGTACACAGTACGGTACACATGTGCATATCGTACTGTGTACGTTTATTTATGATTTACTTATTAATATGTATTGAGACTCACTGTATAAACAACTTCATTATCCAGAAGGAACCTATTTATGACCCACTTGACACAGCCACTCATTGTTGACCTCTGGTGGGTGTGGTTGCAGGTGAAGTGAATGGTGGTTTCGTCGGTGATGCGCAGTCGGTAGCCGGGTCCAGGAAGTCGCTGAACCTCCACCCGGTTCTGTTGATGCCTCAACCTCACCACCCTGGCGGTGAGGCGGACCGCTTCTCCGAGTTCTCAAACCGTACTGGCCGCTCAAAGTCGTCGGCGTACAGGGCTGAGTACGCGTCCAGCGTTCAGAATTTCCAGCTTTGAGGACTTCTGAAGACAGTCATACTGGGACCTTCACTTTAAGCGGAACCAACTTCAACCAGATTCTCTACGGCGTGACAGCGAAGTTGCTGGGACGTGAACTTTTAACACTCGGGATATTTACATGGCGCGTCGTTTAATTTACAAACACAGCATAAGAACTCGCACACATGCTTCCCAAAAGCACTTGCAGATAAACTTCCAGGGGCAGCATTCCATTTTAACACCTGCTTGATGGGTTTTAGTAATGTGCTGAACTTTGGTTAGGCTCTTCTCTGTCACCAATGTACAGCATAGTGTCAAAGTATTGGTCTCTCTTCACTGGATTCGGCTTTGGGAATCCATGAAAGGGATAAATACAATAGACAAAGAACAAGAAAGCAAGCATGCCGTGTGTCAATCGTACATAGAAGTGTTTCACAACGGCGTGGATTGGTTCCTTGTCTCTGGGCTAACCTAGCAGAGGCCATGTAATTTCTGTTAAAAACATACTGTAGGGCACATACGGTACATACAGCACATTACACTAGTCGCCATTTGTTAGGCGTTCGGTTTATAACATGTCTGAAGTGAAATTCTGTAGCTAGATATAACAGCACAGAAAATAAGTGTTAACTCGCATTCACAAGACTCAACTGTACTTCAGTTTAATGTGTTTATAACCAGAACTCATCACTTAAGGTAAAAGATTACCCCATTGCATGCCAATAGAGGCACAGGGGTGGCAGAGGTATATCTCTACCCATTTTCAACTTTGGCGATAGGTGGGGTGATATGTTAATGCTACGCTCCGGCAGCTTTATCCCCGGGAAAGAGACCTGGTTCCCATTGTAGAATACAGCAGTTACTGGATATAAACATATGACAGTGTAGCTTCATTTTGCTTTACACTGTGAAGGTCAAAGCTGATTTCATGAGTCAACAACATTCCCTGCATTCACACTTTGCTGTAATTTTACTGATTTCAAAAAGTCTGTCAGACATGACACACTTAATATATTTCATTTGGAGAGTGACAAATGGCTAAAGACTCTCTTTCACTGTTATAGGCCTACTTCTTCATCATCATCGTTGTCACCCACAGTATGCAACACCTCTCCCCCTCCTCCGCCATAAACAGTAGGTAGTGTAACGGAAGTGGAAATACCAGAATTAATTGTTATTCCCGCACAAGTCCTGATTTGTTTTTAAAACAGGTCTCGTGTGTTGTAGCGGATGTAGACTGATCTTGTACTAGCTAGATAAAAGACTGATGTTCTTAGAATGGACAATAATCTCATTACTGATAAAATGGCGAAGTAATGAGAGTTACTGTAGAAAGACTGTCAGTCTTAATAATGTATCAGTCTGTATATTGCGCTAATGAGTGGCTGTAGGAAATGAAACGTACCAGTTCACGCCAATATTAATTAATTAATTCCATAGCCTGTCGTAAGACAGATCCATAGCCTTTGCAAAAGTGAGTTCTCCACAGAGAGAAATCTAGTGCTTCCGCTTTCAATTTCCAATATCATCTCATTCTTATAACGTCATCCAGTAGCAGCTTATGTCTTCTTCCTCATCATCCTGATATAATACATTATTATGTATACTTTATAATGTGCCTCGCATTCAATACTGCACACATGCCATTTCTTCCTCTTGCAATAGAACATGAGAGAGAAAAACAAGTATTTTTTTATAGGTCCCCCAATTGAACCTCCTCACCTGCCTGCTATAACATTTGTGACAAAGACTGAAGGCTGATTTATAAGAGATTTGATTTGTATATGATCCATGAAGAAGGGAATGAGCGAGAATCTGCAATTGCATTCGGAGATGGTGGAGATTCTGCCCTCGAACTGGTTCAGTAGTTCAGGTCTTCCTTGAACTGTCAATGCTTGCTCATACAGTCCAGAAATTTCCTTTTTCTGATATTATTCACAAAAGCATGCCCCTGGACCATGTCGCGTAGCAGTCCAATCTGGACGAGTTTCTATCTTTTGCTCATACACGGTATTTTCCACACACTATTGCACATACCACCTATATCTGTCACAATTCTTAACCTTCAAATGATAACCCAAATTGTGCATGTGCAGGCCTGCAGAACAATAACATTTTTAATACATTTACAGTGCTAGTGGTTTTGTGTTTAACTTCCACTCAAATTTAGAGGACTTGAGATTTTGAAAGCATCGAAGACTTGTGTTGGATTCAGGCCTTCTGGAATGTGTTGTTTCTTTGGGTAACCAATTTCAAAAATATAGAAGGATCATAGAGCCATCATCTTCCAAGTGACCGCCTTGGACTCCATGGTCCTTGAAGAATGAAGCAGGTACTAGGTTCTATTGAAACATCAGGAATCCCTTACCCAAAGATGGAATGTCATGATACAAGGTCCTCAGAAATAAGGCTGTGGGAACGCGAGATCTCACGAGATTCATGTCGTGAGCAGCTGGTTAGTGACTCTCATCACTTGACTAAAATATTCGACTTCCTTCAGCTGGCTCCTCTGTGTCATGAAGAGGGAGGTGGTATGTTCTTTCGAATCATTGGTTCTTCGACCATACGTGTACAGCGCGCTCTCGTTACTATGAAGATTTTGTCTGGGATTCACCAGATGTTTGCTCGGTTTCGCATCACACTAACAGTGTTAGGAGCCATAAATGGCAGTGCCTTACGCCATTTTTGCGCTGTGGATTCTGTCCAATGGCGATGTGCTGGTGACTGACAGGTGCAGAATTAAGGCAATATAAGTGAAGCAGAGATTGCACTGCGACATCATAGTAGGTTAGGAGTGCCTGACGTGTCACCTGATGTCTGTTGCTATGGTCCAGGCCCTGGAAGAACGCGGTCTGTGATTGGATTATGACAGGAAATGTGTGTAGTAAATGATGTGACTGGAAAGGAAATACGAATGCGGGTAACTGAAGGTAATAGTTGAGGTTGTAAGAGATGTCTGAGTTTTTGGGTGACCAGTTTACCAGTAGGTAACATAAAAGATAAAGTTGCCCTGCGCATGCCGCAAGTTGTATGGTTGAGTATAGGTATGGCTCCACGCATTCTTAATGCTGGCATAAGATGGAGATTAGTGGTTACCTTCCTGCTTGTTTTACTTCAGAGGAAAGAGTGGTATGCATTGAGTAAGAGGCTTGGTGGGCCCCAGAGCTTTGGAGAAGGTACATACCTCTTCCCTCTCGCTAGCATTGAATAATGCTCTCCTGTTGTCACTATGCTGAGTGCCACATATCATTACAAGGACATCAGATGTAGGTTGACATAAAAGAAGGAAGATGGCACATGGACAGAACTGTAAGTTCTGCGTTAGGAGTAGAGTGGGTTTTTCTGTAGGTTTTTAGCCCCTCAAATTGCCGTCATTATTTGTGATCTAGCAGATCTCCAGGTAGTCTCCACAAGCCCACAGCCTTTTAGTCCATTGGTATGTTTTGCCATCTTGACCATCTCCACATATCGATGTAATTTGTAGCTGACAAGGATTTGTGGATGTGGATTGGGTAGTGTGGGCCAGCCATATTGGCCGAAATCCATAGAGTTGAGGCATGATTTGGTTGGAGCCACAAAGAAAACTTAGGAATATGCCGGGGGGGGGCCAAAGTCAGTGAAAATCGTTTTCTTTTTCCACAAGGGTCCCAGACCATACATATTTCCCAATCCATTTTCCTATCCAATGGGTGCCAGGTGCTCTTTTGACTGGGGTTGAAGCGGTCTTCACGTGAAGCTGACCACTCAACTGCATCTAGTGCTGAGATTAAGAATGTATGGAGCTATACCTCCCACTTCCACGTATGCTTGCAGGGCAGGGCTATCTGTGCTACCTGCTTATGCTGCTTCGTTCAGTGAGGTTACTGTCCAGTAAAGCCAACATTGTGAACTTGAAGTCAGTGTGAAAAGTGGAATTATGTATAAGTGAAGTGTGCTGAAGTTGTCAGTAAAGACAGTATTGTTGCAGAGATTAACAGATCTGTACCGATTGTCCGATTTGTTAGCGAGCATGGTTGGAGACAACCAAATGTAGGGGGATGCCAAGTGCCACACATGTCACCTGTCATTAGATGTAAGTGTACATGTATTTTTAATACTGCTATCAGTGTGTGTAACCTCGACCTAATAAAGTCACTAACATTTCATCCTACACTTCCTTAATAGTAAGAGTCTTAGGAACCTAATGTATTACAAAAACAAATTATTGTTGTTGCTGCTGCTGCTGTTGTTGTTACTGTTGCTGTTTTATTTTACTCCTACATCAACAGGGTATCCTGTTAGTGACCCCAGGCCAAAGTTGTGTCCACCGTTTGCCCTGTGATTGCTTCGTGCTAAACAAATCAGAGATCAAATGAAGCTCTTGGTCAGTATCTTGCTCAGGATGTGTGCTGTTACAAGATGGCACGGTGTTCTGCAGTTTCGCATCACAAGTCCATTACTCATGGTCAGTTGGTGTACCTACGGTGCATCACATAATATACTTACACTAAACATGCTCCACGGCATTCCGTTGGGTTCAGGAGTTGGGCACTGCAACCATCCCAGAATGTCTTTGCATGTTTGGAAAATTATTTTCAGGGACATTGATCGATTGATTGATTTGCATTTGCGTTCGGGGCCTCTCAGCCCGGTTGCACCTGGCCTTGATTTAACTGGTCCTTTGTGCCCCATATAAAATCATGGGAGTACTGTAACTTTACTAAAGTTCCAGATGGCCCCCAAGCCAAAACTCTTAATATCCTCTGTTTCCAAGAGAAAGGAGACCAGATACGCATGTCTGAGTGAGGCCAAAGCCTCGCACTCACAAAGAATGTGGGCCGAGGTGCCCTCTCTCACCCTGCACTTCCTGCACAAGGGACTGTCAAGCAGCCCTACTAGGTAAAGATGTCTCCTCAGCGTGTTATGAGTCCTATTAAAGGTAAAAAATTTAGCCCTGGTACCCAGACTGGGTCCCAAGATAAGTTCTCGAGCCTGTCTTTGGGTATCACCAAGACCATGCCATTGAGTCCCATGCTGGTTGACCAACCAGCGACCGAGCCTCTTGTAAGGCACGCCTAGAGACACCCAGGGCCGGCTCAGGTCCAAGAAACCTCAGAGCAGAGCCGACCCTTGTGAGCCCGTCGGCGATTTTATTACCTCGTATTCCAGCGTGTCCGGGGACCCAATATAGGCCCACTGCATACCGGGTAGAAATGTCGTTCAACGTCTTTTGGCACTGGTGAACCAGAGGAGACGTTCTGACGGCCTTAAGAGCTTTCAAGGCCGCTACGATAACAGAGCAGATACATATTTCTCCGGTCCTCTCTGAGATTGAATCTCATACGCGCAGGCTAAAATAGCGTGTATCTCCGCGTGAAAGACCGTTGCATATCTGCCTACGGAAAAGCTGAGCCTTCGTCCTACCGATTGCCCATACACTCCAGTCCCGGTCCCCTCCTTCATCTTGGACTCATCTGTAAACCAGACGAGCCCTTTGACTACAGGACGAGCGCCAGTTGCTTTAGTCCATCCAATGTTCCCTCATCAGCATGGTAACCCTGTGTAGGGGTTCAAAGTTGTATGCTGGCCTCATAACGTCAACCCCCATATTAAATATGGGATCCGACTGTTGAAGCCGCATCAAAATACTGCTGCTATTGGGATGTAGGTAATACCAACATACCAAACTCCAGAGTCGATGCGCAGCTGACCTAGCCTCACTCTGAACCACCAGCTCCAGTGGGGCGGGGGAGAGGCAGATACGTGCTTCCACAGCATTGGTGGGAGTAGTGCGCATAGTTCATATTATCCTTAAGCAGGCTAATCTTTGAACCCTGCTTAGTTTCCTCTTGGCACTGGCCGTCTGACAGCCAGGCCACCATACCAAGGATGCAAAAGTGACGGACGGCCTGATAGCAATGTTGAGCCAATGAACCACCCTGGATTTCAGGCCCCACGTCACACCACAGGCCCACATCGAGTTTTGAGCCTTCTTCACTTTAACATCCAAGTGTTCCTTCCAGGTCACGTGAATCCAGGATCAGATACTTGACCGACATGGAGCGGTGAAGGATCTTCCCAAACCAACGAGGCTCAAAGAACCCTGGGAGTTTCCTCTTTCTGGTGAATGCAACCAGCCCGGTCTTGTCGGGATTAACCGACAGACCAAGTTCGCCACACCACGATTCAACGGTAGGTAGGGCCCACTGTATGAGCCCTCATATCGTGTTAGGGAATTTTCCCACCACTAGAAGACGATGTCATCCGCATATATCTGTGCATAGACACTTCCCTCATTGAGCCTTGTTAGCAATTCGTTTACAACAAGGCACCATAAGGGGGGTGATAGAACCCCCCTGCGGCAGCTCCTGGAAAAACCCCCAAAAGCCGCCGTGGCCAGCCGACCCTCCAGGGTGGCTCTAATCCATCGAATGACGGTGTGATCTACCCCATGTCTGGCTAATGCTGAGCACATAGAGTCATAAGAGGTGTTGTCAAACGCCCCCTCTAAATCTAGAAAGATGCCTAAAGCAATCTCCTACTGATCGAGAGCCTTCTCAACCCGTACCACGAGCTGATGAAGGGCCGTTTCCACAGACTTCCCAGCCTGGTATGCATGTTGGTGTGAAGTGGCTGGAGCGCCAAATTTTCATCCCTTAGAAATCTGTCCACCAGCCTCTCCATAGTCTTCAACAAGAACGATGTGAGGCTGATGGGTCTAAAATTCCTAGGTCCACAGTAGAAACTCCTACCCGATTTTCAGGGATAAAAGCCTATCATTTGATATCTACAGAAAGCCCACCGCAACCGATATCATAATCCCCAATGAACAAAAAACAGCAGCTGTCAGATACTACCACGACAGGCTACTAAATTACAGACTAACCCCCGAAAACAGAGAAAGAAAAAGAAACCGTGAGGCAGATCCTGGTCAATAACAAGTATGATCCCCTCCCCATAATACTGGAACACAAGGGAAAAAAACGGAACCACAATACACAGACTGAAAAACGTAAGTGGGCGAGGTTCACATACGTCGGAAAAGAAACCCGTTTCATTACCAAATTATTCAAAGACACAAACATAACAGTTGCGTTTACCGCGAACAACACAATCGGTAAGCGCCTCACCACGGAACATAAGACCCAATGTAAGTATGATAAAAGCGAAGTGTACCAGTTGACCTGCCCCGACTGCAAGATGACGTACACCGGACAGACAGGTAGACCATTCAAGATCAGATTCCAAGAACACATGAGAGATTTTAAATACAACAATTGGAGATCTAAATTCGCCCAACACCTCCTGGATAAGGGACACGCAATAGGAAAAATGGGAGAACTAATGAAAATCATTCACGTCACAAGGAAAGGAAGAATGGTGAACACATTAGAAAGTTTCCACATATACAAGAAGACCAAGGCCGAAAACCAAATTAACGGCAAACTGACGGCGAAAGGAAATGAAATATTCGAGGCCATATTACAACACGACCCATAAGAGGGATACACAGCTCCTTTACTACAGAACACCCCCGTAAAAATAGCTCAGTCGTGTGAAACCATCCACCCCGGCACGAAGGAGGGTACACTACAAAAGGGACAAGAGCCCAACCCGACCCACCGCCGCTCTAAAAAACCCTACCACAACCTCGAGAGAACCGTAAGTACACCTCAGCAAAACCCACATAGACATACACACTTAAACAATCACAGCTAAACGATATAAAAATCACTTGATTCCAAAAATTGCATGGAAGAAACAATACAGAAGGGAAATGGGTTATGTAATGTAATAGCATCTTATGCAGCTTGTGCTTATCGTAAAGGAAATTGATGTACTGTTTATTGGTGGTAGGGGTAGCTGAGGTAACTGGATTTGTTGTATTGTG
>Ga0123352_10019664_pt1 | contig 10770 bp, 7 predicted proteins | sample TergutLab28metaG_FD_89700 | JGI IMG/M metagenome (GOLD analysis project Ga0123352, IMG submission 89700) | Labiotermes labralis P1 segment gut microbial communities from Petit-Saut dam, French Guiana - Lab288 P1 | ecosystem: Host-associated > Arthropoda: Insects > Digestive system > Gut ... | reverse complement strand
CGTGGTAGAAGGAAGAAGACAGAGGGGCAGGCTGAAACTAAGATGGGAAGATGGTGTGATGGAGGATGCCAGGAAGTTGGGGGAGAGAAAGTGGAGGAATGCTGCAAGGAATAGGGACAGCTGGCAGAAGCTTCTGAAGAAGGCCTTGGCTCAAAAGGGGCTGTTGTGCCAATGATGATGATGATTATGATGATGATAGTCATAACCACAGAGCTTCAGTGTCGTTATTTCTGATCTTGAAGCAGTCAGCTTCACAGGAGACCAGAGTGCTAGCGAAGGGCATTGACAGAGCCTTCTATTCTTCATTACACTTCGCTGCACACTTATAAACCTGCTATTTGAAGTCGTTTTTGTTCTCTTTAGGAAGAAAAGTTAACAGTGAACGTGTTCCGAATTTAAGGACACGTCCGCACGATGAAGTAGACTGACAGTAGAAGATGCAGTTCATCTGGGATGCTAACCCGTGTCGGCTGCTGAATATTTAACACCATTGTGAGAACTTCGTATCTGTAGTAGTTCGTTGGTCGGTACCATCAAAAGTTCAAAATACAGAGTGAACCTCATCGACGTTTGGACTGTCGAATTTGTGCAGCGTTACGTGTTTGGAAATCGTTAGTTTCACGTGTTAAAGGAGGCGCTTGAACTGTGTATTGACAAGAATGAAAGGGCGTATACCTGCTGTCATTTGAACTGCGCGTCTTTCAAAACGAGTTCTTGTAATTCCCTACTTGTCGTTGGTTGTTATTTTCAGTTCTAGATGCAAATATAATGCACGTTTCGTCACACCACAGAATAAATGAGTTTCATTAAATATACATTCCAAATTGAAACAAAATTATAGACAGTTATGACGTCTGAGTGTATATTTATGTTATTTACTGATTTGTTCTGGGGTACGCGGTGGCACAGTTGGTTGAGGCACTGTGCTTTAAGTCGGAATGTCGCGGGTTCGATTCTTGATAGTGTCATTGGAATGGGCCCTGTGGTCGACTCAGCCACTAACAGAAATTGGGGGTAAAAGCGAATGACAGAGTTACCACATTCATGTACAGATTGTTTAGAAATCTGGGATCCTCAACCTTCTGGAACCCTGAGGGCTGTTTAGGTCTGTACAGAGGTTGTTTTATCCTTCTGATTTCTTCTCCCGATTAACCAGTTTTAATAAAACCAGTAAGTTTAATTTGAGACCCTGCGCGGGCATGGTTTAAATTTGAACGATGTAGATCACAGTTGAATTCACATGACAAAGAACATTTGATATATATTTCCCCTGCAACCAGATTTCTTCGTAATACGCGGAGTAGTCGAGGAGGAGACAAAGGAAGGTTACAGATACATCTGAATTCAGGGTTACTTTGCGTTCAAGCTTGTCCATCTTCTAGTGTTCCAAACATTTAAGAATAGAAACATCGTTTAAGAAACTGTATCTGTTTCCGTCCTTATTTCAAGTAGGTGCGAGGCACCTATTCAGTTGGGCCCGTTAGCCCGAGTTATTCTCTGAACAACACAGATGTACAATCGTTAGAACCCTATAGAATTCCGTGTACCCGTTATGAGTTTAATTTATGCAAGCCACGCAAGAAATGCTCTTCTCATTAGTGTTTTGTCTTGTGTATTGTAAGGTCTAAATCATCGTGAAGACACGCGGCAGTATTCCTTGCATGGGGGATCAGGTACCAAGCGCAACCTGACGTTACAAATCACACAGAAGTGCGGACAGAATATTCATGTTCAAACCTAGGTTGGAACCCATGATCCAAATGTTTTATGGGCCTCTTTCCACGTAGACAGAGGGATCGACGTCTCTCCTGCCAATTATAATGCTTGCTGTAGTTTCAAACGCTGTTAGAACATTTAACATTAGTCGGCTTCCTTTTTTATCCAAACTAGATACTAGTCATCATAGTACGTGCCGGGGGCCAATCTGGTTCCAGTAAATATCTGTAGAAAAGTGCCTGTAGTTTAATATGCAAATACGTTACTGAACTGGAGGTTCCTGTATAGCTAGCAACAATAAAATCGAAGCATTGCAAATATTGTGGTCTTCCGAAATTCTGAAGGAGCCAGGCGCTCTTATCTTCAATGGTTCAGGAGTCCTAGATGAATTTTTGTAGGAATTTTCAACATTTAATAAGACAGGCAATCAACGTAACATTGAGGCGCGTTCGCGTAACCGTTGTTGCTGTGAAAAACACATCCTTCCTGCGTTGTATTATTTGTCATCTGTGACCTGTCTGGGCCTAGCGTATTTTGCAAATGATCTCATAAACGGTACTATTTTCGGAGAAAAAGTTATTGAACGTAAGATGCGTGTTTCGATTTTCTACACGACATTTGAAACGTTTCTCGTTCTATGAAGATTTCATCCAGATATTATCATATATGTACATAGGTCTTGGTGTAAAGTACCTGCTATTCTTGTGTCGTATTTTAATGAAAGTTGCATTTTCTCGACAGATTGCCGAAAAGTAATCAAGTATCATGTTTCATGAAAATCCGTTCAGTGGGAACCTAGTAGTTCCATGCGGATGGATGGACGGAAGAACTGACAGAGAATGGATGGATAGATAGATAGATAGATAGATAGATAGATAGATAGATAGATAGATAGATAGATAGACAGACAGACAGACAGACATAACGAAGATAATTCGCTTTTCGCAATTCGGCGAACACGCCTACAGACGAAGGCACCGCGCTGTTTTCATCGTGGGATCTGTTGTGATCGCTTCATAGCGTCTAATTCCGAAGACCAGAACCCTCATCAGCTGTCCAGAAACCTTAAATATCACACAGTATATTGAATGTTTTTATTGCAAAGGTACCACGATCCAGAAAAGCATGGAGAATACATGGTGTGGCTATAAAATAACCGGACTTAATTTTTTGAATGAAAAATGTTCTAACATCATTCCGGTTATTTTGTAGCCACACCACGTAGTCATCTGCTGAGTTCAAACTTGCATCCACTAATTATTAATTAATTGTAAGTGCTGATCATTGTAGCGAACTTTAAATTGGAATTCGATATGCCAACCCCACATTCCTCAGTGATGTGTGCGTTCCGTTAGATGAATGTGTTCAAAATGTGGGTCACGAATCCATCAGAGTTACTTCAGGGTCTTCTGAGCTGAAGAAGCAATCTTTTCAGCAACGAAACTGTGTATGAAATTTTAACGGTACTGTGTTCAATTGCAAGGATGGGATTTATTTACATTTACTCTTCGGTAAGTTGTGACCCCGTGCAAAAATAATGACTGCGCTCTTCTCTACACGACGTTAATTCATTGGCAATATGTGTTGACATAAGGTCCTTCTGGCCTCACAGTTTTCGTAATTTCTTCCAGTCCTATGCAAATGACGGGATAAAAACACAGCTGTATTGTAACACATCATAACATCATTAGGACGCTAGTGAGATGGTATTGGTTCGGCGCCAGATATGTTTTCACGGTGCAGCCGTCTTATGCACAGGGAAAGTTGCCGGTATGAGGTGGGTTGGGCCGCGACGTTTTGACGGATGCCGTGGTGGAATTACAAAACACTTGCTGATTCGAACTTAAAATACCTGCCACTTCTAGTTAGTATCAGTAGCTGTGCTGACGGTTATCATGGCTCAGATAAGCCGTAAGGTTCTTAGAAAAGGCGTGCAAAATTCTCGGACGCCAGGTTACCGTGGTGACGGTATCCCTGTAATCGATTTTCAGTGCGGAATTTGCTTCGTTCACTCTCTGACGCCTAGAATTTTGAGGTGGCTCCTAGGTTTTTGGAAAATTTGTGTATACCCCTGCTTTCGATGGAGGATCAGACCAGTAGGCTCTAAGGTGCCTTATTGTGAGATAAATCCCTAGAAAATAGCGGACGAGCATGTCGAGAGAGATTAGAGCCTCCGATTCCAGTGCTTCATGGATACAAGAATGCTTTAGCAATTCTGTCACGACAGTTCAAAATAATAGCTTTACTGACATTTAAAAATCAGCTTTTTATGTCCCACTTCACTGGGAAAAATTATTTTGTGAATACGGTAAGATTATACACTCATGATTCCCTCATTGTTTGTGTCATATTTAATAGCCATTGGGGTTTTGACTTCTAAAATACCAGCCAGGGTTTAGATGGATAAACATCTCTCTCCGCGCCAATAGACGCATGTGGAGGTGCAGATCTCCTTATTTATTATTCGGGCATCATTTAATAAACTTTTCTTTGTGACATACGATGCCTATTATCGTATCACCTTCAAAATCCCATACTGTTATCAGCCACCTCTGTTCACGGCAACCATCTCCATGGCCTTTCCAGCTGTTCCTATACGCAGTGGTTTCAACTGTAATATGTCTTAAGTTTCCTACTTATTCCAGAATTTAAATTCTGCACAGTGTTTGTTTTCGCCCTGAGCAGCTAAAGGCGATGATGTTTGCTCCGTGCAGCCGAAACATGTAGCTGCTATTTGATTTGCTGTTATAAAAGTTGTGTGTCGACGGACTGCGTCCTTATTATTTCGAGCTTAGGGTTGTTTATGTTTTTATTTTTGCTATTTCTGCAGGCCTATTTATTTTCTTCCCGTCACACCGTGTTTATTTTTCACTGTCATTTCGGTTTAAATAATTCTTACCTTTCTGTTGTGTACAATTGAATATTAGTTTGAAGAGGAGTTCTATAAATTATATACTATAAACTATAAGATATCCATCGCTCTATGTACTGTATTAGATATTCTACATCCATACATTCACATACGTGTTCCGGCAGGGTAGTTCATTAATCCCAGCAAATTTTAACAGACACATTGCCACCTTAGGTCGGTCCCAGTGGCCGCACGGTCTACGGCGTAGTTCTGCGGCCGTTCGCCTGCTGAGATTGTGGGTTCGAATTCCACAATTCCACCGGGGGCATGGGGTGTTGTGTGTTGTCAGGAAGAGGTCTCTGCGGCGAGCTAATCACTCGTCCGGAGGAGTCCTACCGACTGTGGTGTGTCGTGTGTGTTCTAGACACCTCGTGAATGAGGAGACCCAGGTCCACTGGGGGGCTGTTGCGCCAAATAAAAAAATGCCACCTTAGAGGAATTAATCAGTTGAATTGAAGGCATAACAACAAAGTTTTCTCATGTAATAAATTAGACCACCAAGCCCCAACCTCTTCTGGGTCATTAACCTGAGAGTATCAGAGGACTACTAATGCGTCTGGCACTGGGCGAGAACCATACAAGCACGGCACAGCAAAACGTTTTTATTACGGGAGACGTTAAGAGCACAGGCACTCAGTATCCCGGATTCAAAATCGTACAGGAGGGCTAAAGAAATAATTGAAATGGTCTTACATGGACTTAACGAGTCTTCGGATCTCAGGCTTGTAACATGGCTTTGTCACCCCGTTTCTAGGGGTGTACTTCTGATCCTAAAACTTAAGGTTCACTTTCTCACCGGTCGTCCGTTCGTAGTAAGAGTTGCGAGATGTGGAGGTTCTGACAGCGGTGTTTGTGAATACCAGAGTCTTCCGACGTCGTGTTGATTGGTTAGTAGTTAGAGAGGTTTCAGAGGAACTTTCTGCTATAAATCGTCAGGGTCTAAGAACTCTTGTACTCCGAAGATAGGTGCAGCAAGCTTCTCCGAAACCGATCGGCACGACGGCATATCCAAGATGTTAAAATCATTTCAAGAGTTCTAGTTTCTGGCGCATCTTACTCTGTGCCTTTGCCACACCATCGCCATGTCTCACTGCCGTTCTGTTACTCGCTTAACCAATAGTATTGTGTTCAATTATGTACTAATTTTATCAAAGCCTGTGTAGACCCACCGATATTTTTTTAAATTAGTTTTCAAATTTATCTCCCCATCCAAATGTATTACATTTCTAAATACACATATACGGTACTGCAAGCTCCTTGTTCTGATTGCTTTTGTGTAGTAAATACATTTTGTGACCTTGCTCATGCTTTTCCTTTAGTCGCCACTATTATTTAACAGAAGTTTGCATAATAATTTGTTCCGAAATTATGGTTTAGAAGGCGCCATTCGTGCGTGACTACGGTAACAGAGAGTGAAAGAAAGTGCGTAAGAATTTACACCAGTATCAAATTGATTATCTGTGCAGGACCGTTAGTACACAAGATTTCTTACATTATCGTAATCGCTACGCCAGAATTTCCCCAGAAACGCTGTTTATTTACGTTTTTAAACATATTTTATCTTGTAATATGTTTTCTTTTGGGTAATTCCCCGGCGTCTGAGTTCTACTGGCCGACGTTTCGGAACCTCTGTCAGTTCCATCTTCATAGGCAGGTGGATGAAGTATGACAGGGGTTGGGATGTGTGGTGTATTTATACCTGAATACACCACACATCCCATCCCCTGTCATACTTCATCCACCTGCCTATGAAGATGGAACTGATAGAGGGTTCCGAAACGTCGGCTAGTAGAACTCAGACGCCGGGGAATTACCCAAAAGAAAACATATTACATATAGAACACGGCGAAAGCTTAAAATCAAGAATATTTTATCTTACCAGATGTCTCGGTCGTGTATCCAGGGTAGGGGAGGGGAGGAATCACTGAGATTATGGCTTTCAGGTTAATTCTGGAGTAACGCCTTAAATTGGTCCACATCTGCTTTCTTCCACATATCTTCTAACCAGTCATTTACAAGATCTTCCACTCAAAATTGTTTGCAGACGAGATAGTATAATTACAGAAGTATAGATATCGGTCTAGATAATGTTTTATAGATATAAGCTTTATCATTGCTGGTGATTTTGTTGAGATATGCTGTTCCGACAGCGGTGTTGATGAAGATTGCTGTCTACAGATAAGTGACCCCATGTACTCTTTACAAGTATACTGACCCTGTGGCTTCCAGACTACATGCAATTATTTATGTAAGTACAAGAGCGTACTTTTCATCTTTACCCTTAGCATGACAGATCTCGCGGGAGCTTCATCGCCCATGATGCGCCCTTCCGATAGCAATTTGTAGTCCGTGTATGCCCTTTGGTCCAGCGGTGCTGATTTAATAGGAAACTCGTCAGTGCCGAGTCCAGTTTCCAACAGATATCGCATCTTCAAAAAACCACACGCAACAGAGCTTTTATCTTTACATACTGGCAGTCTATGTTGGAATAATGTGTGTCAGTTCTTGGTTCGTCTTACATTTTCTCTTTGCTTTTTGTGTGTGTGTGTGTGTGTGTGTGTGTGTGTGTGTGTTAATTCCGTAAGTAGTTGTGTCAGGATTAATTTAACGTAACGGTCGGAATTTGTTTTTGTTTTTGTTTTTTTTTTTTTTAACAGAGGACCTCTAATTTACGCGCATTCACGACGCATTAAGGTGATGTAAATTAAACTTTACGAACTGCATTAGGATTTTCGTAACTTCAACCCCTGTTACATTTGCTGTTTACGATCTTCGTGTAATCCATGCATCATCTAAGAACACAAGGTATTGTTTTTAATGCTTGTCCAGCATTGAATCCGAGATCCATAATTTTTTTCACTGGTCTGTATAGTATTATTATAAATGGCACTGTTGATGTCGGAATTTTTTTTACAGAATTTTCGGTGACGTGACATATGTATATACTTCGCAGAATTATTGCAAATGGGCACTTTGTTCAGCAGAATACGCTTATAACACGCGCTGACAAACTTTATATGAATTACAGCACGACTGAGTTCAAAGCACATAACAGCACAGACAATATCACGTTACTCTGGCGACTCGCCTGTTGTAACCGAGCTCATACTTGCCTACGTTCGGAGAATCGATTCACGATCCGCTCTGTATTTACCAATTGACATAGCGTAGCGTCCCAGAAGACTTGAATCCAAACGGCATCACATTGCAGAAGGCAATAATCTTCAAGTGCACTGTAGTAGTTCTCAGATTGTTTCTGTAGGAATTTGTAATTTCTCTTATTATAATAAAAGCCAACAAAATGCACTATTTCTCAACTTTATTTTGGTAAACAACTCTACATGTTTCGGACAGACTTACTGTCCATCATCAGGAGTCTTAATACTGAATTCACAGCAATTGGTATTTGTCGTACTAGTTATGTTAACTGTTTGCTAGCGAGGTGACCTCGCTAGCAAACTGTCAACAGATTTTTATTATAAGAATATATCACGATGCACTGTCCTCTGTGTGTCAAATTGTAATTTCTCGTTTATTTTGGCATTCATTTTTGCAAAGACATATCTATGTCTGGCAAAACAAACAAACAACAAGCGCACTATATTCCTTTCCGTACATGTAGGCCCAATTTTCTTTTCGCTAGGTGCTCTCTGTTCCGAAGAATGTTGCAAATAAATACCGTCAGTAATTTGGATGTGATAGGCCATCGTGTAAGGGGCAGCTTATGTGCCGTAATGTACGGTTCTAAAGGCAGCCAGTTTGAACCTGTACAGGTTATCATGACCAGACTTTTTCATGGTTTTCCTAACTTTTTGCAGGCAATTGCGTTGATAGGCCATAGTAATATCATTCCAACTGTGTATACCGCTCGGTCATCTATCAACACATCTCATAACGTGCCTAGTAAATCTGCAATTGAATCCGCGTGCGGATAAATGAACGAACATGCAGCCAGTCTTCGTCGATTTTGCAGGCCAATTAACGTTCTGCCGAATTGCATGTGCAACTTGGTAAGACAGTTATTATTCCTATAGGCCTGTACTTTTCATGCTGCAGTATAGTAGTGTGGTCTGCTGTAAGCGAACTCTTGCAGAAAGAGATGGGTATTTAGATGGGGAAGGTAATTTAATAACGCTCTATTTTGTATCCAGGCTAATGACTGCAGTTATTTCGACCTCTACAATGTGTCTTTTTTTTTCTGGTAGGGGAGGGGAGATCTGTTCTCATAAACAGGAGACTAGGATATTGAAAGCAGCGATCTCTTGATCGCACGCGTTTACAGTTTTCATGTAGTACAATGAAACTTCTTAGCTCTGCGCCAGTTTCCTCAGCAAGTGTACATAAATACATTCCCACAGGTTTATCGTAAACACTGATACCTGATGCATAGAATATGAAATGTTACCTCCTTAAGGCAGAAAAATTAATAACTCATCAGATAGTTTATGCTTAAGAGTGAGAATTGGGACGCTTATTGAGTACTGAAGGAAGCGTTTGGAAAGTTAGGTTATGCAATATATGGCTGAATGAGATTTGAAGATAACAAATGATCAGCAGGTAAGATTTGGAAGGAGCAGTCAGTCCCGAACTGAGCGAACGGTCCAGGTATTTGCATAATGAGACTTAGCAAAAGTTACGAAATGTCCGCAGAGCGTAACACCTCCGGCACTTTCTTTGTGTTATTGTCCCAAGGCCTATGGTTAGCCTTAGTAAACGTAGGTGGCAGTAACAAACGTAGGGGCATTGGAAACATCGAGAACGTTGATAGCCATAGTCACCGTAAGAGCAGTGGTGGCGTTAGTAGCCGAAGTAGTCATTACGTAGGTTGTCGTGTAAAGCGTCTGTTATTTATTATGTATTTGTACCAACAAATGCATATATATATATATATATTTATTTATTTATATTTAGTCTTTCGCCGTGCATATTGTACATATTTACATTTATTTGAATTACCAACACATGCACATTGTTATTAAAACATTATAAAACCTCACTTGGTTAAAAAATTTTAAAAGTCATACATATTTCTCCGACATGTTTCGGTTGTTTCTTCCAACCATCATCAGGGAGCTGCGTAGTTTGATGGTTGGAAGAAACAACCGAAACATGTCGGAGAAATATGTATGACTTTTAAAATGTTTTTAACCAAGTGAGGTTTATAATGTTTTAATAACAGTGTGCATGTGTTGGTAATTCAAATAAATGCATATATATATAACGCTCCTCCATGTCTTACGTTTTTCGGCTTTTGACCAAAATGGAAAATTTTCGAAAAATTTTAGTGTACACTCTTAACATAAATTTTCGCAAATATCTGTTCGGTGGGAGTCGAGATATTCCATGCGGATAGACGTACAGACGGACGGACAGACAGCTAATTGTCTTTGCAGTTGCTGCGTGAAAGCGCCTAAAATGTCACATGAAGGTTGTGACATTATTGGGCAATCCCGTCGGGATTCAGACCAGGTATTTCACGAGGACCAGTTTAAAAAAGATTTCTGTCTGCTGGATGTGACGCCGTGTAATCTTTTAGAAATTGCCGAACATCTTGGTGGGAATTGCTGTCTCTGTGTTCAGGAAGGATACCATGAAAATATAGGTAGCCGGCTCGCACGAAAGTTTTTCCATTTCTATTCTAGACGGCTTCACGTCCCAGAAGAATTAATCTTCATAGTCATGAGTATGGAAACCTCAGGTCTCACAATTCTAAAACATTATCGCTTCTATACTGTGTTTGGCATTTGGAAAAAATACATAAATACACACTTTTTTAAATTATTAAATGTTCTGTTGTGTATCATACAGCTGCTAGCACTTAGTAATTTTGTTTCGACGTGCGCCTTTTCACGTCCTTCACGTCATCATCAGTCTTTAATGTCGAAACAAATACACTAAGTGTTGGCAGTTGCATGATAATAATAATAATATTTATTAACTGCAATTGGGTTGTCACCCGGTGGCAGTGGTTATTTTACATGTATACAAAATATGAAATTGGTTACTGCTAAGTTTAAGTCGGGACAGCTACATGAGAAGCATGTAGTGGCAACTTGGAATCTTGGGAACCATCTCAGCATTTGCTTTTAGGCACAGGGAAACCAAAGAAAACCCAGTGTCGAGATGGCCGGTCGCAGGACCTT
>Ga0123352_10019663_pt1 | contig 10770 bp, 4 predicted proteins | sample TergutLab28metaG_FD_89700 | JGI IMG/M metagenome (GOLD analysis project Ga0123352, IMG submission 89700) | Labiotermes labralis P1 segment gut microbial communities from Petit-Saut dam, French Guiana - Lab288 P1 | ecosystem: Host-associated > Arthropoda: Insects > Digestive system > Gut ... | reverse complement strand
TAGTGGGTCTGGAACGGGGTCCACTCAGCCTCGTGAGGTCAATTGAGGAGCTACTTGAATGAAAAAAATAGCGGCTCCAGGTCTAGAAAACAGAGATTAACGGCTGTGGGGACCCGTTGCGCTAACCATGTGACACCCCTCTATCCGCAAAAGTTGGCACTAACTTCGCCGACCGGCGGCGGCCGCTCTGTCGGTATAGTTCGCGTGCGGACTAAGGCCACGGAGTTATAGTTATATTATATTATATTACATATTGTGTGTGTGTGTCTGCAGCCTTCGTTACTCCGCACGCAATGCGCATGCGCCTATATTGTCACCTGTGGCCAGTCTAGCTCTACCATATTTTCCCACGTTAGCTCATAAACGACACGATGTTCGGGAAAACGTTACTGAGCATAAGGTGTGTATTTTGACTCTCTCTACAACATTTGTCTGAAACATTTCTCATTCTAAGAAGAACTGGGCGTGATATGATCAAAATATTATATTGGTCTTTATGTAAAATGCTCGTTATTCACCTCATATTTTAACGAAACTTTAATTTTCTCAACAGATTTGCGAGAAATACTTAAATATCAGATTAGACTCAAATCCTTTCAGTGCGAACCGAGATGTCCCATGCGGACGGACGGGCAGACAGACGGACGCTGGGACACAAAGCATACATGACGAACCTAATGGTCGTCTTTCGCAGTTTTGCGATCGCGCCTAAAAATCAAACATTAAGATCTCAATCTAGCCTCCTGAAATGACGTTTGGAAATGTAATTTTGGCTTACGTGTATTTAATTAATTTAATTAACTAATTTGCTCTATAGTTTTATTTGTTTGCTTTTGGCGCAACACCTCTCAGTGAGCCTGGGCCTCCTCGTTCATGAGGTTTCCAAATCAAACAAACGAAGCACCACAGCCGGTAAGACTCATCTGGACGAGTGATTAGTCCGTTGCAGAGACTTCTACCTGACATCACACAACACTCGCAACAGACAGATACCCATGGCTCCGGTGAGATTCGAACCCACAGTCTCTTCAGACGAGCGGTCGCAGACCTACACCTTAGACCGCACGGCGAATGGGACTGGCAATTTTCTCTATAATAGGACCTCCCAAAGACAGCCAAGATTAAGACGAAGTTCTCCGTACACTTAATGAACTGGCATGTCACAAGTAAGCGTAAGTGCAGCTCCACATTTTCATAAGATCAACACCAACTTTACACTGGTGCAGCTAATCTGCGTGTAGGTGTACGTTACACTTGCCCCTTGGTACGGCTGCACAAAGACAGAAAGCCTAAGCAAACTGCACTCAGCAAACACATTTCTCGTAAGTGTAAATACTTTCAAAGGTACAAACACCTGATTCCTTTACTTGTATTTCAGTACTGATGAAAGAGAGCAAAAGCAAACAGTTTGGCTAAATCGTTTCCGGTCCCTTGGGGTGTCAGATACGTTCGCTGAAAAGTGTAGGTGTTTCTTGTACTTGCGCATAAACCGCCCCGAGACGCGACGCCTGCCATAGCAAGCGTTCTCCGTCAGTCTCTGTAGGTGACACAAGCGAGTGTTCTGGCGAGCTACTGACTGTTCTAAACCTTGCGGACGGCCGAACGTAAGTACGGTGTCTCTGGTGCTTATCATGGATGTTTCACAGCGCGGTTAAGCCTTCAATTCTAACTTTCCCGAGCGTCACAGTAGAACGCATAGCAACTGTGAAAGCCGGTCACTCTTCCAGGCAGGTCGTGGTTTTTCTCAGTACGTACAGGTAAACGAAAAGCAGTATCTCAAATCGCGCCACAAACTGTTTTCTCGCATAACGTCACTTTTTCACTGACCATCAGCATTATGAAACTTACATTGTGTTACTACTCACTTTGCTGCGAGTCTCATACAGGTGGCTTTACTTACTTACTTAATTAATTAATTACTTATTCCGTGGAGCAGAGTCCTTCTTCAGAAGCTAACCGGTTCTCAGCTAGCCGATTTCCCGCATTTTATGGAATACGAAAGTTCATTACTGTATTTACAAGTGCCCGCCACCTGTCCCTCTCCTGCGCCAGATCAATCCAGTCCATGCCTCCCATTCCGTTTCCTGAAGAACCATTTTAATATTATGCTCCCAATAACGTCTAGGTCTCCCAAGCGGTCTCTTTCCCTCAGGTTTCCCCACCAAAACCCTATATAAACATCTCTTCTGCCCCATACGTGCTACACGCCCCGCCTATCTTATTCTTATCGACATGCAGGTGACCAAAAAACACTATTTACAATTCGAGTGCAAGAGAAATGATTTCAATAACGTAAAATGATTTATCATGTTATTAGATAGACTATAGTTGACATTCAGCACGTTTCGAGAGTTCGGTAATTCCTGCCTTCAGACAACTGGTTCTTTTATTATTATTGTTATTATTATTATTATCATCATCATCATCATCATCATCACCACCTTTGTTGTTGTTGTTGTTGTTGTTGTTGTTGTTGTTATTGTTGCTGATGTTATCAGCTTACCTCACAACACTTTATAGCTAGATACTCCATGTGCTAAGAATTAGTGTTTTCTGCATTATAATATACAGAGCAGGAGCGAGATTAATCACTTTTAAACTTTAGTGTAAATTGTTCGGAGTAATAATCGTTGTGGATAGTACTAATGGTATTTCAAAGACTGTTATCAGTTGGCATATTCTTATAAGCTCTTCCCTCAAGACTATAGCCTCTACTTTTGAAGCTTCTCGGTGATTATTATTATTATTATTATTATTATTATTTAATTCTGCACGCGTCTTTATTCCCGCTGGAACTGGGTGAACAAAAATACCTACAGAATTGTTCGACCACTCATTAGAAAGCCAACGCCGGTAAAATGACAGAAAAAGGTAAGGTTTTGCGAGTAGAACCGCGAAAGACGCGAAACGTCTCTGTTTATATTTACCATATTTCCTCATGCTCTCTAAAACTGTACGTTCACAGCAAGTGTTCCGGTGTCCTGTTTCCGTTCTGCGAACGCTGACAGATAACTCGTGTGAAGTGACGACCGTCCGGCCCAATTTTCTCCCTCAGCCGTTTTGCATGAGACCAACTTTGCAGGGACTAACGTGGCTTGAGTGTTGTGACATCAGTAAAGAAGGAGTATGAAGACGATTTGTGCTTCTACTGATAACCTGGAGTATCTTTTGTATGGTTTAGTATGAGTTAATGGGCGGTAATTTGTTACATGCGATAAACGTAGCACGGATCATTTTGTCAATTGGTGTTTTCACTGGACATTAACATTTGTGAAATAATATACATTTATTTATTCCAGAATTTGTTAAAGCCACTTAAATCCGATTTGATCTCTTATTTTAGCATTGCACACCCCCCCCCCTCCCGTAGTATCACTTATTAATTTCTAGTTAGAGAATTTAGCGTTTAAGTTTGGACTAAATTAGGAGGGATCCACTCACGCGTCCTTCCTCTATGAAAACCGAAAAACTTAAGTGCGTCTTTCACTACAAAACGCGAATTTGGTGTCCTTGTTCAAAGTCCCTCTACTCTAATTTTCCTAACCAGTCTGATTGGTCCCATGTAAATTTAACAGTCTCGCATTAGGCCCAAAACTTAAAAATTTCGTATCCTAGCTCCCCATTGGTTCCTAATGACTGACGAGGTATCCCTTAACGTAATATATGTAAGCCCCGTATCGGAGAGTTTAAATGTGCTACCGTAACTAACACGGTATCCACCCTCTCTTAATTTACATCTCGAAAAAATGTCAAACCCTCGAATTTTGACACTGTCAGCAAACTTCAAAACACCATTAAATTCGGCACTGACAGATGCCTAACAAACTAAAATCCCCTTTGCCAATACATGCAGCATATTCTATCCTACGCTAACCTATACTTCTCTCACTCTTCAGCTATCTGTCTATCATACTTCACACATAGCTCCCTCTCTCTCTCTGCTCTTGTAACCTATCCTGCCCCTTGCCACAATACTGACCTCTTTTATAAACTACCAGATGCTACTGACCTCCCTGCTACGTAGTATTATGTATCACTAAATTTCATAAATTAATTTTGATCCTTATAATTAAAGTAACTCTTTCCAGCGGTTAAAAAGTGCAGGTGGTATTTACTATACAGTACGCCCACTCAACACCAAGCTCTTGGGCAAATTGTTGCCCACGATGCTGTTATACTACCCCAGATAGGTTCGAAATGAGAACAGTCTCTTTTCACCCTTTCCCTGCAAAGCCGAGAAAAAAAGGGCCGAAACAATTCCGAATACTTAATGCTCTGTTTATTTATGAAGACATATCATATATTCCATCTCTAATCCATTATATAAATATGTGCTAAAAATAGCGCCACACTAGCCTGTGTTGTGGAGTGTATTTCTATCAGTTTTCTGTTCTTAGAAGTCTGTTTTTTACTGCACAAGATATATATGTAAGCACACGACTAAAATTAGGCATGTACGTATACATATTCGTTCATCCTGTTCTTCGTGTTACAGGAATGTAGACCAGATTTTGCTCAATTGCCCGCACCACGTAAGAGTTTCAGCGGGACTGTTAAAGAGAAACATTATCTGCAGCCCGCATAACATTTCATTCAAACAGCTTCGCGTCATAGCAGGTAACGCAGCGTTCGCCGCTACGTCATTGTGCCCTGAGTCGGTTTACTTTCAAGTTTTATCTTGAAGGCGCCGCAGACACGTGCCACGCATGAAGACGCGTTGTTTATTTGCATGAGATTTCTACTGATTAAATTAAACAGACAGCATTCTGAACGCTTTCCTTGAAATTGTCCTCAGCGCAACAGGTATTACAACATGGCGCGGCCAAATATTTTCCGGATTAAATTTATTTCTTCAAAACAACTTTTGCTGTGTAAGCAAATTACTTCTTCCAACGAGTCTTCCTGGGATTTTATAGAGCGAGGTCAAGGATCACGTCACGCTGCGGAGCAATACATGACGTGCACACTGCCCGAAATTCCTCAACTAATCACATTATTTCGCTTCAGTCGTGGTGATATAATTAATTATTTTTCCATTTAACGTCATATTGATTAATGGAAAAGAAACAAGTCACTCAGCGTTAAACCTGGTCTGTAGTAAGGGCATGGAAAGACGTTTTGTTTTTAGCCAGAAATTGACGCCCAGACAAAGCACATTTCCTAGAACTTGGACAAAGACTGTGCTTCCAAGAGTCACTTTCAAAATTACGAAAGATTCCGCAGCATTTTTCTCCGGTTCAAATCGAAATTTTGTACAGGCACAATATTCATTCAAGTCTGCCATATTCTAGGCAGACCAAAAACAAATGTTACAACAGAGACTTGGACTTAAACAGATATTATTCAACGTTCATTTGCGTTACAGCCTTATTCACAGCATGAAATGACTCAGCATATTATCTGCCTACATGTGCCAGTAATGTAAGTTGTGGCAGCAATGTAAGTTTGTGCCACCAGCAGTAGCGCCATCTCGCGGTCAATCCAGGTGATATTTAATCGCACTGCTTATACTTTAACATGCTCCAAAGTAAAAAATCGATTTTGGGACCTGACGGAAGAGGAAATATCAGGAAGAAACACCATTTCCTGGCTAATCTTCTTATCGGATTGAGTGTTAACTTTCTTTTTTAAGCGCCATAATACTGGTATTTGCTGTTTCCCGAAGCTGCAAATAACCACGGGAAGTCAAGTGCAATATACCACAATACAGGTACGCAAAAAATAGTCACGGATATATGACATATATCGCAGGTGCTGTAAATTAACTCCTACAACTCTCAGACGTGCTTGACATGTGGTGAGATTACTATTAGATACCTTTTTGAACTCCTTGCAAAGAAACCGAGATTTGGCGCGGCAGATAGTTGTTTAACGTCGCCCTTTCTTATTGCTGTATCATATGCAGTCTTTTGAAATTTCCTACAGACCTTAGTCACAGGGGGTCGGTTCAAGTGAACGAGAACGCCACAAAAGACGACTAATTATTCGGTCCACAATAAATGTTAGGTAAGGCGGCCATTGAATTAATGGCCGTAGGGGCCGTATATCCAATCTCCATCACTTATTTTTCAAAATGTTATTTTTATTGTTACACCGTGCATGTTGTCGAATCACTCAATTATTATACCAACTAATGCACTTATATAAAATTTACACATTAAAACGCTAAAACTGCTCCGACATGTTTCGGTCCTAAGACCATCATCGGGGAGCTGTATTTCTTTGCCTTGCTAGAGTCACATTAAAAGCCACATTAAAACCAATTTATGACTGGTTTTAATGTGGCTTTTAATGTGACTTTAGCAAGGCAAAGAAATACAGCTCCCTGATGATGGTCTTAGGACCGAAACATGTCGGAGCAGTTTTAGCGTTTTAATTTGTAAATTTTATATAAGTGCATTGGTTGGTATAATTGAGTTTCAAAATGTTCTTCAACAATCTGCTCACTTATCTTTTTGAATTTATAACTGCAGAAAATAAATTGGACACGATAAGATGTGTTGCAGTGACAGTAGAACATTGACCAAATTTGTCATGTAACAGTGCCTTTGTATTATTCTGAGATTTTGTACCGAATAATATCTTTCATGCTAAACATTTATATGGCACATTAAGTGAAATTATGCCTCTTTTTGTAAAATAAGTTACTTATGGATCATCTTCGTTACTACACACTACTTTGCACAATCAGTCACAAAATCGGGCGCGCGCGCGCACGCACACACAAACACACACACAAGTTATTATATTGGGCGCTAGGAATGGAGTATTTTCAGTGTTATTGCAAACCTTTCCTTGATATTCGCTCATGAGTTGTTGCGTTATTACTTGTGTGTTCTTCTTTCAATCATTTATGGTTTTATATGTTGCTGACTGCATGCAACTTTGGTATTTCCTCTGCAGTTGCTTCCACTGTCGTTTTGTATACCGTACAATCTGTTCTTAATAAAAGATAAAAGACAAATCCTCTGCGGCGCAAAAGTTATATTTTTTTCCTCTAGTGGCTACATGTTTCAGATCGAATCGATCCATGATCGGACACTTACAAGATTAAAAATTAAGTGTAATGCAGTTATATTCAATTTCTTCCTTTGTTCCATGAATCTGCAATGTTAAATAGTGCCTTTGGGTGTAGAATTTGTCAAGTGTACTTGTGGTTCTGTACCTTCGAGAGAAATTATTATACCAGATTTTAACATTAATGTTCACGTGTAATTAAATAAAATATTCAAAATCAGTCCAATTAGTAAGAATGTGCGTACAAAACCATATATGATATATAAATTAAAAATGGGTAAAAGTTATAGTCTAGTTGGTTTATCAAAATGTGTATGCATAATTACATATCGATATTAAGGGTTTTGATTCATATCACAAATAAAAAAAAAATCCTCTAAAGTATAAAATGAATGAAAGTGCAAATAACTTTTTAAAATCGATTTAAACAGTTTTGTATTATAGGACAAACACTTTACCCGTGTTGCTAAACTACAGAACACCCTAATTCCGAAATAACATGTTCTTTTGGTAAGTTGTTAAATGAGATTGTGGTTGATGAAGATTAGATTTAGTCCTAGTACTGATGCTACGTATGGGGACCGCGGTAGCACAGTGGTTAAGGTGCTGTGCTACAATTCGGAAGGTCGCTGGCTCGATTCCAGCTGGTGAAGTTGGATTTTTCATTGACATGAAATCCCTCTGATAGCAGTATGGCCCTGGGGTCGACCCAGCCTCTAACAGAAGTGAGCACCAGGAGTATTTCCTGGGGGTAAAGACGGCCGGTGCGTAAGGCTGACAACCTACCACCATCCCGTGCCGTTGTCTGGGAACCCTAACTTCCTGGAACCCTCTGGGCCTATCCAGGCCTGTAATGGGACTGCCTTACCCTTACTGATGCTACGTATCGCGGAACATAACTTTGTATGGAGCTTGTAACACAAAGGGTTTTTTTTATGTTTTTGCTGAACGTGCATCTCAGTATATTTATCTTAGTAATTAATTAACCAATTTGATGCACAAAAGTTTTGTTTTGCAATAAGTTTATTTCATGCCTCTACATGTTTCGAGCACCATGTGCTCATCATCAGGAGGTCAACATTGTATTATACAGCCTCTGGTATCATCACACCTGTAGGTGGCCGTCCCGTGCAAGGCACGGCCACCTATAGGTGTGATGATACCAGAGGCTGTATAATACAATTTTGACCTCCTGACGATGAGCACATGGTGCTCGAAACATGTACAGGCATGAAATAAGCTTATTGTAAAACAAAATCTTGTGCATCAAGTTGGTTAATTACTAAGATAAACAAAGGGATGTGTTCTATTAAGATACACGTCGTCCTTATTTGTACTAAAGTCATATTCTTAGGTGAAGCTGAACATTTTGTTATGCCAGATCCAATGACATTTAGTTTCTTTCTAAAAAATATATTTTATATTACCTTATTATTTTCCGTGTCAAGTGTTGGAAATCGGTCGTCAGTACATCGTTCCTGAGAGCAGGAAGAATTTCTTCGTTTATCTTCAGAAGCAATCCTCCTTCTAAATGGAATTCTGCCATTGTGTGCAAGGACATTTAATGCCTGTATTGTGTGTCACAGCATCCAGTGGGGCACACCCATTGTTAAAGGCGCACAGCGTACACGTACGGCACCAGCAGTGATTTCGTGCGCCAGCTGGTTTGTTTTCAGTTTCCTGACAGTATTACGGGACGAAAAGCAGAAAGAATTTGCTTTTAGAAGAGTTTCCTTGGTTCTTGTAACTTGGTTCCGCACAGCGTCACGGCGACTGTCCCAAGCACCGACGGCCAGGACGACTGCCGGCTCCCATATGTATATTGTACAATTTGTTCGGAACTGGCAGTATCTGTCGTGGCGTTTGTATCTTTGTCACAATGTCGTTTTTGTGGACATTCAATTCAACGTAAATCTGTCAGTTTGTTACTACGTGACTGAATGATGGCAGCCGTAACCAGCACTGTTTCGGGCGGTATAAGTCTCCATCTTAGTAGCAATTGTCATGTCCACACTTCTCGTGTTATCGTGCCTATTATTGAACTTTTCAAGGTCGGAAATTAAATGTTGAGTGCGATCTTAATTTCATATGGTCCCTTAGTTGGCGTAACGTGTAACGAGAAGGTTCAGGGAAGATTTCTGCCAAATCATAACTATGGACTGGACCTTATATTTTGCCCTTGAATTTTCAAAGGGGATTTCGTTAGCGTACATTAACAAACTACGTACTCATACTTGCACAGTTACTCAAAGGACACAAAATTGTTTCTTTACAATATACACATCAGTATTTCCCAAACTTTCTTCCACTGAGGAAACCCTAAAATTATTTTTCATGTTCCGAAGAACTCCTACGTACCAAAATGTATGCAAGCCAGAAAATTTGTTATTGCGGAGATTTTCTGTCATTAGAGGTGAGGCGACTCTGTAATAACACGAAACAAACACAAGAAAAATAAAAATAAATGTAAACTTCAAAACAAACTGAGCAAAATGAAAACAGACACTTGCTAGCATACACAGATTGCTCCAGTATTGACAATTGCCAGGTAGACATTTCCTCGATATTTTGTGGGAGGTTTGGAATTTTTCGCGGTATTTGGAAGTTACTATCTATTCATTCCACTATTTCTCGGGAAACCCGTAGCGACATCCCATGGGACCCTGTTTCGGAACACTGTTGTCGATACTCGGGTGTTATTGAAGCGCAGGTGAAATTTGTGTCACTGAAGTTTCGTGTTGTTAAGTTCACTTTCTATGCATCAGAGAGTATACTTATTAATTCTCTCGCATTTGATGGCGTAATTTACTTCAGCCTTTACTGGTTAGCTATTAATTCGTGCACACTCGCAAGTTGAGCCCGCCAATTCAAAGTAATTAAATCTGGGAAGATGCCGCTCATAAAGTGGTCATAAACTTACCCATGCACGCCTATTGGCATGTATTCTTAAGGCAGGGCACCGTCTTTACTTTATATCCAACGGTGTAACAGCCATGAAAACATTTATTCCAGGCTTGATCACATTTTCTATATAGGGTAATTATACATTGTGTGAACATTTACAACAATATATTAGAAACAAACCGGTACAAAAAATTAAACGCACTAGTTTGTGAAGAGAAACATAAAATTTTCTTTTTGCTTACCCTGTAAAGTATGAAAAAGAAAACTGGAGAATATTAACCAATAAAGAAATTTATACAAGTGTTAAAAAATCTACTATAACAGAGACAATAAGGTTAAACAGATTACGTTAGTTTGGGCATGTACAGAGAATGGAAGGAAATAGATTTCCAAAAAGTGTATTATATACGAATCTGGGAAAAAACAAGATTGAAATGTAGACCAAGAAATAGATGGCAAGATGACGTGAGGGACGACGGAAGAATAGTTGGTGGAGAAGGGTGGCAGGAAAAAGTACATAACAGAACGAAATGGAAGAAGCTCATGAGAACAGAAGGAATCTTCGCATTCCGCGCATGCCAATTGAATGAATGAATGAATGAATTACCCTGTAACGTTCAATATGAACTCCATTTGTTTCCCTGAACAAACAAAAAGGAATTCGATTTTGTGTCAAACATTTCATGGAATTACCTACCGTGATGGTCAGAGTTGTTTTTAATGCTATACTTACTTACTCCATGGTGCAGAGTCCTTCTTGAGAAGCTAACTGGTTTGCAGCTAGTCAAGAAATTCCCCGCATTTCATGGAACCTGAAGGTTCATTACCGCACTCACAAGCGTCCGCCAC
>Ga0123352_10019660_pt1 | contig 10771 bp, 10 predicted proteins | sample TergutLab28metaG_FD_89700 | JGI IMG/M metagenome (GOLD analysis project Ga0123352, IMG submission 89700) | Labiotermes labralis P1 segment gut microbial communities from Petit-Saut dam, French Guiana - Lab288 P1 | ecosystem: Host-associated > Arthropoda: Insects > Digestive system > Gut ... | reverse complement strand
GCGCTGAGGTACGAGCCGGCTGGTACGGTAAACACAAGCTGTGTCCTTACAAGTTTCAACTAACTGCGCGTCAGCTTTGCTAGTCCGGTCCAATTCTCTTATCCCTTTTGTCTTAAGCCAGTTACATAACAGACCTCAGTGTAAAGAGACAGCGACACATTCAATGTTAAACTGTTTTACATGTATGCGTGTGTAGTGAATAATTTTCTACCAAATATTGTATAATAATGTAGGTATAATATGTATTCGTATAAGTGTTTATATATTGTCTAGTTTTAAATAACTGCTTTTTATATATTTGAGGTAAGCATAATGGTTTTTCTGGAATTCAGAGACATCTCATTTCGTACCAACAAAAAAAGTCGGAAGTTTATGTGAAACCCAAATAACATTTTGGGAAAGGGCACTTGATACGATATTTTTCAAATTCAGAATTCATAAAGTTGCAGCTATGAAAAAATTACATACTATGTGAATCTTTTGGATTGTATACGGATTTTGTAGCTGGAATCGCGAATTCATTGTAACAAATTCATTTCTATGCCATTTTCTAACGAACAGTTGAATTAGGCATACTCTATTGGAAAATATCTTTCTAGTAAAGAGTGCAGCATTTCTTTTAAATAGCATTAAGGTGACTACTATCTGGTATCATGTGGCAATGAAAAGTCGCAATATTATTTGAAGCAAGGCTAATACATGGACAGATTCCGTCCTAGCTAATATTCGCACATGGTGTGATAAAAATATACGATTCTCATGTCTGGCTTATGGGGTTGTGTGTTAAAAAACTGTGAAACATTTATCACAAATGAAGTGGTGACGTCAAGACATGATTGCGGTTTAGAACGCTACACTTATGATTTAGATTCGCCTAAGCGCCTGGCTAACTGCAAACTGTATAAGCAATATTATTCTACATATTGTCTTGTACCGAAAAATCTCATCTCATATTTGGAGATACTCAGTGCCTTTTAAAATTTTGTGCGAAAAACGCGCCTGCAAGTTGGAAATGACAATGTGTTAATAAATTATGGCAATTTACTTAGTACTCTACCCAATCAAACTCAGAAAAAGAATTAACTGCTAGTGTAAAAAAATTGTGTTTTTCAAAATTTAAAATATTTGTTGTTTAAATAACAATGTGCTATTTTACTCACTACCAAATCGAACGCAATACGTAACTAATAAATTAAAAACTATATAAATTTGATGTATGTTTGTCCCTGCATCGTATATGCGCACAGAATAAAACCAAGTAGATAATACTAAATGATACAATGCACTTATAATCTGCTTAACATATTTCGGGCAATTAAATGCCCCTCATCAGAAGCGTGAGACTATAACTGTGTTATTGCTGCATATGGTGTGTAATGCGGTAATGGTGAAAAATACAATTAGTTTCAGCTAGCGTTACGTATGTTCTGTGTTTTGGGGAGTTATATAATTGTGTGTCTTTGGCTATGAGCCGGGTAGAATGTGTCAAATATGTTCAAGGTGGGTGATGTTCATGTTGGTGGATTGCCCAGCTTATAGGTTCAATAAATCATTTAGTAGTGTCCAGTTGGTTTTAATCTACGCAAGAACTATGTACTTTGTACAACTGCTATCAAAGTGCCACAAGCTAAGTAAAAGAAACTTTTTAAAATGTGTACTGTTAAAGTATCTGGCGTAATTTTCACTTGGTTTTTTTAAAAAAAAGTCTTTGTCTTTTAAACGATAAGATGCCAGAATGTCTACGGAGGGTAGCCCAGTTATCCATTCCTTTGTGATTTAATGGCCGTTTACATTTCCTGAATGTAAAAGCCACAAACAAATTTATCTGTATACATACGCATCTAACCTAAGGCGTTTAAAAACTTTTCAAATATATCTTGTAGGAAATAAACATGCGCAGTGCTAAAATTCTTTTATCTTCTGTTTATATTATCTTATTTACACAAACTTTATTTAGCCTCTCGTGTACTAAAATATTGCAGCGTTTTGTAATGTAATTGTAAATTGTACGTGGAAAACAAACCTCCTATACGGCAATGCCAAAACACAATCTGCTGATTAATAAATAATAGTGTAAGTGTGAAAAGCAAAATTGTAATATTAATAATAAATAATCAAATTTGTATATATTTGTAATTGGAGAATATGTATTTTATTGATTATCGTTATTACGATAACGTATATACGTGGGAGTAGGCTTGTTTTAGTAGGCCTCGGGCAGGAAAATAGCTACTCTCCTTATAAAAGGGATACAAGCCTACCTAAATTTGCGCGCTAGTCCCCATATTCAAAAATGGCGAATTTTTAATTTAGCAACTTCATTTATAATTAATGCGCTAGCTGCCATAACGTAAAATGTAAGATTTTGAGATAAGTTATTAACTTTAAATATAGTAAATTTTCAAAATGGAGTCAATTGAAAATGGCGGATTAATTTATATAGGCGTTCGGCGGTCTGGACTTCCACGTCCGCCATGGCGCCACGCTGTCTGGCACAAAGTGAAATTAATTAATCCAAAATTATTCACATATCAATTAGGCTATTTGGATATTAATCAGATCAATCAAAATAATCTGAATATTAATTTGGCTAACTTGCATATTAATCACGGTAATTTGCATATCCATGGGTTAAGATCATTAACTACAGCCCCCATATTTGTTTACGCGATACGTCAATTTCTTGTATCACACGGGTTATTTGACGTCCCTTCCGCCGCTATACCTGTTCCCATTCTACTAACACTTTAACGAAATGTTACGCTATGAACACTTTACAGAAAGATTATAGTGGGAACAATTCAAACTTTTTGCTTCGGCATTTAAATGGCCTCAGACCACTTTCGCTTACGACATTCTTTTCGCTAGACATTTAAATTTTAGCACATAGTTTACAAAAAACGTTAATATTCCGGGAACCAAAAAATATTGAATAATGGATTAAACGGCATTTTTCGGGAAATAAGACAGAGACATTTCGGCGTGTGTTCATGAAAGAAGTCATAAATTTAGTTCGTTAATAGACAAAAAATTGTATGGAATATACAAAAATTTCAGTTTCTTTTACTTACATATTGGTTTGAGTCCCAAGGATTTATTAAGGAGGTCGCACCTGATGTTGTTAGAACCCTGCCTTTGTTTGGTAATCTTCAAAACACATTTTTTAAAAGTACAGTCCCAATTCACATTTACGACACATCACGAACACTTTCTGTGTCACATCCCTGGCCTTACAAACGCGACACCTCAGCTGCGTCTCAGATGGGATAGGCCAATATATGCTGCCGCAGACTTCAAGCCTGGCGACGTGCGATTCAACGTTAGGTGGTCTACCTAAAGTCCTTCGTACTCTCCCTTCTGGTCCACCATGTGCCAACGTATTCCTCACTAAGGTATATCGAAAATATGTATGTGACATTTTCTTACTCCCACACGAGGAATTTAGAATGTAGCTATTGAGAATGGCCAGGTCTAGCAGATGAAAGAACAATTTTTTCGTCCACTTGAATGTGCGACGGCTGATGGAGTAACTGTTGGCCATTCTGTCACCCTTATCCACATAGCCCATATGATGTTTATAATCCATCACAATTTGCGGCTTTATGGCTTTTCCTCCTTCATTGAAGAAATTACCTTCGGCTGGGGCAATGTGAATATTAATCAACATGCGTACGTCTCTTTTGTCCCCCCCCCCAAAATATTGCTGTCAAGTCAGCCCTGGTCCTTACGCGAATGTCTCCCCTTTTCAGTTTTGTTGTCTTCGGTATTAGGTCTTGTGGCATGCCTTTCCTGTTCCGCCTGACATTGCCACAACAGTAAATCTGTTTCTTGGCCAAGTCATCAAACAATTCAGGAGAAGAAAAGAAATTGTCCGTGTAGAAGTTGTGCCCACGTCCTTCTATCTTCCTCGTCATTTCTGTCACTGTCGCATGGGTTGCTGTCACATGCTGTGCTGTGCGCTCTCTGTCCTTCCCCAAGTATTCTTTCATGTCATGCGTGTATCCAGCCGAGTCACAAAGTTTGAAATTTTTGATGCCGAAACGCTTGGGTTTTTTTTTATGTGCTGTTTGAAAATCACCCTTCCCTTGAAGGAAACAATAACTTCATCAATAGTCAGATTATCGGAAGAGTTGTAAAATTTGGAAAATGTGTTATTTAGAATTTGAAACAGGTCTCCTATCTTCCATATTCTGTGAAACATTTCGTCTGTCCTATCATGTTCATTCATTTTGTCAGTAAAATGTAAGTAACGAAGGATGTGAAGGTATCCGTCCCGTTTCAACATGGTGCTGTAGAAAAGTGTGTATAGCTGATCCAATTTTGACCAGTAGTCTGTCAGTTTGTCTCTTATGCCATGTCACATCTGTATTGTCAATGCGAGAAACAAAAACATTTCGGCTTCAGTAACGTCAGGTTCAGGAATGGGTCCACCGTCAAGTCTGTCTATGTAATCTTGGTAGTAGTGGTTAGCCTCCACTACCAACAGACTGATCATTTCTGCAAAATACAGAAGAAAAACACTGAGTTGACTGGAGCCGTCATTTATGTGGGACGCTTCATTGTCCTCCTCTCCTCTTGGGCCCCCTGTATATGTGTGTGCTACACTGCTCTGAGGGCAAGAGGGGCGTGTCCATTGTAGGGTTACTGGCTGTTGAGTCTGTTCACTTGGCCCACTCTCACCAGCATCCCCTTCGTCAGAGGCATTGGACAAATTTGAACTGCTGGACTCGTGACAACTGGCTGCCTGGCGGTAAGGTTGAGGTTGTGAAACACCTGGCACCCTTTCATAATCTCACTCAACTGAACTGACGTCGCTTGATACTCTCGCTTCGTCACTACCTGTGTCGACAGTCAGTTCAGATATTTCGCAGGGCTGCAGCAACCTTGGCTTCTTGCTTGGTCGACTCAATATGCCACCACTCACACCGACTGTCAAATGATTACTGGAAAAAAAACAAGCTCTCTATGCAACACTGAACCTAAACTCATCCCGATGTCTGAGAAACGAAACGCAATAACGTCGAAATTTAATTGGGGTCCTTCAAAGAATAGGATGGCAGATAAGTTTCTGCTTATTTTAACCCGTCACCATATTATCGCTGTAACCTAAATGCTGCATAGATAAACTCTCCAGACTAAACAGTTAGTCATTTACAAGCCAAAAGACTAGAGCAGGAAAAAGAAGCATTGCATCGTCCCCACTACATTCTTACTGGCTGTAGGTACAAAGAGTGTTATATAAAAAATGAATACAGTGGGTTTTGAATTAAGGGGCAAATCAGTCGGAGCATGAAGCTGGAGAAAAAACTTCTGGAGTGGTGCTAAGAAATAATTACTTAATATCCCATGGCATCGAGAGCGAAATATTTAAAAAGCTGAGGCTCTGGCTGTCCTGCCGGCAGGACGCTCGTACGCCAGTTGGCTTTAAATAATTTAAATGCCGTCTTGTGGGTAGGACGCTCGTATTTTAAAGGTTAACGAAATATTGTGTAGGAGCACTTCACAGAAATGTTACGCTAGGAACACTTTGCCGCATTATTATCTAAAGAACACTTTATAAATCCGTTACGCTAGGAAAAATTTGCCGAAATATTAAAACGGAAAGAACACATCACAGAATTTTATCAACAGCATACTGTTCGGGCAGTAGAAGCCTCCTATCAATAGCACATTACACACTTTATCTAAACTCACTCAAATCTGAATGTCTCCCCAGCGTAGTCCATGATGTCCAAACGCGTCGCTTTGAAAAGCAGTGCTGTAGCCGAGAACTCAATATCCCCGCTCTGCAGCAAACCTACCACTCCATCATAACGTCCCGTGTTGTTCACAGGGTATCCCCAGGTTTCAACCGGTGTGACATTCAACCTGACAATTTACGTAACAATAGTAGATTAGCCTTAGTCAAAGATATAACGTGTTCATATTTTAAGCGATCAGGCACCACACAGGGCAGGATAATGATATTCGATTAATTTAAATCCAGAATTTCAAAGACCACTGCTTCATATTTATGGTCAGGTAAAACCGTAGCCACTGAATATCTCAGTAATTATGTTTCAGTACAAATAACTGCCATGAAGATTGGATTTCAGGCTACAGTCGAAACAGTTTGTACTGATCTGTGTGAATTAATCAGTACTGTGCAGATACATGAAGGTAACCGGCAACCACACATTCGCCAACAAGACCCATAACGCTGTACAGAATTGCTGATATTTACTGTTTGTAGCCTTAAGCCCAAGTGTCCACGCTATCTGTACCTGTCCTCCCTCATTGACCGAAATAAACTTCGTCATGTTAGAAAAATGTTTCAACTGCGGGATGCATAAAAAGAGACGCATTACAAGCACATTTCACTAAACTGAGTAGCATATAAACAGAAATATATGGGATAAAGAATAAAAGGTTGTCGTCGTCATTATTAATTACATTGAGTATGAAATTTTTAAAGTGTTGTTTACAAAAGTCATTCAAGATGCAGACTGAATGACTGACTAACTAACTGACTGACTGACTGACTGACTGCCTTACAAACAAACAAAATTCGTAAAACCAATGAGAAGGCACTTCCTTGAAACTCGATTTTTAATGATAGAGTTCACATTTCCAGCCACTTGTTCCTATAGTGAGAAAAATAATCCAGTCTACGTAACCATATTCTACTCTTTTAAGCTCCATTTTAATATTTTTCTGCCTTCTGACTCTACTTATTCCAAGCGGTTTTACCTTCGGGTTTTCCTATTGAATTACTGCAGATACTCCCATTTATGCCACATTCTCCGCCCATCACATTCCCTTACTCTTGATCCCGTAATAATCTTCGCAGTAAGTAAAAATCATGCAGCACTTCAAGTTACAATTCTCCGCTCCCTCCCCTGTCACTTCGTCCCTCTCAGCTCCAAATATCTCCCCCCATCCTCAACCTCTGTTCTTCCCTCCCTGCGACAGACCAAAATTCCACCAAATGCGATTCCGCATGTTTTAATATTTCTATACATATTAATGAGCAGAAGAAAATTAAGAAATATTTTTACATATTCGGTTGCACATTATTGCTGATCTAAATTCTGTAAATTTTACTGCAGTCACTGCACCGTGTTCCACCGACAGAACTTGAAGCCTGACTTTCATAAACCACAAAAATCCGAATTTGTGAATAGTAACTTCCCTCATTCAATCGTTACTTCTCACAATCAATCGTAGCAACGCTCATTCAAGATTCTCTACGCTAATTCAATCGTCCCTTTTCCCATTCTTTTGCAAAAACACTCATTCACCGTAACTACATTAATGCAATCGTCACTACATTAATTCAATCGTCACTACTCTCATTCAATCGTTACTATACTCATTCAATCATCCCTTCCCTCATTCAATCGTAACAAGGAACATTCAATCTCAACAAGTATTATTCAAACTAACTACGCTCATTCATTCGTCACTACTCTCATTCAACCGTCACTACATTCATTAAATCGTCACTACGTTAATTCAAACGCAACTACGCTCATTAACATAATGATCGCGTAATTACTTGGACAGAAATTACAACTGGATTTCAAGGATTTAGAATACTAATTGCAAGAAATATGACACCACATCGTGCCACACTGAACACAACACTGTGAAGTTACTGTAAATGTCAGTAGCTGTACTGCTGTATCTGCAGGTCGCACGCAGTAGCTTTTGCAGGCCGGATAGCTGAATTGTAAAATGGTGCTTCGTTCCTTGTTAATTACCTTCCTGAAGCAAAAAATAGCTACAGAACAGGTAATTCGGCATTACCTGAAGTTCAGCATTCTGCCCACATCATGGGCAAGGATGTAGTTCAGCTTGGTTACAGAGTTGATGTTCTTGTAGCGCCAGTCCAGGAAGTTCTGCCACTCGTTCCACAACACCTGCAGACAGAACCTCACAAATATTACCACACCGGTACATTGTTTGTGAAACGGTTCAGGGACCAAAACTCTAGTTTAGAATTTCAGAACTGGAATTAAACTGTTCCCTTCTGCAAAGAGTCTGAACCATTTGTGTGGAAAACCCAGTAGGCGCCCGGAAATAAGACGACCAGTAAGCCTATATCTACTGTCAATGTTAATAAGACGTGGAGTTGTCACAGAGGGGCAACTTAGAAAGGGACGGACGGAAGGCATAACAACATTTCTAACAGAAATAGAGCCATGATACGTTGGTAGCAAGTGTATTGCAGGGTGTCGTAATATATCACCTAGAGACGGTGGAGGACATGTTAGTCAATGAATAAAAATATTTCCCCACGATCAGCGCCTGTAGCCGGAGAGAGTTCTGCAAAACACAACAACAGGCTGATACAGTCCAATGTCAACCGATAACGGGTCTTCGTAAAATTTGGCCGACAGCACAAAATTTCTTTGCGAAATGGAACATATTACATAAGCGTAAAAAGTAAGGCCAATCGGTTTGTTGACCAAAACAAACGTACGTTACTGCTTAGCGGTTTGCTTGTCACATTGCTTTAACTGAAGGTCTTCAAGTGACCTTGTGCGGTCGTTGAAGGAACTGTTTCATGATGCTCTAACATTGTGATATTTGGTAGTGCTGTCATATGGTATACAGTTGGTAGTACTGTCACATTGTATACAGTTGGTAGTACTGTCGAATTTTATAGAGTTGTCAGTACTGTCATATTGTGTATAGTTCATAGTACTGTCACATAATGTACAGTTGATAGTACAGTCACATTGTGTACAGTTGGTAGTACAGTCACATTGTGTACAGTTGGTAATACTATCCACGAAGAGAGCGCTTTGAAGGGATCAGATTCAATACGGCCTCTGCATCCTTCACGGTACTTACAGTGAACCACATAATCACCGATACACACATCATACCACAACATGTTTCAAGACACACTCCATACCACACAACATGACATATATAAATAACCGAAACCCAACACCACACCTAAAACATTACACATAAATTCACCAAAAAAGCATAAAGGCAAAACCCAAGATTTTCCCCAAAATCAAACAGGATCATTGATGCCATAAGTTTACAGTTTTAAATATTTTATATATGTATATATTTACATGTTCTAATATATTCATATTTTAACGAATTCTAATCGAAAATATAAACGAAATGTCGCCTTTTTAGTGTACATATCTATGTTTATATATTTATATATACATATATATATATATATGTGTGTGTGTGTGTGTGTGTGTGTGTTGTTGTATCCCGAGTCCTAGCCGAGCGGTGAGTAGGATTTTGGGATAAGATCGTGGTCGAACGTCCAAGAAAGTTGGATTCTGAGTCCCTTTATTCTCCTACCGCAGTCTCGCGCCTCGACCTCCAACGGTGAATCTTACAGCGTGAATTGTTACAGCAGAAGTCAGGCGAAATACCACGAATGCAGGATAGTTAACTGGTCGATTCACATGCTTCTGGCACTAGGTCATACGAGTTTGTACCTTGTTCCGTGGCCGTCAAGCGCCGGGGCCAGCGGTCAAAGTGGCGCCTGATACGGGCGCGAGGTTCACAGTGCAAGTTATGATACCAAAGAGGGCCTAATACAGGAGATAAATATAACAATTAATCAAGCTGAATAAATTTACCCCAAAAGTTGTGTTTGACTATAAATTTATTAAATTATTTTATTCACAATACTGCCGCGGCTTTCTTTGGAGTAACTGAGAAAAGCACGTAAGTGTGGCCTGAGTTACGACAGCGCTTCCAGCCTACAATAAATGGAAACTGTGGAACAAACAGCAGAAGAGCTAACCACAGCACAAACACTGCGCTGTATTTATCTTCTTCAAGCAAATATAGTGCATAATAATTAGAGTTAGTCAAAGTGCTCCTCATTTCCATGACGGTAATTGTTACAGAAGAGTTCTAATTGGCAAAATTTGTAGGACAGCCTGAGAGACAAGTGACCCTGCAGTAGCTGCGGACAGTCTGACACGTACAGTGGACACTGACCGGAAGTAGCGGACAGAGGTTAAAGAAATTACAGACACTGAAAATAAAGGCATTAATTTCAATCGAAATGTCCGGTACAACATACCGACCGATAGAGAGCCACACCGCAAAAGAAAGCATATTTTAGAAGTTACGACATTCTGGGTGTTTTGGTTTTGTGTGGGTGTTTTGGTAATGTGTGTACTTTTATTTACTGTGTTTTGTATGGCATGTGCTTTCCTTTTGTATTGTTCTTTATGCATATTTCTTCTTATTTGGTTCGTCTGCACTAATATAGAAACTACTGCCAACGAGAGAAAATTAAATTGGAGTAATAATAATAATAATAATAATAATAATAAAAGTAAGTAAACACCGAATCATCTATGAGCAGTGGTCTGGAATGCAAATGCAAGCGAGTGGACTGTTTCGGTCATGGCTGAGTAAACCTGCTGAAAATTCGGACCGAACTTTGAACGCCGTTCTGTGGCACTCACCACAGTTGCTGAAGGCAGAATTATCCCTCTGTAGTTGTCCCTCCGTGGACTAACTGGAAAAACTTCTTCCGGACTCCAGTCACGAGGTGACGTCACAATCAGTGACTGCCCAGTCACCAGTCTGTAAACTTCCTGCACCAGCGCGTGATCACCTGCTGGACGTACCACAGTGACGTCACTGTCCAGTGGCAGGTGCACTGGCTCGAGAGCACTTGCGAGTGCGTCGTCACTTGCCAGAATCGGAGCGCTGTCTGCAGACAGTGGCACTAGCAGCCAGTGGTGCAGCTTGCTCAGCAGGTGCTTCTGCTGCGAAGCCTGAAATTAGT
>Ga0123352_10019659_pt1 | contig 10771 bp, 4 predicted proteins | sample TergutLab28metaG_FD_89700 | JGI IMG/M metagenome (GOLD analysis project Ga0123352, IMG submission 89700) | Labiotermes labralis P1 segment gut microbial communities from Petit-Saut dam, French Guiana - Lab288 P1 | ecosystem: Host-associated > Arthropoda: Insects > Digestive system > Gut ... | reverse complement strand
TGCGCTGACCACGTGACACCCCTCTATCCGCAAAAGTTGGCACTAAATTCGCCGACCGGCGGCGGCCGCTCTGTCGGTATAGTTCGCGTGCGGACTAAGGCCACGGAGTTTAGTTTAGTTTAGTCTTATGTGCTCAACATGTTTCGGATATTAATATATCCATCATCAGGAGCTTGCGACTATTCTGTTGAATTACAACATTGGTCGTATTGTTCTTGGTTCGATGTGTGTTGGAGTTTCGGTGTGGTTGCATTAGAGTGGTATCCGTGTTGCAGGCTGAAACCTGCAACACGGATACCACACCAAATCTCCAACACAGTCACAAGCTCCTGATGATGGATATATGAATGTCCGAAACATGATGAGCACATAAGAAGTGAAATAAAATAGCAAGTGACATCAAGTTGGTCTTTTATTCTTCAACTATCACAATGAAGCACGGTCCAATAGACATAAGATTATATATCAAATTAATAAAAACGCACACATGAAAGGCTTCACAAAATAAACATGTGTAATTGTAGGTGAAAAGGTAAATAATCATTTATACTAAACTGAATGGAACTTACAAGTGGTAATATTGTTAGTATATAAAGAAGTGGTGATATATCAAGGTTCGTAGTTTTTATCAAAGGACTAAAACGTTCACGTAGGTCGTTCAGCTAATTGGTCCTTTGCAATACCGGCAAACGGTTCCGTAAATTTGGTGTTATTCAGAGTTCCATCAAAATCAAAGCAGCAGTTGGACGCCTGTAAGTTATGGACGATCTGGTGATATTAATATGACTAAGAAGTTTTGTCTGTCGTAACACGTCTAAAAAGAGAAGCAAATCTTGTGAAGACGCATCCAATTCCGCCTAACGACATAGGTGAACTAAGTTCAGCAATGAGTGTGGCTGCAGAGCTGCTTTAGACAGTTGCAGTGACGAAAACAAGAAACGGAATCCGAGTCCGGTGGGGGCACGCAGCAAGGCGGGAGACCGCAGGTGTCGTGATGGAGCCCCCTGTTACATAATGACACAGCATGGCGGTCGGGAGCCAAACAGGTGGGCTGCAATATTATGACGGAACCTCCTGACACCGGATGACACAGCATCGCAACCAATCACAGCAGGGACAGTGTTAGACCTCCTCCTTTCAACAGTACTCAAGCTTCTATCTACAGCTACCAAACTCTGCGGTGTGTCCACACAACATACACCTACAATCAACGAATATGTACATTAGAAATCTTGCACAAACCAGTAAGCAAATCACATTATCTGGTTAGAATAGACTGCGTATGCCACGCTGCATTCCACGCTGAAGGTAACGCTGTGCTAAGTACCCCCATATGACGTTGTACAGGGGAGTTAAGGTGAAGCTCGACCGATCCGTACCTCAGCTGTACATGGTGGTAAGCATTTTCAGGCTTCAGTTCACTACTGCGGGCGACGAAGCCTGTGGTAAACCAAGGGATACGGCTCGGTGGGCCTCGTAGCCGTCCCGATAATGAATGCCTGCCATTCCTGGGTATCACCATTCCTTAGTTTCAAGCCAAGAATATGTCATGACAGCGAGCCTATATTACTGACCGGAAATTTCATTAGTTTTCGGTTGCTGTCCTTGTTTTGATAGGACAGACTACCTTGTGGGGGCAGGTGATGTGGCTGGTGGTGTAGTTACTGGCTAAGATCAATACTGCCAACAACAACAACAACTACAACAGTTAGAACAATAAACAGAAGCGTACACTGTGCAAATAACAACTGACGATAGAGTAAACATCTGGGAAAGAAAATGGCAAGTCATAATTATGCAAATAAAGAAAATAGATATAAGATTAAAATATCGAAACACTTCCTACAACTCAGTTCACAAACGTCCGTCTTCCATGCTCCTCTCTGTAAAACGTCATACACAAAACACTGAAATGCAAAGCCACAAACTTCCCCGTTTTTTATAGCAATAAATAACGCACCTTTTAGTAGATTTGAAATGCGAATTAAAACGATGACAGGCGGAAACTCAACGGGTGCAAACTGAAGTACCAGTTGTCGATTAGTCAAAAGGACAGCATATTTATAATACTTTATTTACCTGCTTGAAACTGGCAGCCTTCGCTGTTGTTAGTTCATGGAGACAAGCGAGTCCTGAGGTTAAAGACTCGCCCATCTACGCTGTGTAGGAAAATACCCAAGGTACTCAAATAACAAAGTTGTACGTACTTACATGGTGCAGGATAATAAGTTTATTTTGGGGGAAAAGTTGTTGCCTCGATCTTTGGGCAACATCTGCCACAAAAACCTGCAAACGTCTATAAACCCTGTATTTGCTGCCCATATCTGGGGGTCAGAGGTATACTGTTCTGATGTCCAGCGCGAGGGCACACACTCACAGACACACACTCTATTCCTTTTCAGAAACGTCATAATTAGAAAGTCCTTGTTCCTTTTAGCTCCCTGACAGAAATGTGGGACCTCTTGGCCATAAGATGCAACCAGCTAAACATGTTAACACAGAACGCTAAATGGATATGCCAACACGGCCTGGTAACATTCTAGCCGAGAGGTCATCTATTTTCTTGATTTAATTAGAGCTTATTTATTTTCGACACACACTACACGACATAAATGTGAAATAATATCATTATAAGCAAGTAGTTAGAAAGGGGGTGGGCACAAGATGTAGTGGCCTATTTCAGGGCACAGGAGACCCAGTGTTAGGGAGTGTTGGAATACTCCCAGGGACCGCATTAACTTTCTTCGTGCGCAGTCACGCGGATGGTTTCCATCTGGTTGGACGCTGCGCGAAGAGGTGAAACAAAGCAGCTTGAGGCTTCATTTCGTGTAGAACACATGTGTCTTGTCTCTGGCTAAAACTACCTTGAGAGCGCGTCATCATATAGTGACGTAAATCGTTACGCCATCATCATGGGAAAATCAAACACACTGGGTGACACTGGTGTGTGTACCACTATTAACAACAAAACCAGTCATCTTCGGAATCCCCAATAGACCCCAGTAAAAGAGGTGACTGGAGCCTGACTGGATACTTTTACAATTACAGAAACGGAGAGAAGTAAAAGACATAGGAGCGAGATACATTCGTGAAAATATATCATCAAAAGTAACACATTCTTTTTATTTTATCCATTAATATAACAAATGTGTTTGAATGTTTTTTCCTTGTAAGGCAGTGTGTGTGGGGCAATATTATTTACACTATATCAATATGTTAATTATATAGTGAAAGTTTTACTGACTTACGAAAAAATTAAAACATAGTTATTTACTTTCAGAAAATTTTCACGTGCGTGTTATATGAACAGCAATGAGAAACTGATAACCGTCAACCACATCTACGTCCACATCATTTTTCCCCACAAGTTTCGGCTTTAGTGGAAAGCCATATTCATGCAATATAAAAATACACAAGGAAAGACTATTTAAGAAATATGTAGTCATAAAATGACGCAAACACAATTGTGGTACGGTTGCCTACTCAAGACATGACGTACCCTCATACATGTTTTGGTCAAAGACTAGTAACGGTTACACTGTACAGTCCAGGTGAAATGTGATGACACACGGTGACGCAGGGGAGGGGATGTGAAGGGAAAACTGGCGAATGGAGTGGGTAGCCAGTACTCTTCACACTACAACGGAATATGGTGTATACAGCATTACCACCGCTGCCAGTAGTCGACTGAACTGACGCCCCTGCCGATTGACATGTACTCGTCCGTTTCGCCGAAAGAAGAAATCTGGTTTCTGCGCGTGTGCCATGACATTTCAAAAGCAGTCTACTATAGGCTAGTCCTTCAAAGTTACCCCCACCACACTACTGCTTCAACAACATCCTACCGTTGCCCACAGGCACATGACCTGACTCTTGGCACGACGGATGACCCTACTAGCATCTGTAAGGCGGTGCGAAGCAAACACCGAAAGAAAAGGTAAAAATTGTCCCTGTGAACGCCAGGAAGGCAGATCGGGGTAGGGAGAAAGAATTGGTACTGCTCTGTTTTATTCTGAATGTCGGCACTACATAGAGTTGAGTGGCCGGCTTCACACCCCCGAGAGCTTTGCCTCCGGAGAAAGTTAACCCAGTACCCATTGTATAGGATTCCGACATTCTTGTCTGTTTCGTCTTTTATGTGCATTCTCAGGCCTTGCAACATTTCAGGCTTCTGCTACGGTGCAGAAGAAGCTTTCGCTCTTCTGAGATGTTGCGCGGCGTGGATTCGTTTTTGGTTATCGTCGTTTCGGGACATCGACCAAATCTTCAGGGGCAAAACAGTCCAAGAAGGATGCCGGGAACAGGTCGATGCATGAGTAAAATCATTACGTATTATTCCTTACATGAATACTACAGCAGATACCGTAATACTGCAAAAGGCCGTTACCTGTGTGCTACTCTACAGCAATGATTGCTTGCTGTTTGTCAGCACTGTGTGTTGTGCTCAGTTGCTACGACCTCCAGACGGTCGGTTGTCTGAACTGTTTCGGCGTTTCCTTGGGGCTGCCAATTGGACGCCCGTGGAATCACGGTTCGATCCCAGCCGGTAGTAAGAGACTTTTTACTACAAAACGTCCAGACCCGTACTGGGGTTGCCGCAGCATGAAACTCTCACGTAACCTCCATAGTGTGTTGAGGATTAGATTGTGTGGAGATACACTCCACGCATTCATATGCCCTTATGTTTTGACGCGTAATTAAACATAAGGAAAAACACGAGAACCTTCGGTCAAGATAGCTGACTTCAGAATTACAAGCAAAATCTGGACTTCCTCAAAAGACCAAGAATATCTGCCACCCAACTACAATATTCAGTATATCCAATAGCCTGTTAAGCAATCACTAAGCAATGTTTGTGCACTAAGTAATTTAATTAAGCAAAGTTCTTCTTTCAGAAGCTCATAATCGCTTGTGGAAGCAGCAAGACCGACAAGCCTTGAGCCAATTGTACCAAATTCACAAAATCATGCAACATTTCTATTTCAATATTATCTTCCCATCTCTACCTAGATCTCCCACGTGGTCTCGTCTCGTTAGCGCTTTGCATGCGTTTTTATTGTCTTTTTCCTACCTGTAACTTCTCCTGCTAGTCCCATCCTGGTTTAATGTGACCATTTCACTCTTCCCAATTTTCAGGCCTCCTGAATGACACTACATCTCACGAAGTAGGAGACAAAGTTTTGAAACCCAAAAAAAGTTATAGAAAGAAGTACGCAGAAATTGCACATAGGTGCTGCAGAGTTCTCAAAATTTGGACACTCCTGAACTGTAAAGGTGAAGGCTCGTGGCTACCTGAAATTCTCGAACCCACCCTCGCGTAACCTTCCAGTAACAGCAGCAGCAGGTACGAGCCGGCACTATAGGAAAGAAAGTAGTGGAGAAATCACTTCTCCTAGAGTACCTCTCAACAGCGGTCACAAGCGGGCGGGTAGGTAGGCATGCTGATAGTGCTAGGCAGAAGCAGGACACATCCCACATGACAGGCGGACACTGCTTCCATTAAATGCAGATACGCCTTTCTCAGAATAAGTAATCACTTAATGCCTTCGTATGGGTGAGACTAAGAGGTATTAAGAACTTTTAGCAGCAGAAAAAACGCAGAATAGAGATTTATTCTTTGTCATAATATGGAAGTTTTGTAGAGGTGTGACACTTGGTGTCTCACTGGAAGTTTATTTACGAGCATGGAGTAAGGATATTTGTGAAAATATTACTAGAAATTTTATTTGGATGTAAGAACGATGACGTAACAAATCGACAAGTACAGAAAATGAAGGAAAACGCTTTACCCATTATTTGAACGGTTATTACACAAAGAAAAATGTTACAGGCACAAAACGATGGAGAAGTAAAAAATGTACGCTACAATTCCGTAAAAAAAATCCTACGTTCGGTATAGCGACTTGCTACGGGCTGGACGGTCCAGGGATCGTGTCCCGGTCGGGGCAAGATTTTCCGCATCCGTCCAGACCGGACCTAGGGCCCACCCAGCCTCCTGCGTATGAGTACCGGGTCTCTTTCGTGCAAGTAAAGCGGCCGGAGCGTGGCGTTAACCACACACCCTCATCTAATGCCGAGGTTAAAGAAAGTGTAGGTTTATACCTCTACTCCCCGTCTGGGCCTTCATGACCTGTTCAAGGGTGAACTTTATCTTTTTCTAAATCCAAAGGGAGAGTTCCCTACAAAGACATTTTTTATTGTATGATAAAATTAAAATGGAATTCCGAATGACAGGGTATGGGTATATGGACTACATGTGGCTTGCTCCAGATACCGTCTATTGACGAAAATTCTTGTGGAAACGGCAGTAAGATTTTCTATAACAGAAGAGATTTCTTGACCGTTTGAGTAAATGATTACTGCAATCAACAGATTCCCACCTTTATGGACTCCGAATTTCATAACCGTGTTCACGGAAGAAGCCAATGAAGTCTATCTTCAACCAAGTGAATAAAGTCTGAGATTTGCAGCCCTCTTCCCATAACACTCATGTTAACATTATCTTCCATCGATGTCTAATTCTACCAATTTGTTGTTCAAATTTCCCGACAAATATTTGTTGGCGAAGTCGTAATTATGCCTCCTACGAAAGCATACGGAAAACCTTCTAGTCCATCTGCATTCATTCATTCATTCAATCAATCAGTTCCACGGGTTCAAACAACAGAAACGCTTTGCAATCTTACGGTGTTTCACCCCAGTTGTGTCTATAATGTATAATAGGCATCAATAAGGATACAATCCCTCAACACACAATTCTTCATCACAGTGAATATAAATAGCTGCATGTTTCAGCTGTACTAAGGCAGCCATAATCAGAGTGTATGTTTCACAAATGTAAAAAAGGAAATCATATAGATACAGCTACATTTCGGCTAGACGGTCCTGGGATCGAATCCCGGTGGGGCGAGGTTTCCCGCACCCGTCCAGACCGGCCCTGGGGAGCACCCAGCATCCTGCACATTGGGTACAGGGTCTTTCCTGGGGGTAAATTGGCCGGAGCGTGGCGCGGACCACCCAACCCATCTTGTGCCGAGATTAAAGAAAGAACAGGGCAATAAATACACTCCGCCTCTGGGCCTTACTGGCCTGTTTCAGGACAAACTTTACCTTCGTAAAAAAGGTAAAGCTGTTTCAGAAATGTAAAAAAGGATCCTTTTTACATTTATAAAACATACAGCATGATGATGGCTGCCTTAGTACAGCCGAAACATGTAGCTGTTTAGATTGTCTAAAATGAAGGTTGTGCACCGACGGACTGCATTCTTTTTGATGAGCAACGCGTTAATTTCAGTCCAAAGTTGTCCCTGCGCTCTATGCCATGTAGGCGCGTGTGTAAATACAGGCACGGCTTCACGCATTCTTAACCTTACTGCTAGGTAATGCTGAGCGTGGCGGTTCACGCCTCGGCCGCTCTACCCCCAGGGAAACAGCTTCTCTTACCCTGAGAGGCTGGATGGCCTTAGAGCTGGCCTGGATACTCTGGAGAAGAGATCAGCTTCTCTACTCCGCCTGCAACAGAATAACTTTGCCAGGACCGTCCAGGCCGTATGACAGTCACTATGCAGACTCAACAACCCTCGGACTGGTACTTGGCCTGCAAGGAATTATAAGCCAGTCATCTTCCAGTGTCTTCGTCCTGTGGTTACCTTAACCGGCAATGTAATAAGGGACAACTGTGAGGAAGTAACGAATAACTAAAAGGGTAAAGTTCTTCGCTGTTCTGTTTTTGAGAAAGAAGAAAAAAGGAGGGTTCTGAAGCTGGAAGATTTGTACACTGAAGGTGTCAGGTATTCTTGCCGCCACCTGCATGACGGACAAGAAAGTCACGCAGATTTCTAAGGGATGACAAATGGTCTTACAAGTCGAAGTGTGACGGGGCCTGTACAATTCGAAATGAAAGAAAGCCCACAGAAGAAGTTTTCATAACAAATGGATAAATTATGCTTCCGTGATCCGTACTTAGAATCTAATAACGTAAAAAGAACATTAATGTTCCAAATGCACAAAGATCTTGGACATGTTTCTAATAGCTCTCCCCCAAGAGCTGTGCTATTCTGAACTCGTCGCTTCCATATGGTTGCCGGTAGAATATTCATAGTCATTGTACTTAAAAGATATAAAAGTGACCCTAATGCAGTAAGTGACCCACCATGTCTGCTTAATCCCATTACCAAAATAAAGTCATTACAGTGATGCTGGGTACATTTTGCACTTACTGCGGCGTCTGGAAAAACAAGAGTCATAAATTAGGTGCGTGTGTACTGGACAGAATTTCGTCATATACGTATGTAATGTGCCCCGAGGCCACGCTGGCCCCGTATTTAGATGCTCATGCTCCAGGTACATAGTACGTTACATATGTAGGCAGGATTCTTCGGTTTATAAATTTTCGTTACTAATTAAATATCATTATCTTATTCATGTAACACCCTGCTACATTGTGGTTATGTCTTGGTTTATTTAACATATGCAATGTCTTTATGGATTCTGTTATACGAATATGTACAAGTTAATAAAAATGACTGGCTCCTACTCCGAAATATTGTTACACATACACCCTATTTCGAACAACAAACTGGAACACTGGTAAACGATCAGACGTACGCTGTCTTCGTAACAATAATCTTATCATCATTACCACCATTTCATTAAATTCTCACACTTCATATTGGCAACTTTACTCTAGCTACGGGCAAATTAACCCTTTAAACGCCGAATTAAATCCCATCTGCCATTTGCTGGCATTATTAGCAGCTCACCATATTCACTCTGTTAGCAGGTTAAGGGTTAATAGACAAGGCCAGCTTTCATGTGTTCTGATTCTTCTGATTGCAGGAAAGGCGAAGGTAAGAGTAAGGATAAAAAAACAATGTCTTGCGGCATGTGACGCCGTAACTCAAACCTCACACACAGGTAAAATAATCCATAAACTTAACACGTTACCAAGCTCTATAAGGCGAGAGCATTCTTAACATCGTTACAAAGAGATAAGTGGTCAGCTTCACATTCCAGCGGCCTCGATTCCACGAGAAGAGTTTCCAGTACTCAATGGAGTGGAGAAATAATTGTTATTAACCAAAATTTTTGCTGTATTTTCCCTCCTAAATAAAGCTAACAGGTTAGCTGGCTCGCCTTCTTATTTGAACTTCTGAGCCATGTGACTGATTTTCACGCAGCAGGTCACCCAAACTTCACGCTTTTAACGCTTACTGCTTTCAGTAAAAGCAAACCAGCGGGAAAACGAGCTTGTGAGGTCGGAGTACCACCGCAATACAGCATATTTCCTGGCGTCATGTACGATAAGAAATCTTTAAAAATATATTCAGCTACTTTTGGACTGTAGAATGAAAGACAACATGACGACTGAATAAAACCTCTATTTACCAGCCGGTTTTATGGAGTTACCTAATAATTACTGGAGCTGAGTATGTAGTATGTAATATGGGGAAAGACGACGAACATACCTACGTCTGTGTGCAAGAGTAGAAGCATGGCGACAGTGCGAACGCATGAGGCTATATCTAAGACATTTCATTTATTGAAAACTGTGATCAATAAATAAATTATTCCAAATAATAATAATAATAGTTGTTAACATGTATTAAGACAAACTAAAACGTAACTCAACGGGGATTCTATCTTATTTTGGTCTGGAAGTGATTTTTGGAGAGACGGGGACAAATAGAATTTTAACTCTTCCATTACACCTGTATTAATCTGTAGGACTGTACGTCTGCATTAAGAAACTGAACCTTGAATTTCCACCCAGGTATCCTCTTTTATTGTAGGTGTTGTTGATCTTTACTTGATGGAGAGTGTATCTTCAATATTCTTCAAAATGTGCACAAGTAATCAACAGACTAGTGAGGAAGACAGAAATCTTTGCTCCTACCAGGAATTAAAATCCGGCCGGTCTTGCCCGTTAGCGACAAAGATACAAGTATTTTAACAAAGCTCTCCATTACGAGGATTAAGTGGCATCAGTGACAGATGAATGAATCAATATGGAGCGTCGATGGAATGATACTGACAGGGAAAACCGAAACACTCGGAAGAAAACCTGTCCCTCTAGCATCTATTCACTAAAAATCGCATAAGCACTGGCTTGGTATCGAAAAAGGACCTCCGCGATGACAGGCCGGCGACTTAACCGTCAGCAGCCAGCTACTTGGCTGACTGCTATTACGGCCCAAATCGCATTATTTATTTTCCTCGTGCCCAAAAAATAGCAAAATTTTTCGTTAGTTATTCAACCCCCCCCCCCAAAAAAAACCAAGCAAGCAATAAACAAATATAAGCAAACAACCTGAACACTTTCACCCTCAGGTTTAATGTGTGTCACTTTTAATGAGAAAAAATTAATTTAAGAGACTAGAGACGCACACAGCGACACCGTTTCTTGTGGCTGACAGAATACTTGTGAACGGTTATTGTGCAGGAATTTTTTGTCCTCTGTTGAATGACGATTTCAAGAATTGGCCCCGCTGACCTCCACCCATTAGTTCTGGCAAACAACCCTTTAAATTACAGTGATTACTTCATACACCACCAACTCCAACACTCAGCTACTCCGTGTACAGTGAAAAGAATTTTATGCTATAATGTGGTCTAGTGGTCAGAGTTTCTGGCTACAGATACAGAGTCCCGGGTTCGATTCCCGGCGCTACCAGATTTTCTGAGTAGTAGTGGGTCTGGAATGGGGTCCACTCAGCCTCGTGAGCCTCGTGAGGTCAATTGAGGAGCTACTTGAATGAAAAAAGTAGCGGCT
>Ga0123352_10019656_pt1 | contig 10772 bp, 8 predicted proteins | sample TergutLab28metaG_FD_89700 | JGI IMG/M metagenome (GOLD analysis project Ga0123352, IMG submission 89700) | Labiotermes labralis P1 segment gut microbial communities from Petit-Saut dam, French Guiana - Lab288 P1 | ecosystem: Host-associated > Arthropoda: Insects > Digestive system > Gut ... | reverse complement strand
TGTTTTTAATTATTATATCTGGCCTATTTGCTGTAACTTCTCTGTCTGTATGTACTGCTTGATTCCACAACACTGTAACATCTGCCTCTTCACACACTGGCTTGGGCATTATTATTATTATTATTATTATTATTATAAGCAACATACCAGGAAAGCATGAAATCAAAGAACTAAGAAAAAACAGCCATATTGGGCACTGCACACATACTTCGGAGAGTACTAATGTAAAAGAACAAAACGTTTTTCACGTGCAAAATAACATTACATGTAGCACAAACTGTGAATACAGAACATTATTACTAATCATTATTATATACCATACCACCATCAAAAACCTCTTCCTTCTATGGTGATCTGATTCCCTTGTATGAAAACACCCATCCTATTGAGATGGTCAGCATTCCCTTTGTCACAAAAAAATGAACAAAGCACCTTGATTTTGTAATTTCTGTGGGGACATTTGAAAACTGACACAGATGTTAACAGTTGGCTGAGTTTTTATACTTAACCTCATCATGTGTTTTATGAACTCAGTCTTCATATTATACCCATCACATTGCTTTGGCATGTCACGGTGTCCCATCTGATGTATTTACAAGACCACAAGATCATGCAGCAATGACAGAATAATTATTCTTGTCAATCTGTGCCAAATATGTAAAAGTAAAGCAGTCGGCCATTGTGGTGACTGAGTAGAAAATTTATGTGCCCTTCAAGCCATTAGACTTTGCTACATGCTATGTATAAAACACTGTTTTCTCCCAATGACATTTTAACTACTGGAGTACTTTTCATAGAATTTAGATATATCAATACAAGTAAGCCACAGCCAGTGACTCAACTGCTGCACTTCACAATTTCCTCAGCTGATAATTCTGTATCACTTCTTTGTCACATGAAAATGTCAAAAATATACTACTTCACTCCTGAAAGGTGGATAGAGGACAGGAAGGTCAAAGGACCATTTTTTAAACTGAATGCTATTGGACATACATATGCCCAGTGCTGTGCGGCTTGTTGTCACACTAAAAAAATGACAAAATATGAAGAGTGTTTGAGAACAAGGGGCTGAGAAATATTTGTGCCTAAGAGGGATGAAGCAACAGGAAATAGAATAAAACTGCATAATGAAAAGTTCATGATCTGTACTCATTGTCGTATATTAATATATAAATCATATCAAGGACGATGAGATGGGTGGATCATGTGGCACACACAGTGCAGAAGGGAAATGCATACAGAGTGTTGGCTGTAAAACCTCAAAGAAAAAGACCTCTTGGAAAACCTACAGATTGAGTGGGGGATATATTAAAATTGATCTTAAAGAAACAGTGTGGGAAGACATGGACTGGATCAGGACGGGGACAGGCGGTAGGCTCCTGTGAACATGGACCTTTGGGTTCTACATATAACATGCAGGGACTTTCTTGAACAGCTGAGAAATTAATTGGTTCTTAAGAAAGACTCCACTCAATGGTGTTACTTGGTTAGTTTCACACATAACACCCAAAAGTCAAATTAATTCCTTTAAATTTTAAACTTATTATATATTAAATTCAATTATGGACTGAAACATAGTTTTCTGAATGTTGAACTGAGTCTGACAGAAGAACAGTGAGAACAAAGAAATGTCTGTACCTGACAGAGGATAAATGCATGAAACAAAGAAGACATATGGAGGACAGAGGCTTTGGACTGCTCAGCAAACCCAGCCATGATAACTTGGATGTGGTCTGCAATGTGACAAGATGCTTCTTGGGGTATTGGCTGGCAATGACAATGTGATGTAGAGTGCGTTGCATGACTGGCACCTCCATGCAGGGCAGTATGAGTCAGGGAGCCTAGCAGGAGCCATGACAAGAGGCGGATGTGGCCCACACAATCTATGAACTCACGAGGCCTGAAATTGAATTAAAACAGTACCACATGGAATATGATTTGTAACTCTGAAGTTCTTAAATGAAAAATGTAACAGACCCTTCATTAGACAAGTTCAGAGCGTTCTGAAGAATAATTTCTAAATTACTTATCCTCTTCTCTCTTCATGCTACCATTAGTAACTTAATAAATAATAATAGATCTTCAGTCTTCTGGGCTGATACACAGCTTATGTTGGCAGTTGGTTACTGACAGTAAGGAGAGACTATTAATCCCATCTGTTATTACAACTCTTGAAGATGGAACCAACAGGCTGTCACCAAACATCAGTAAACAACTACTAACATACACTGTGTAACAACCCAGAAGAGCGAAGACCTCATGGACACTGCAGTGGAAGTCTGAAATATCACAAACATACAATATTTTAGAACAATGAAAATAATTAATTTGGTAAACACATAGAAGAACTGGACCATAATAAATTTCACAGCTTCAATTAACTTAATCTCCTTCCATTTCGCTGTGCTAAAATTTACTGTACAAGAACTGAACAATGTGATTCTATTATACATTCCCTTTTTATTAATAGATGTTCTTGCACCACATGCATTATTATGCTTATGAACTGGGTACATGCAACATTATCTTTGTAATAGGCATGTTACTCTTTCACTGCACTGTACTTAACAGCAAACCAAAAGATCTATTTCTTTCGTATCTTTTGCATTGCTGAATTGTTTTACATATGTGAGAACAACATACATGACATAAATTAGCCACTTTTCTTTAATAAGAATGAAAGTTTACTTATAATATTGTATGAAAAATAAGGTTAATTTTTTTATCATTACATGTTGAAAGACCGTCACTACATCACAAAACAGGAACGTGATGCATGAAACTGCCACCGCCAGTTTTATAATATTTGTTTTGTAACAACCCATTTTCGCTGCCAATTTCTGAATGCTAAGACCCCTATAAAGTCTAGGTGTTCAAACAGACAGAAATATGTGAACATATAAAAGCACAGTGCCCTATTCAGCCACTTTTCTTTTAAGCAGTTTAAGCAACATACATCTCTTCTATAATTGTAATTGCAGACCCTGTATGTGGCTATACATACTGACACATCATGAATTGATAGTAGTTTCTTCAAGTCTACTTGCTTCATCATGTATTTGACTACTCGCATTAGATAACAGTGACTGAAGTGCACACACATAAATGTAACATTCTTCTTACATGCATGTAACATTCATGAAGAAGACACACAGAGGATATAATAAGCAATGACATACTTTTGATACTTTTGCATTTCAAAGGATATAGCGATCATCAGTTTAACTTTGTACAAATACTGACAACAAAGGACAATGATACAGACAATGACATTTACTGCATCAAACTGGTGACAATTTTTAATTTTCTACTGGTTTTTTAAATCTGCCCTTATGCATTTAATGGCACTAACAGCCTCTTCAAAATTAATCATACGGTAATGTTCTATTGTGGATATGTAAATACTAAACATTAAAGCTTAACACCCTCACAGTGGTCTGTAACTGACAGCATATCTGGGAGGGGGGGGGGAAGGAATCTCTTACAAAATTTTATGTTAAACCTTGTTTTATGTAACAATGGCAAATAAATGTCACTCCATATTTTGTTTAGATGTGGCTATCCTTTTCTTATGCATTAAAGAGAGGTTTGCAGTTAAATGTTTCACATTGTTCTGCAGGAAAGAAATGATAAACATAAAAAAGGCTAGCAACCTTTTACGAAAAACTGGCTAAATGCAACGCACTGCATAGTTATGATTGTACTGTAACCTGATGACAGACTGGAAATATGCAATCTATCAAGATAATTTGCATCCACTACACATTTCATACTATACTGTGTCAACTTACAATATGCATCTTCTGTCTCTGTTCTATTAAGGTATATTGCTAACTTACCCTTGTTGAAGTGCCGAGGGAGCATTATAAAGCCAAGGAAGGTAACGAGCTACAGCACGATTATCTCGACTGTTACCTCGTGTTATCTCAAGAGCCAGGTACTGAGCAATGCCACTTTTTAATACGCCACCCAGCGTGTCTTCATTAAGCCCAACAGTCATGCCTTTACAGTAACTCTGCAAATAAAATTCTACTAAGTGGTTTGTGAGTTTATTAACTTGTTCCGTGTTTGGTAAAAATTAATTCTAGTAGCTAACACTAAAAAAACACTAATGTATGTGCAGATTTAATTTGATTTCTATTGCTAACTGTATCTTAAAAACTGAAAAATGTTGCCATTGTCAGGTGTGTTTCTAGCTCGATTTCGTTACTTTTTAATAAAACAGAATTTTACAAACTTTTCTTTAAAGTATTCATGTACACAGTATATCTTTAATCACAGCCCTGAGCATGACAGCTGTCATGGGAGTCTGTCACATGTGAAGCCTGCACCTGCAGGGAATTCAGAGGCAAGTTTTTATCACCAGTTAAACTTCTACTTTACTAAGTAAACTTGAAGAGCTGGCCTGCGTCTTCTGAGGAGGCCTCTCACCTTCTGGAAATATTCCTTGGCAAACAATGCAGCTTATCTTGCAATATTAGTAATTTCTCTTTGAATATCAACTTTCAGTTCTTGCAGAGAATTGGGACTGTTAAATAAAATCTATGTTCCAGTGCTTGCCATAAATAATAAGCATGCACTTTTTAGGTGAGACATCCCCGTTGTGTAATGATGTAATAATTAACAGAGTGGTATTGTAGTCTAACATTACTTTATTATAATCTCTCCTAAATGTTCATATAATAAAGTTGTGTTAAACTACATTACAGGTAGGTATGTTTCACCCTTTTTTATAGGCCATGAAGGCCCTTAGGGTAGTAGAGGTATAGCTCTACTCTTTCTAGGACCTCGGCACTAGATGGGGGTGAGGGGTCAGCCCCACGCCCCGGCCACCTCTACCCCCGGGAAAGACCCAGTACCCATTGCACAGGAGGCTGGGTGGGCCCCAGGGCCAGTCTGGACAGGTGCAGAAAATCTCGCCTCCACTGGGATTCAATCCCTGGACCATCCAGCCCGTAGCCAGTCACTGTACCAAGTACGCTACCCAGCCCATTAGACTACATTATGCCACTCTATTAATAAATAAAGCATACAGATGCAAATCTGGAGATCAAACAGGCTCCAAATGGCAAGTTAGTAACTGTTGCTGAATACCTCTTCTAGGGAAGTAATTGAAAAGTTTACTTTGTGGGCCATGGCACTGACCTGAATGAAGTAGATACTGTGCGTTTGTCTTCTTCTGTTGGTTCACTCAAGTAATGTCAGGAATAACTGAACACAATGCTCAGAACTTAAAGTTCCTCCATTAAATATGGGCCCTATGATATTGCAGTAACATACCGGAGCTTCACTAAATGCAGGGAGATCCTTGGAACACCAATATCTGTTATTCTGGCAGTTTATGTTCCTGTTTAATGAAAATTATGCCTCTTCCAAGAAATTGAGTTCTGGATCAAGCAATCCCTTGGCTACAGTCTTGAAACCACTTGGAATACCAGTTTCTTGCTTCCTGGTCTACAGGAAAGAGTTGTTGTACAGCTCCTTATATGGGCATTTTCAAAAGGTCTGTTGAACTGTGAGTGGAGGATGTTAACAACCCCCTCTGAATAGCAGTCAGTGCAAAGATCCTCCAGGGTTTGTTTCTGTTCAAATGATGATTATGGGTAGTAAATAACAAAATTTGCTCTGTCTAGAGACAGTTATTTGTCACTTACATGAAAGTTTATCAGTTGTTCAAGTAACCTGACAGTTTTCAGTGCCTTATAAACAGCATTCATCTATTACATACGCAGAAAGAGGTGTAAAGACAGACTTATAGAAACAATGAAACAGGAACGAAGTGTACAGGTACAATATGCCTACAAGGTATCATCTACTATTATGTTACACCTATAGCTTTCACAAAAGCAGTATGTGATCATTATTTCCTGGTTACTTCTGTAATCAATATGCTATCAATTTTGCTACACCCTATAATTTACTTAAACCCTGTCTATGTTGTTCTGGTTGGTTCAGCTGTTAATATTGCATACCTTGAGTCTGCTGAGTGTGTGGAAATCAGCCAGAAATTCTAATGTGTCAGAAAGGTGTTGGCGCATGCATTCAGAAGCACTAGTATTGAATACTGGGCCAATATCTGGAAACAATGGGGGGGAATCTTCCATCATCACATTCAGGGCCAATGACCCACCAGCATCCTGCATAAATGTAGACCATACATCAGTGAAATTGGCATGTCTTATTCACAATAAGTTTCAATGTGACAAAATATTAATAATTATGGTTTCCACTAATAAGTTATTAACTGTATGAGATACACTGTTTCAGTATCTTAAATGAGAAGTGGAAAAACAGGAATGTGGAATGAACACACACACTCCAATCTCACAAGTACATGCCACATTAATTAAACCAAATAAATATAAGTATTTTTTTGCTGACCCCCTATCTTACAAATACGACACTTCACTTTGCAACCCGAAATGTGTCACTAATAACTAATTACCTGCAGAACAAAATTTACAAGCATCAGAAAATTAGAATCTGGAATTGCTGTTTTGAATTTAAGTGCTTGAACCAATTCAAAGACCACCATTCTAGTCAAAATCAGCTTCTCACGTTCCTGAAAACAGACATACACACTGCATTATAATCTTAAATGATGCCAATTGTCAGTAACTCATGCACATGCACATGATCCTTCAATACACAGAAGCTCACAAAGCACTTTAATAACATTTAAAGTTTAAGATATACAATGGCTCCAACCACAGTTTCAGTCACCCTAAAGCTGAACTAACAAACATTTTAGGAGCCTTTGCAACTCACCCTTGTGAATCCTCTGCTACAGAGATAACAGAGGTCAACCAGGTAGTGATACTTCATCACACAGTTTTCAATGCTGTAGCTTAACACTTTTGAGAAAGGCTCAAGGATGGCCTGTGGAGACACAGAAACATAAACTGTAACACTAAAATATTTGCATACTGAAGGTTGAATAGAGGAGTAAGGAATGAATTGATAAGCTAAGATCCAGACATGAAAATTTCAGTCCATTACAGTATGATGCCAATGGCAACACCAAGCAGACAACACCAGTTCGTGTCTGATCATCACAGCTGGGCAGCCTTGGGCATGGTTAGTACTTATATGGGTGACCACTTGGGAACACCATGTACTGTTGTCATAAAGTGGTCTGGGACAGTGTAGATGATAGAGTGACTCGCTGCAGGCTGGCTGGCCCAGGGTTCTCGTATCCATCCAGGCCAGCCTCAAGGCCCACCCAGCCTCCTGTACAATGGCTACCAGGTCTGTTTCCTGGGGAAAGAAAGCAACCGTGGCATGGTGTTGACCACCCACCACCTTCTAGCACCGAGCTTTAGTTGGGAAGAGCTATTCCTCTACCTCCCCTGAGTGCCTGCTTGGCATGTAATAGGACAGCTCTTTTTAGGCATATTTGCACAATTGCAAAAAGCAATTATTGGCTTCATGATGTCTGTCTGTCCATCTGTCCACATGGAACAACTTGGCTCCAATTGGATGAATTTTCAAGAAATTTGATATTTAAGTGCTTTTTGAAAATTTGTTGAGAATTCAAGTTTCATTAAAATCTGACAAGAATAATGGGAACTTTACATGACAACCAACACTCATTTGTGATCATATCTTCCTCGTTTCTTCTCAGAATGAGAAATGTTTCAGACAAACGGTGTAGAAAAATCAAAACAAAGATTCTGCGTTCACAAACATTTTTTTAAAAAAACTGTGCAATTTATGAGATATTATGGAAAAATATTGAACAGATGGACAGGCCACAGATGACAACATGGTGCATGTGCATTGGATGTTGGATACATAAGACTACAAACACACACACTCAGAATACGTAACACTTATTGCTTTTCCACTGCAACAATGGTTGCACAAATGTGGCTCAACGTTATGTTATACGTACTGTCTTCTTTTTACTACAATATGGTAAACCAACACTTTCAGAACCCAAACAGTAATAAAGAATGTGAAGACAGTTTTTTACATTTCAGTTGTGCTCAGTATGATGGAATACCAACAGTTTTGTTACTCCTCAACATTATTCTTTCACAGGACATAAATCAATGTCAGCAAACTGACTTGTCAGCCACTCTCTGCTCTAGGCAATGAAAGTATTCTGTATAAATGCACTGTAATCCTCTGCATTATTAAAATGATACCTTAAAAACAAATATGCCAGGAACCTTGAGGACTGAAACCATAATGCGAAGGAGTGGTTCAACATCATCAAGCGTGGACAGAAGAAGCACAAGATGTCGGAATAAGATTTCCAGCTGAGTCAGCAGGGCACTCCATGTGATGGAAGCTGGACCCACTCCTGTCTCCAGTGGAAGACAATCCAAGTAGCAGGCCATATTGGGCAACACCAATGACAGCATTTCTCCTGGCAGTGACTTCTTCGAATTGAGCGCCTCTAACAGCAGCTGCAGTGGTGCTATTGGATTTAGTTCATTGAAATCTAACAGCGCCTGGGCCACACTTCGAAAGAACTGCATACGAGTAGACTCTGTAATGCAAATACAGAATTATGATATTACCGTTACTCATAATTCGACTAGTGCAACCAGCTGATAGTGGAATATCAATAACAGAATACATTTATTTATGCTTATCTTCATATAAACATCATAAGTTTTGGAAATGAACAGCAATACCAAACACAGTGATACTACATTCATCTGTGTTACATATAAATGGACAAGCCACTGATGGCTAATTAGCTTCACTTTCATGGATATTGATGAGTTGCAGTATTACACTGATATTACTAAAAGTTTATATGTAACCACTGATCAAAATAATTATTGTAAGAGAAAATTTCACTAAATAAACTACATCACCAACTCAGCATGTGGAGAAACTAACAAATGGCAGAGCATTTTCAGTAAATCTAATGAACACAATTTATCAAGTACTGGCTACATGGTCGGACAATTAAGTCTGTGAATTTGCCACCATGTGCTTGCCATAGCAGCACTGGACAAAAGCCTTAGTATGGTATGATGATGTTGACATATCAGCGTTTCACAGCTGTGTTGTTGTTGTTGATCTATGGCAGTCTCTTTCTAAGTGACATCTATTACTGTCTGCATGTGTTTTGGTGTGCCACTGCAAGAGTGTTGGGGCATGAATTAGAGCATCGAATGAACACAAAATTTCTTGTTAAACTTGGAAAGAGTGGAAACGAAATCAGAGAGATGTTAGTGCAAGTTTACGGGGACAATGCTATGAAGAAAACAGCAGTTTACAGGTGGGTGAAACGTTTGTCTGAGGGAAGAGAAAGTGTCACTGACAAAGAGAGATCAGGACAGCCAGCAACATGCTGAACTGAAGAAAACACTGCACAAATTCGCCAAATTTGTGTGAAAATCGTTGGCTGACTGTCAGGAGCATAGCAGAGCAAGTGAACATCAACAGAGAAACAGTTAGGAAAATCTTAACTGAAGATCTTGACATGAGGAAGGTGTGTGCAAAAATGGTCCCAAAGAGCTCACTGAAGAACAAAAGCAAAGAAGAGTCACAATTTGCCAATACCTTTAGGAGAGGCAAGATGACATTTTGGGCCATGTCATCACAGGTTATGAAACATGGGTCTACCAATACGACCCTGAAATGAAGCGGCAAAGTGCACAATGGAAGACTGCCAATTCCCCATGACCAAAAAAATTCCGTCAGTCCACATCAAGAGTCAAAACAAAGTTGCTGACTTTTTTTGATATTAGAGGGATTGTTTATTATGAATTTGTACCAACTGGGCAAACAGTCAACCAAGTTTACTATTTGGAAGTACCTGAAAGCTGTGTGAAAAAGTTAGACGGAAACCACCCGAACCTTTTGCCAACAACTCATGGATCTTGCATCATGACAATGCACCTGCTCACACAGCACTGTCTGTGAAGGAGATTTTAGCTATTAAATGAGTAACTGTGTTGGAATACCCTGCCTATTCACCGGATCTAGCCCCCAGTGATTTTTTTCTGTTCCCGAAGATTTGAGAGGAAGGCATTTTGATGACACTGATGACATCATGAGTAATACAATGGCAGCTCTGAAGGGCCATTCCACAAAACCAGTTCCAAAATTGTTTTGAAGGGTGGACTAAGCGCTGGCATCGGTGCATAGCTTCCCAAGGGGAGTACTTTGAAGGCGACCACAGTGGTATTCAGCAATGAGCTATGTAGCACTTTTACCGCAATGAGTTCGTGAACTTTATTGTCCAACCACATATATGCTCCAAGATCTTTGAATACAAAGTCTAAAAACTAGATCATATGAGTTTGATTTTGTCAATTTGGCACAATTTTAACACTGCTGTGTTTTCTTCATAAAAATAAACTTGCTTATGGCCTTATCTGTCAACATCCAGTCTTATTTTTACAACTGCTGGACTGCATAAAGTTTCTAAACAGAAAATGTTTTACTCAATTATTATACCAACTACAGCACATATATAAATGTTTTACTCAATTATTATACCAACTACAGCACATATATAAATTTTTTAATAAAATTTACACATTAAAACATTAAAAAAGCTCCGACATATTTCAGTCCTAGGACCATCATCAGGGAACCATATTGTCCTTGCTAAAGTCACACTATAAAAAGTCACATTATTTAATGTGTAAATTTTATAAAAAATTTTATATATGTGCAGTAGTTGGTATAATAAACGGACCGCCTCTGTGGTCTAGTGGTCAGAGTTTCTGGCTACAGATACAGAGGTCCCGGGTTCGATTCCCGGCGCTACCAGATTTTCTGAGTAGTAGTGGGTCTGGAAC
>Ga0123352_10019653_pt1 | contig 10772 bp, 5 predicted proteins | sample TergutLab28metaG_FD_89700 | JGI IMG/M metagenome (GOLD analysis project Ga0123352, IMG submission 89700) | Labiotermes labralis P1 segment gut microbial communities from Petit-Saut dam, French Guiana - Lab288 P1 | ecosystem: Host-associated > Arthropoda: Insects > Digestive system > Gut ... | reverse complement strand
TTCCCCCCATAACTATATAACATAATTGAAAAGAACAGTTAGGCAGTCCCTTAAAAAATTCCCCCTCCCCCCCCCCCCCCCATCTCTTTGTGAGAACCAAATGTTCATTACCTTTTCACGTGAACCCGCTAATTGTCAGTACCCTCAAGTAGGCCTGCACGAATCCAGCCCACACTCTCCCATCCTACCTCTTTAACATTTATTGTACAGTACATGTAATTCTGCCATATATATATATATATATATATATATATATATATCTAGGGATTTCAAGTGTCCTTTTCCTCAAACTTTCCATTCAAAACTTTGAACGCATTTCTCTTATCTCCCACATGTATCCGTATATCTCATCCTCCTTGATTTGACAGTCTGACCTATGAAGCAGAGTCCCTCTTGCGAACCGAACAAATTCTCACCGCACTTAATGAAACCCAGATCTTAACACCCATGTTCAAAAGAGCTCACCACTGCTTATTATTTTGAAAATAATGAATCCATTTCACATTCTCCAACCCAGCTCCTTTAAGATACATTCTAATGTTATCCTACCACGGATGCCTAAATCTTCCAAGTGGTCTCTTGCCTCCAGGTTTTCCCACAAAAACCACGCACGTCTCTTCACATTTTATCATTCTAATAATACACAACATTTGAAATTGCAATTCCTAGTTTACACAACTCACACTTCCCTCTTCCCCACCCCCCCCCCACCCCAACAAAGAACAATGCTGTTCAGTGAAATAACGGTTGTGTATTGAAAAGAACCATATGAAGAATTAAAATGCACCGTGTGGACAAAATGCAAAATTTTTACTGTCAAAGAGGACGATAACTACCAAGCTTCAAAGTGGTGGTTTAATAAACCAAAGACCTCATTAAGTTCTAATTCTATTTCTCAATAATTACGTAACTTTACCCGTAATTTTCAGCATCATGGGGATATGCCTGGACATCGCGTCGATATTTCAAATTCTGCTTTCAGTACTGCAGCATCGAAACACAGCACAAGGAACAAACTGCCAACAAACGTATATTTGTGCAAACTATTTTCATAACAGTGCAACAACACTGCGAATCCACGCAGCACTGGCTCGCATCTCCTCTCTTTTATCGCAGTACGCAAAATGTACATTACGCCGCCTATAACAGAACCTTGGAAACGCTGTGGACCATCCTTTGAAATTAGAACACAGAAAATAAAAATACACACAGCGGAATGCACCGACTGTGTCACTGCACGGACGGCCAGTGTCGGCCCCCTTCAAATGTTCAGCATATGATTGAATGATATCCTAACGACGGTTAGGGCTACTGTTAATAATTTAGGTTTACAGATTAATGCTCGGACGAAACGAAGATAACAGGCATTACAAGGAATTCTATTTCTTCGCATTTTAACCACAAATCTCACTCAAATAATAGGACGATTAAACCAGGCTACGGACATGACAGGCCAATTGTTCAACTAGGAAAAGGGCGAAATATTTTCTTTCACGTCATGTATTAATATACATAAAACAACAAAATTTAATAAAAAACTAATTCAACTGCAAGACTATGTAACTTTAAAGAGTAATATGATGAATTCGCCAAGATATGGAAGAAAGTGTTAGTCGCCTATATTAAGGTACTATTTCAAAATTTATCTGGGAGAACTATGCGAAACCGTAATAAGCCTCAAAACGCTTGGTATTCGGGCCGAGGTTTGAATACGAAACCTCTCCAATATGAATCAGAAGGTCGGGAGTAAACCGTCTAACTTATAACCAGTGTAGCCTTAGCTAATGATTAATCTATTACATGAAACATTAAAAAAAGTGCCATTTAAGCATTAGATCTCTCCGGAATGTTTGTATATATTCACCAAACTACTGTCTCACATTGCAGATTATGTTAATTCCGTTTAGCTTAAAAAAAAAAGTTTAGAATATTTGGACTATTTCGACACCTTCAAAACAGAACAGTATTATCTGTTCACTTAATTAAACACTTAATATTTGGCAGCTTTACTAAACTTGGCTGGGAAATTTTCATTTATTGTTACATCAGACAGTTTTTACTACTACTTTACAGGAAGATCTACAGGCGTATCTTCGAGCATCTCGACTGAAAACTGCTAAAACGCTTATCGGAGCAATAAATATTTGGAACGAAAGGTTCATTGAAGATACAAGACACACTTCAAGTCCTATTGGCTTCACTCGTTCCGTTACGTCTTAGTATGACCGTCACCTAATCAAAATATAGGGACGCTGTATGTATTATTTCTGATAGTGAACTTTGAACAGCGATCTTCGTATCATACACGGACTGCTGGTAATAACTAAACAAAGTCTTTTCCCACCTTAATTTACAAGTCAAAATGTATTTACATAAACGTAACTTTAGTAAATAAAACATAATTAAACGAGGCGAAACGACCTGAATGTTATTAAATTTAAAACTGTTTCGAGACAAAAGTAAAGTGCCTTTGGACCCCAAGAAGGCCTATGGGGTGGGGGTAACTCCACCCATTCACAATCTCGCGCTCTCTTCCCTCTGTACCAAATGAATAAGAAGAAATTTGGTGGGCAGAAGAATAAGTCTGAACGCTCTGGAGAAAACAAAAAATCTCATCTTCCTGCCGAGAATCGAACGATGCCTCAATTATCCAGTTTTCCGTAGCTCAGTCATTAGAGCTGCTGAACTCACCAGGGAGTTTCTAGATAAAAATTTCGAGTGTTTGCTCTTCGTACACTTCCTAGCGTCTTTATCACGCACTCTGTTTAACTCACACATTGGTCAAATCAACCTCGATCTGTTAACACCTGACACAGTTAAACTCCGGTCTTGACTGTTCTTACGGTCCTGACCGGTAGCTGTTCTCGCACGAACACGGCAACTCATACGCACTGAGGAAGCGCTTAGAACTGCGTAGGTGCTGCGAGGCGAGCCAGCCAGCCAGTAGGATCGACGCGCGAGAAATCTACCTAATTCTGTACAAGTACCGCTTTTACGACTTGCCTGCCACTGACGTCTACAGGCGAGTAGTACGTGACAGCCCAGCCGCTGACCTCCGAGTGCTCGCATACTGGAAAAGGGACAGAGCGCATCACCTTCCCTTATTGGCTAACAACTGATTTTCGAACAGCTGAAATCTTATCTTGCACATAATAATTACATTTAACAAGTGAATAAATGGTTCTTGTGGTTCGAGGCTAAAATTGCGATTATCTTCCAATACTACGTACTTCAAAAGGGGAAACAGCTGTCTCAGATTAATACCCGGATATGGGAAAGACTGATAGTACTGGTGTTATAGGGTCCTTTCACAGCAACTATCTGAAAATATACGATTTTAAACTTCAATAGAACTGCCTGAGGGCTTTATATGAAGGATACAGCAACTGCTGTGAAACATTTCAGAAAGAAACGATTCTGATTGGAAAGAGAGATGTAGAAAATTGTTGAAATATTCTTGAAAATAACTGCACTTGCGATGCACCGAAAAGATATAAAAGAAAGTCACAATTATGAAAATTAAAAGCATTTTTCTAGGTCAACACGGGTCTGACTCGTGTCGGATAATGATGAAAAACGTTTTCTAGTGGAAAGAAGATGCCGTATGGTAGTCTAACAAAAATATTATTCTTCAAAGTGGAATTTATACCGTTGTGTTATACGAAGGTAAATGTAAAGCAATCCCTATACAGCCTCTGCAAGTTCCGGGAGGCAGAGGTTCCTGGATTTCAAGACAGTTGTCACATTAAAGTGGTAAGTTCAGCCCTAGGCACCGGGCGCCTTTGGCTCCCAGAACGTATTACTGGTACTCATTCCTCTTAGAGGATGAGTCGACCCCACGGACATAGTGCGACTGGAAGGATTATGGCAATGAAAAATTCCAATCGAACCCGCAACCTTCCGGCTTGCAGCGCAGTGCCTCAACCGACTGGGCCACCGCGTGCCCCGCGATCTGTTATAGTGTTCACTAAATAACACAAAGCCTCATACACGTCTATTAAGCAAGTTACATAATACACGTCAACACCTTTCGACCCGAGATGTGGCCTTCCTCAGAATAAAACATTTTTTTTTCAAGAATTAGTCTGCTTTGTGTAATTAAGACAATTATGTTTCAAATATAAATCATGTATAATAATTACCTTGGGGACCGCGGTAGCACAGTGGTTAAGGTGCTGTGCTACAAATCAGAAGGTCGCTGGTTCGATCCCGCAAACGGGACTCAGACCAATAATGGATCTGGAGGGTGCTACTATAGTCACCAGTGGTACTGGAATAATATTAACACGATCCCCTTTCCCATTGTCAGCATTGAATCTTAGTCATATTCTCTGATATCATGTCCATTGAAACTATGTGCTACTGTACAATAGGCATATATGAATAAAACAAGAAAAAAAATCCCAGCTGGTGTCAGTGGATTTTTCATTGATATAACCCTTCAGATCGCACTATGGCCCTGGGGTCGACTCAGCCTCGAACAGAAATGAGTACCAGGAGAATTTCCTGGGGGTAAAAGCGGCCGGTGCTTAAGGCTGACAACCTTAACACCATCCTGGGCCGTTGTCACGAAATCTGGGAGCCTTAACTTCCTGGAACCCTCTGGGCCTGTAATGGGACTGCTTTACCTTTACAATAATTACCTTACTGATAAAATGTAAAATTACGCGATGATTACTAATACAACCTGTACCACTGTTTAATTTGCAATAGTACACTATATTTTATCATGTGTATTTGAATCACAGGTATGTGTACTGTTATTATCTCATCCACGTTGTGCTGGATCATTTGTCCAGTTTTAATTTGTAGGCCTGTGAATTCTGTTGCTGGATTTTTTCATCATCAGTTGTGCAGCCCTTGGTGGGCTTTGGCCTCCTCCACAACTCTTCTCCAGCCTAACCAGTCCTTTAATTTTCCTCTCCAGCCTCTGACCCCCATCACCACCACAGATCACCACGTTGTCTAACCATCATGTACGTGGTCGTCCCATCCTTCTTCTGGAGAATAATCTCTTCAACATTCTTTTAGGCATTCATTTCTTCAACATTTCCTCCACAGGTCCTAGCCAACTTATGCTCTTTGCTTTCACGAACATTACAATGTCATGTTCTTCAAGCATTTAAATCAGCATTATTGCTTATTCTCCTTTAACTTCTATCCCATACAGATTTTTCTTAATATTTTTCCTTCAAAGGATCTAGGGGCATTCTCATCCGTCGCTGTCAGCGACCATCTTGCTGCTCGATGTATTACGACAGGGCGTACCAGCGTTCTATAAATCATACACGACTTACCTCTGCAAATGAGTTGTGTTTCAAATAGATATAAGTTACCAGAGTGCGCCCGGTTCCTGGCTAGTATCCTATCTCTTACATTTTGATCCATATTATTTCTACTATTTATTAGGGCTCCCAAATAAGTGAAACTAGTTACACCTTCAAAATTTTCTCACCCACTAATAAATTCTGTGATCTTCTTACTTCTGATGTTGACACTATCAGATACTTAGCCTTTTCTTTCTTTTACACTAAGTCCAATACTCTGGATCTCCCTTTCCAACTCCAAATACATCTCTTTCAGTGTGTTCACATACCTAGTAACAGTCAGTAGCTCATCCGCTCATCTGGTTAGATTTCAGGGAAAGTGCTCCTTTCTGGTCAATTTTATTATGACTCTGTAGAAGGCGATATTAAATAGGTTAGTAGACAGTTGTTGGATTTTATGCGCCAATATAATATACCGTTGTGTGATTATCGTAATGTGTGTATGGTTATTTCAGTCTGGCGTGTTTTGTGCTCGCTATATGCTCTCCAACTTCTTTGATAGAAACGCCACATCAAACACCGATTCCTTTGTCAACATTAACCCTCTGCAGCATCAAAAATGAGAGTAGTAGGAAGATCAGTAGCACAGCCGATGGAGTTGGAATGGCGGGTGAGATGTGGTAAAGAACATAGTATTGTTATATGGGTCCACAAATCCCCCCCTTCCTCCTACTGATAACAGTTCTTTGAAGTTTGAGACATTGGAATTGATAAAAGGAGACAACAAAAAGGCATACAAAGAGTAAACTAAAGGGAAAGTCAAGGAAAAAATAGTTTATTTCGGGAGGGGAAGGGAGCATTCCGTTTTGAGCAGTATTAAAATTCTTCTAAATAATACGTAAATATCCAGTTTATACCTCCCAGAGGACACAATGCGTCTCCGTTATACAGTCGGTTAGTGCGGTTTTATGTGGCTCTTAAAAACGCATCAGTAGACAGTGAAGGTAAAACTGAAGAGTCAATCCAATGAAGAACGAGTGAGTATGTATAGTAACATCCATGTTTCAAGGGGGGTGAAATTATAAACACAGAGAAATGAGCGTGATTATTAATTGCGATTTTTATGTCTGGCCCGCGAACCAACCAACAATAATGATTCTGGCCATTTGCTGAAAGAGGCTGGACGTGCTTCATCTAAGTAGTGTACAAAACATTAGTTTCTACCTCACAGAAAACACAGTTCCTAAGTTTTCGCCAACACACACAAACAATTTCGTACTTCATTTTTTTTCGCATTATTCACTAATTCACCCATAAGGATGCGAAGGCTAAAACAGAACAGCTTTCTAAAGTGTTACAAGATGATGCACTATCAAATCCAAAATGTTTCGCTACGGTGAAATCCAATAAAAGATTACTAAGTCATTAATAATTCAGATGTCGTTTACAACATGCGGTAAACCTGCTCAGCTCTGGGAGACATACATTTTTTTCCTTTAACATGAAGTAGTAGCCTTATATTACAAAACCCGAAGCCCACCACTAAATCCTCTATTAAGCCAGCTGAATTTGACGTTCGTAGTAAATGTCTATTATGTCGAAGGTTTGGATCTAAATTTTATCCCATCGGTCACGAAAGTGTCCTTTGAAACGGAGATGTGGGCCTCAATTCCAGTAAACCTGTTCCGTCCAATGTTACGTTGGAGGATTCTGAGATAGCAAGTCACCGTCTGGGGTTTCGTTAATGACGTACAGTACAAATTACAAACATGACAGCGAGTAAGACAAAAAACCAAAGGCTTTTTAATTAAAGAATCCTTTAAACGATGCATCTGAACCGGGCCACCCAGTAAAATGAACAGCAGGATGACTGGGATTCGAATCCCAGGTGATTCTGTGATGTTCAGTATATACAACAAAGAGATGTCAGACTGCCCCTGAGCTTTCCAATGTCTGCACGTGTGTAAGGCCTAGAAAAAGCTAATACATTTTCAATAAGTTTCATATTAGAAAGTTTTTGTGTTAAGACTTGTCGAAGAATTATGATTTGGGTTAAAATCGAACACGGTAAGGCATAATTTACACGAAGAGTAAAGTGTGTTCTGTGGATATTACAAGCTTTGGCCGAAGAATATTTCGAACAAAATTCAAAGATAAACTAGAAGAGCAAATTTCATTTTTCATACGCCTTTTAATCCAAGTTTACGGCATACTTGAACAAAAGTGGAACATTGCGACGTGGTTGTGGTACAACGCATACGCATAATTTTCCGAATTTCTTAAGCTGCCCAGCACAGGGGAAAATGATGAAAAATTGTTTTTTTTTTATAGAGGACATCTCGTTGTGTTTATAAGACTTTCAAAGTAATCTGTCATACATCCCCAAAACACAACCATATTTATTGTTTTCCTTATTCCTGACTACATGTTTCGGTCTGCAAAGTTCATCATCAGTTCACCATGACATAAATTTCAAAATAAGGCAAAATATACTGCAATTATATTCACAATATGGGATCCTGCATGTCTTACGATAGTTATTACAATGTAAAATTACAGAAAAACTATATACAACTGTCAAGGTTGGTGGTGTCCTAAGTAAAAGTAAATCTAGTTGTGTGTTTTTTTTTTAATCTTATGTATATTGGACCGTGCATCATTTTGATAGGTGATGAATAACAGACCAACTTGATGTCACTGGTTATTACGTTTTATTTCACTTCTTCTATTCTCAACATGCTTCGGACATTAATATACACCCATCGTCAGGTGCCTGCGACTTTTCTATTAAATCACCACATTGGTCGTGTGTTCTGTAAAGATGGAGGATTTTAGCATTAGTGTAAATTATAGTATATAGAGGTGAATGCTTGGTGTGATGTGTTTAGTCGCTTTGTTGCAGTTGGCAGGCTTGTTTAATGACCCTACTGAAACCCCTAAATAACCCAAACTTACTCTTCCCTTACGAGGAATACTACATCCAATCCCTCTACCGAGAAGGCAAACTCATTCCTGAGCAAAACCCAGGAGAAATAAAACCCATATTCAAAACGGTCATTAACCCCCAGCCCCCGCACTCCACATGATCAGACCAGTTGTGCTTCAGCCTGCTACACGGATACCACCCCAACCCAGCCACACAGAAACTCCAACACACATCGAAACAAGGTAGGTGCAATCTCAAACTTACAACACCAGAGCACATTAGCAAAGCATCGCCGATCAACCAATAAAAAACACACGGGACACATGCGAACACATAATCTATAAGCAGAAAATACCAGGACAACACCAACAGAAACAAGCGTACCAACTGCAACAAAGCGACTAAACACATCACACCAAGCATTCACCTCTATATACTATAATTTACACTAATGCTAAAAACCTACATCTTTAGAGAACACACGACCAATGTGGTGATTCAATAGAAAAGTCGCAGGCTCCTGATGATGGATGTATTAATGTCCGAAACATGCTGAGCATAGAAGAAGTGAAATAAAACATCAACTAGTGACATCAAGTTGGTCTCTTATTCTTCAAGTGGTTGTGTTTGACCGATTTATGACGGATTGTTGTGATGAGAAGTTGACTGTTTTGGGTATGCGGGAGAGGAAATAAATTGAATAGTCACCGGCTTGGGACTTAATTTTGATACTTATTGGAGGGCTTCAACGGACAATGTTAATAACAACATTAGGGACAAATGAAACACCACTAAATGTTTGACGGAGAGAAATAATCACGGCTTATTCTAAAAATCGTATGCAACACACGTGGTACGTACATAACGTACATACAGTAACCGCTATGTTATGATCAGTTCTCAAGTACTTTGAAATAGGGCGAAGAAACGTGAGACACAGAGATCGTGGAGATACGGCTTGGCTGCATCAACACTGTAAATATTTTCATCCCGCTTTGGAACGTCACCAACACTCACTATACGCAGGTGCTGGTTGAAAGAAGACAGAGAAGAAAAGTAAAAATGGACAGTTTCCCGTTGCCTTAATTAGGATAGACATGTTAGGACGTCACATCCGTCCTACACCCACTGCATATCTGCGTGTAACATTTATGACATTCTTTCAGAATACTGACCTTAATCTTTACTTCTGAGCAGACCATGAGCCTACACCAATTAGCTGATGACGTACGTACTTGAGTAATGTCCCTCTGTTGTTACATAAAGCCGTAAAAGAGACGGCGTCGAAACTACATTGCTATATTTCAACTCCGCAGAGTATAATATCTACATGTTCCATTCGATTCTCACAAGAAACAGCGAATATTTCGCTCCGCAGCATTAATCCCTTCTTATTACGTAATAGAGCTTCGCACAACTTGAACATTGCCCATGTCGGTAGTCGACCGTCTTAGATATGGGCCTGCGGCCGCTCGCTTGTTGGGATTGCGGTTTCGAATCCCGCGGGAAGCATGGATGCATCTCTTGTGAGTGTTGTATGTTGTCAGGCACAAATCCCTCCGACAGGCCGATCCCTCGTCCAGGGGAATCCAACCGAAAGTATCACTAAGTGTGAACAAGCCTCTACACCGACAATAAGTAGGTATACAGGGGTAAGAAATACGAAAGAAAGAAAGAAAGAGAAAGACATGAACATTTATTGAATCATTCGAACATCGACGATCCCTGTTACCGTGCGGTCTAAGGCGTAGGTCTGCAGCTGGTTGACTTCAGGGATCCCGGGTTCGAACATCGCTGAGGGCATGCAAGTTCGTATTCCGTGTTTTGTGTGTGTTGTGTAAGGAGCTGTCTCTTCGACGAGCTGATAACTCGTTCAGAGTCCTATCGGGTGCGTATGTCTAATTTAGTGTGATCTTTCTATGAACCCAAACAATGAGGCGGCGTATGCTCAATTTGGCCTGTTCCGTCACAAAAGATTTTAAAACATGAAATCGTACACTTGATTAATCAGATAATTGATTATGCAACTAATTCGTCGATCCAGATTTCAGCGTCAGAAATTGTGAGAACGTATAAAGGATTTCATTGTGTGATTTCATAGGATTCTTTCTGTGACTTTGTTCAGTAAACTTAACAATGAAGCGTCCTACCTGAAATCTTATTTATGATTAATTCACATTATATGCCGGTTTATAATATTCTCTTGCATCGTAAGCTACCCTCAGACTAACTACTCTCCAAAATCCTAAGCCGGATAAATTAAATAATTAACTCCATGAAGCAGAATATCTCTTTTTTTTAAGGTGTACATCCCATTGGGTGATCGTGTGATATAACAATATAAATTATAACCGTCAACACAACTAAGTTCTGACCTTTACAGATGCAATATATATCGACCCATATGGGTCATGTTTAGGCTAAATACACGTTAAAACACTTAGAGGCAGTAAGCACTGCTGTCTGTATTATAATCTTGCCTGTTGTTTTGTATGGGTGTGAAGCTTGGTCGCTGACATTGAGGGAGGAAAGGAAGCTGAGGGTGTTTGAGAATATGGTGTTGAGGAGAATATTTGGAC
>Ga0123352_10019652_pt1 | contig 10773 bp, 4 predicted proteins | sample TergutLab28metaG_FD_89700 | JGI IMG/M metagenome (GOLD analysis project Ga0123352, IMG submission 89700) | Labiotermes labralis P1 segment gut microbial communities from Petit-Saut dam, French Guiana - Lab288 P1 | ecosystem: Host-associated > Arthropoda: Insects > Digestive system > Gut ... | reverse complement strand
GTTTTTTTTCTGTGTGGGGGCCGTGATAAGAAGATTCTTTACGCCCCTTCCGCTCCAATGGGCCCAAGGCTTGCTTGTTTAACACCAGTACATTTTCCACCAAAAACCCCCCCCCCCCCCCGATCTAAAATTATATACCTTTCCATAGTACTTTTGTTAGAAGTTGTCGGGTGTGGTGGGGGGCCTGTTTTGAGGTCTAGCAGGTGGGGGGTTCTTGAAACCTGTAAGGGACGCGGAGACAGGCCTGTTCTACCTGCGATCAGACGGGACTGCAGGATGTGGTTTGGAGCGTTTTGCTAGCTGGACACAAAGGTCTACCTTTTCTCTGCGACTGACTGGTCGATCTGGAACAGGGGTGGACAAGCCACGTCGTTTAAGAAAGTTACGTGACTTTCTTCCTCTTGCGGCCCGTGGAGGCTGTATTGTCTGAATTTATATGTTCCTGTCAGTCTGTTTCGTTTCCCAGAACAGAAGAGCTCCAGACATGCCGTCCAATTTTTACCGCCTGTTGTTAAAGAACCCTCCATTTCACCGTTAAATTATAATTCACACAACCATTAGTGGTTACTTCCGTACACCACATTAATTGGCTGGTCTCTGTAACAGAGAGAAGGGTGTTTACTGTGAGGTAGGAACTGAGTTCTACATCCGGTAGAACTCCACTTTATCCGGACTAATTGTGACGGCGAGCCATCCAGATATGCAGAAAATTCAGGTAATTGGATTTTTCTTTGAAAATGGGCTACATTGGCAGTTTGAAGTGGAAAAATGGTTCTGAAAACGCATATTTTAGGCAACGTATTTATTTACATACAAATAAAACATTAATACACAATTCCTTATATGTATTTGACAATTGGGGGAGGAAAACTTTAAGCCATAAAGAGATGCAGTACAGTTACAGTTAGAAAATGTTTAGCGGAAGGGCCAAGCCGATCCGGATAACTTGTCGTAGCCAGGACTCGAACTTGGCCATCTAGTGACCGGTCGCTGATGTCGGCGCTGTTGAGTTAGTGACGTCAGTCATTGGCATAATTCTAGCTGTTATGTTCACATGCAGAACAAATTGCAGCCTTTGCTATAGAAACCCTGTAATATCTCACCCATTTATGTTCGAAGCATAGGCTGATGGTTGCTTACCTGGCACCCAGAGATTCATCACCGCATGAATACGAGCTCGCCGCAGTACTGTATCCTGAGCCACTTCAATCAGTGCTTACTTTTGTGTCGTATGTATAACAGTCCATTTTAATATTGTCTTCTGTGTTTTAGGGGGATATCCAAGACAGTTTCCTTTATTATTAGTATTATTATTAAAATTATTAAACTACATATCGGCGCTTAATTAGCAATAACACCTAGTCTTAAGGCTACAAACTATTTTGCCCTGACTTAAATTGCTAAATGAATATTAACATATGGTGTAGCCCAGCGGTTCTACCTGTTTAGTTTTGTTTGTCTTTTCCTTTGTTGGCAGTGATTACTGCACTAACACTGTGCCCTGTGTTTATCACACACTAGTAGTGTTTATGGTGCACTTCACTGTGCTCTGCTTTCAATGATCACTACAGCAGCTCAAGAGGGTTTTCTTTAAGCCTTCGCACTAGTTCACTGTTGTCGAGCAGCTGGATCGCTTCGATGGTGACATGATGGAGAAGCCTTTCTTCGTGCTTCTTAGTGAACTTTCCAATTTCAATCTAACCATCTCCATTTGAAGGTCCCTCTGGAGGTCGGCATTTCTGATATACCAAGGTGCATCAATGCTATTCCTAAGTACTTGTTTCGAAATCGCTGAATGATGCCATTGTTGCTCTGTTTCGTGCATCCTCACAGCTGGATGCCGCAGGTTGTGTATCGACAGGGCCGATCTTCTTCCCATGAGCCATTACATTTTCTTGTATTTTATTCCAAGCTCTTCGCGTTTTTTATTGACATGTACCTTCAGCGCAAATTGTCATCCAGCGTCGTGCCAAGGTGGTTTCTTTTTGTTTGCTGGCAGAAACTGTGTATGGGTTTACAATTTGCCCTTCATTACACCCGTATCATTGTTCGCCATTTGCGGAGCCCAATGATATTTGGTGAAAAATGGAAATTATGTTTTTTTTTACTCCATCTTCCCGTCACTTGCCTCCGTCGTGGACTCGAATATTTCATTCGACACCCCCAGCCATTGTTCTTCCATCAGGAAGTGAGAGAGAGAGCGCGCTTCACACGCGCACAAAACAATAGGTCAAAGTGTAATTTTGTTTCTTTACGATTTTTGGACACGCCAGATGACAAAATGATGTGAACATATGACAACAAAACACCTTTTATCCGTCGAACACAAACACATTTTTTTTCTTTTCTTCATTTAAACACAGCAAAATGTTTCGGTAGATGAACGACCGTCATCGTGCAGCCGTGTGCGTGTCACACTGTTTACGTGACAGATTCTGCGTGTTCGTTGTGTGTCACGTGGTTCGTCCAAATGCCTGGTACTTTAAAAATATTTAACCCTGTGAAGTACTGTTGTTAGTGTCTACCACGTGCCTTATCACAGTAAACAGCCATAATTTCCATAAACAGCACTAAGCGGTTGGGTTTTTAATGTAAACGCAGTGCTTTTACTGTGAAGTTGGAACTGTATCTATATACAGGGCGATTTAGGGAAAAAAGACTAATTTGGAAGGTGATAATATCGAGAAAAAGTTCATATGAACACTGAATGTTTACCGGAGTAGAGCTGTTGGAATATACAAATACAGAAGCATTGTGAATGGTAGGGAAGGGAAATTATTTATTGTTAATTAGCTTTAATTTTAATTTAATATGTAAATGACATATTTCTTAAACAGAAATTACAGAATTGTTACAGCTCACAAATTTTCAAAAATCGCACCGTCAAACTCATTGCGCTTTATAAATCATTTGCGAAGATCGCGTGCTGTTCGTCTGAGTTGATCTTAACGTTTCTATATGCAGGCACCAACATCCAAAATGCGAGCGAGTAATTCGTCTGGTGTGTCCAACTTTCTTTTGTAAACTTCGCTCTTCATCCAACCCCACAAACAAAAATCTAACGGAGTCAGGTCTGGAGAACCAAAGGGTTCTCTCTCAGTAATCATTCAGACTTAGACCCAGTTTCATACGAACTTCATTCTCACAATGACCGATACTGTCACCTTCCAATATACTGACCATTCCTCATAGATCACCCTGTATATATATTATAATGTACTTCGTACTTCAAAAGGGTAAAAGTTTTCTGGTTTCCGAGTGGTTTCCCCTAATCTTATATAAATTAGAAGAAATCCTGTATTTTATATTGTCGATTTCGGTAGCTGACGTACTCATTGTGACGCTGGTGTGGCAATTGAGTCCCCTTCGCGACAGCCTCCCCTCTGTCGCCTTCCTGTAGGCCCGGATCCCTTCCCCATGGAACTGTGCAGTCGATATGCTGTACATATAGCAGTCCAACGGCAGACATTAACACACTGCTCATATATTGGAACGTCAGCGCGTCCGATGAACTAGTAGTGTAGTGATTAGGCTGCGGTCTTAAGAGACTGGAAAATGTGAGTTTGATTACCGGCTGGGGTAGAAAGTCTTCTTTTCCCAGCGTTCAGACCGAATTTGGGCTTCCACCCTTTTTTCTGTCTGTGGTTGCCGGAGGATCTTTGTTTTTCCCCTCGGGTAAGGCTACTACCGTGTGAGGGGAATCATTCACGTCTAAAGAGCCGAGGTGTAGAATGGGTAGAGCCATATATCTGCCTTTCCGTACTTCTCTTGCTGTGTCGCTTAACTGAGGCAAGGAAAGGCTCCCTGCAAACTACTGTGATACACCCTGTGTGCAGAAAAGAGAGATGTGTTTTTAGGTTTAACGTATGGTTTCTAGGTGCGTTCGCAGAATTGCGAAAAGCGATTATTACCTTCGACATGTCTGTCTGTCCGTCCGTCCGTCCGCATGGAACAACTCGGCTCCTACTGGACGGGTTATCATTAAACTTGATATTTGAGGCTTCTTCGAAAGTCTGTCGAGAATATTCAAGTTTCATTAAAATCTGACAAGAATAACGGGTACTTTACATGTAGTCCTGTGTACATTTATGATAATACCTCGCTCACTTCTTCGTAGAATGAGAAATGTTTCAGACCAAGGTCGTAGACGAAATAAAACACCCACATTTTATGTTCAATAACGTCTATTTTTCTCGAAAATCATGCCGATAATGTGAAAAAATATGGTAGAGCCGGACAGGACACAGATGATAGTATAATACGGCTCATGCGCTTTGCATGCTGAATAATTAAGGTACAGGTACACTCTCAGAATATATAATACGTACATCTTTTCCACTGCAGCAGTGGTTACCCGAACGCGCCTAAGTGTTACATTATACGTACATTGCCTGTGTTCTTGCTTTTACCCTTCCTCTGTGGTAATTAGGCTGCGAGTGCGAAAGAAGGACACTACGTCACAATGTCCTCAGCGTGTAGATCTTTTTTTTTAAGACCAACACTTGCACATACAGTGTGCGTAGTGATACAATTAACTTAACTGCTGGTACATGAGGGACCGCGGTTGCACAGTGGTTAAGGTGCTATGCTACAAATAGGAAGGTCGCTGGTTTGATCCCAGCTGGTGTCAGTGGATTTTTCATTGATATAAAATCCTTCCAATCGCACTATGGCCCTGGGGTTGACTCAGCCTCTAACAGAAATGAGTACCAGGAGTATTTCCTGGGGGTAAAGGCGGCCGGTGCGTAAGGCTGACAACCTGTGCCGTTGTCACGAAATGTGGGAACCTTAACTTCCTGGAACCCTCTGGGCCTGTCCAGGCCTGTAATGGGACTGCTGGTACATGTTTCGTGATCCATCCGCAATTATCACGCGGTATACACACCAGTATATGAAAAACGTAACAAAATATTGTACAAATACAATAATGATATCCATGGTATCGTATCAGTTTTCCAGCTATATTCGCAGGATGTAGAAACACATAATGTGAAGGTAAAGGTAAATTTCGCCCTAAAACAGGCCACGAAGGCCTAAAGTGGGAGTAGATTATAGCTCTACTCTTTTTTTAACCTCGGCGTTGGATGGGTGTGGGTGGTTAGCGCCACGCCCCGGCCACTTTGCCCCCCCCGGCAAAGACCGCGTACCCACTGTATAGGAGTCTGGGTGGGAACCAGAGCCGGTCTAAACGGGTGCGGAAATCTCGCCCCTACCGATATTCAATCCTCGGACCGTCCATCCCATACCGACTGAGCTATCCCGCCCCACCAACAAAATATATGCGTAGTTACAAATCCTTATGTGTTTGGTATGTTTTTAGTTACTCGGTGTGGGTACAGCTGTGAAAAATATGATATGATACAATGAATATCGTTGTTCTGTTTTTGTTATAGCGCACTGCTTAGAATTTAAGACGCTTGCCTCTTTTAAAAAGGGTTTTCAGGGGGGATAATTTTTTTTATAATTAGCAAGGAGTAAATACCTTTCAAAGGATAAATGTTTATTATTATACCAACATATGCACAAATAAATAGTGTAAAATTAATATTAAAATTACTCCGATATGTTTCGGTGTTAATACACCATCTTCAGGGAGTTTACAGTTGTGTCAGCTAAAGTTATGAATTATTAAAATGATAAGATACAACATAATAGTGTGTTGTTATGATAAAATCTTGGTAAATGTGGCCGCATATGTAATTCTGCAATGAATAATATAAAATATAATAAGAATATAACATTGTAAGGAAAATGATGAATTATATCGATTGATTCCTTAATAAACTCCTTTTAAAGGAGTTTATTAAGGAATTAAAAATAAGGACAATTTTTGATTGCAAATTCATTTCGCTACCCTTAAAATTAACTACTCATTTAGCAAGGTCACTTGTTCTTCAAGGAGAATCATGTTCGCGAAACTTCATAAGGGTGCAAAATTATACTTCGAAACTAAGACGCACTCTTATTTTCAGTTAAGAAAAATGCGAGAAAAGGTACGTCTTAAATTCGAGATAATACGATATTTTATTGTTCGAGACATGCTGTTGATGGCAGATGGGCGCTGAAATATGTGGGAGGAATTAGGAAATTGTATCTCTTTATGTGTGGGCCGGGTAGCTCAGTCGGTATAGCGACTGAGCTACGGGCTGGACGGTCCGGGATCGAATCTCGGTGGGGACGAGATTTTCCGCCCGTCCAGACCGGCCCTGGGGCCCACCCAGCCTCCTATAAAATGGGTACCGAGTCTTTCCCGGGGGTAAAGTGCGGCCGGAGCGTGGGACTGACCGCTCACCCCCTTCTAGTGCCGCAGTCATGGAAGAGTAGAGCTATACCTCTACCCACCCTCTGGGCCACACCGGACGTGTAACGGGATCACTTTACCTTTACCTCTTTATGTACTGTTATGTGCAAAAATTTGTTGAAAGACGTATTGCCCATTGCTCGGAATGACCAATAAGCACTGATGTTTGTATTGGTGCTTGTTTAGTACCCCGTCAGTATATCAGGTCGTTAATGGCTTCTAACTGTTGCAAGAGCAGCAAATGACAAGGATGTGGAAGGAAACGTTCATGGCCTAAATGTGTGAACGAGTTCGACTGAGGTAACCCGTGAAAATCACCTGTCAGGTTCCGTTGCGAGACTTGAACCCGGATCGCTATGTGCAAAGCAGCACAGCGGCTGTTACCGGATGTGCCGGCGGATAAAGTTCCTGTCCTCGGGGGAAGAGATGAAAGAAACACCCCGTTTTGCGGAAGCCGATAACATCTCAGGCCCCGGAAATGTCCTCTTTAAGTGGAACCCGTAGGTTCATTGCTACTACTCGTATATACACAGCATTCCGCCACCGATCATGTTCTAAACCAACCGAGTCCATTCCGCATTCTCTCATTCCCACACTATCCACTTTAATATTATCATTGCAGCTTTGTCTTGTCTGTGCGTGGTTTCTGTCTAGAGTGTTGTGTATTTTTCATATCATCCACCCGTTCTGCATCTTTTTAAATGGAACAAAAATTACCCCCTCCCCCTCCCGTAGTTATCAATAATCTAATGTATCCGAGTGCGTCAAACACCAGGTGGACTTATCTTTGGCCCAGTGGGTGGATAACACAGTGCCGACTCCCAAATCGGATGTGCACCATACCTGTTAGCCGACGACCATAATGTGACATGCGTTTAAATTGACTGTTTTATGACACTGTACTTCACCGAGGCAATGAAAATGAAACACTTGGCCTTCGACGAGACGGGACACTGTTATTAACAGAACTAGTTACACGTGTTGTTTTTGTGGGTGTGGAACTTGGTTGGTGTGTTTGTGAAGCGGTACTCTTGCACACAGTGTTTGTCGGGGACCTATATGTAAATGTGAAGATAATTTTAATATTATCCTACATGAAGAGAGTGTAAGGATTTGGATTTGATTTGTCTTTCGGAATAGTGGCCAATGGTGGGCTTTTGTCAGCGCGGTTATGAACTGAGGATTTTATAAAACGCGGGGTTTTTATTCGCTAGTTGAACAACTATCAGATTCTCAAAAAAGGTCTCTGCTTCATGAGGTCGATTCGTCTCATTTTTCTTTGTTCGGATGCCCCTGATGCACGTCGCAGTGCGTAGCTGTCTGCTGGTGTCAGGAGAAAGCGATGTTCTCTTACACTGCCTAATCAACGAGTGTTTAAGCGAAGGGTTGTTAGGGAGTTGTAAAGCCAGACATCGCTGGGGTGTGAAGGTGCTGACTGTCCGTAGGCCAGAGTTCTTCTGGAAAGCTTACTTCTGCACTTCAAATCACATACTAGAGTAAAAGATTCCCTAACAAACAGTTAAATGGTGCAGTCTAACAGAAGGTACTGTTATTGTTTTACTGTTCATTGTAAACAAAAAATTTAAAAACTTGTGGGATCCCGCAAAATAAAAGAAAATGTGTTGTACGTTTTTTACATTTTTCTTAAATATTGCTTTTGTGGCTTTATGGTAGTCGATTTCGACGAAACATGTAGTTTTTTTAAATAAAACCACGTTTATGTTAGACTGAACCACATAATTGTTTGTTACGGAACATTTGAAACACAACGGGATGATTTATGTTATGTTAATAGGATTTCCTGCAGCTTTTGATACGGGAAGGTTCGTTACCGTGTTCACATCAGCCTTAACCCGAACTCTCCTGATCCTGCTGACTGCAGTGCCTCTCCCAAACCCTATTTCATTAAGGCCTATTTTAACATTACTACTCCATCTACTCTTACCTCTTGCTTGTGTTTTCTTCCATTCACGTTTGTCACCAACATTTTATCTACGCTGTACGTAGATTTCGTAAATTGTTTGAATTCATTTTGTAGTTTTAAAGCAATAAGTAAGGCAGCATCGGAGTTAGTTGTGAGATTTAGCGTGGAGATCATGACTGTGATCTCCACACGTTATGTATACAACATTGTTGCAGTCAGCAGGTGCAAACATGGCGGTGGTGCGAAATTCTTGAGGTTATGTTCGGTACGGTTAATGTTAGATGGGACCCGGGATAGCTCAGTCGGTATATCGACTCGCTACGGGCTGGATGGTCCGGGGATCGAATCCCGGCGGGGACATGATTTTCCGCACCCGTCCAGACCGGCCCGGGGGCCCATCTAGCCTCTTATACAATGAGTACCTGGTCTTTCCCTGGGGAAAAGACGCGATGTGCCGTTGACCACCCACCCCCCATCTAGAGCCGAGGTTAAAGAAAGAGTAGAGCTATACCTCTACTCCCCTTCTGGGTCTTCGTGGCCTTTTCTAGGGCGAACTTTACCTTTACCTTTACGGTTAATGTTAGTAATACGTTCATCGAAAAGAAGAAAATTCTGGTGATGATGATTATGATGATAACTGAAAGAGAAACGGCAGCCCCGCTTACTAGTTGCGACCGGAACTGCCTGTAACGTAAGCACGTAGATCAGGACAAACATCTGGAGTGCTGGAGCCTGTTGCTGACGGTGCTGTTTAGCTCAGTATGCATCCTGATTTGTACCCTTCATAAGAAGCTGCTAGATGGTCCCATCAGGGATTCAGGGACTGTGACACCCATGGGAACACTTGAAGACAAGAAACCGTTTCGTAGACCTAGGAGTAGATATGAGGATAATATTAAAACGGGCTTAAATAAATAGTTATGTGGTGGCTGGATTCAGGTGGCTCGTCACAGGGTCCAGTGGCTTGATCGTGTAAACAAGACACCGCAGCGTCATGTTTCTTACAAGGAGGGGAAGTTCGTGCCCCGATGAGTGACAGGGAGTTTCCCGGAAAGGCTTTGTTTCAAGCAGTTGATTTGTGTGCTGGTGCTTGTGTGTGCTTACGTCACAGATACCTGATAGACGCATACCGCATTGTGTGAGTGTTGAAAGGGTTGGAGGCGTCGGGGGGGGGGGGGGGGGCCATCCGGGCTAGCTCAGCCAGTAAAGTTACTGGTCTTGGGTGATTGGAGTTCGAATACCAAGAAAAGGGATTTTTGCTCTCCGTGGCCGCTTACAGGCCGCTAGAAATCTGCCTTTGATGCTGATAATTGAGTGACGCATAAAATGTTAGGTGGAGGTAAGCCGAAGACATGCCCACAGTTTCCGCGTGGAATATAGTTGACATTGATCAGGTATTGACTTCAGCGAAAGAGAGTATGGGTCTGCACGAATTGAAGCAGAATAAGCCCTGGCTTGGTGAAGAATGTTTAGGTTTTTTGGATCGAAGGAAGCAGACTAAAATGCAGTGGGTACAGGATCCAAACCAAAGCAATGTAGATAATCTGAACAATGCAAGACGTGAAGTTAACAAACATTTCAGGAACAAAAAGAAGGCATATATGAGAACTAAAATTGAGGAACTTGAAACTAACAGTAAGATCAAAAACATTAGGGACTTGTATAGGGGCATCAATGACTTTAAGAAGGGGTACCAGCCTAGATGTAATATGGTAAAGGATGAAAAAGTTGATTTGGTTGCAGACTCCCACGGTATTGTGGCCAGGTGGAGGAGCTATTTCTCCCAGCTCTTCAACGTGTATGGAGTTAAGGATGTTGGCCAGACAGAAATGCACACGGCAGAACCACTAGTACCTGAGCCAAGTGCCTCTCAGGTTGAGGTGGCTATTGACAAGCTAAAAAGTCACAAATCGTCAGGTATCGATCAAATACCGGCAGAACTGATTAAAGCAGGGGGTAGAAAAATTTGCTTGGAGATTCATAAACTTATTACTTCTATTTGGAAGAAGGAGAAACTGCCTGAAGAGTGGAAGGAGTCGCTCGTAGTACCTATTCATAAGAATGGGGATAAAACAGATTGTAATAATTATAGGGGCATATCACTTTTGCCAGCCACTTACAAAATTTTATCCAGCATCCTGCTCTCAAGGTTAACTCCATATGCGAAGGAAATTATCGGGGAACATCAGTGTGGCTTTCGACGTAACAGGTCGACTATTTATCATATATTCTGCATTCGCCAAATACTTGAGAAAAAAATGGGAATACAATGAGGAATTTCATCAGCTCTTTATAGACTTCCAGAAAGTTTATGATTCAGTTAGGAGGGAGGTCTTATATAAGATTCTCATTGAGTTTGGTATCCCTAGGAAACTTGTAAAGTTAATAAAGATGAGTATGACTGAAATATATAGCAGAGTCCGGGTAGGCAAGAATGTGTCTGACAAGTTCCCTATTAGGAATGGTTTGAAACAAGGAGACGCTCTATCACCAATGCTTTTTAACTTTGCTTTAGAGTACGCCATTAGGAGGGTTCAGGTAAACCAGG
>Ga0123352_10019651_pt1 | contig 10773 bp, 9 predicted proteins | sample TergutLab28metaG_FD_89700 | JGI IMG/M metagenome (GOLD analysis project Ga0123352, IMG submission 89700) | Labiotermes labralis P1 segment gut microbial communities from Petit-Saut dam, French Guiana - Lab288 P1 | ecosystem: Host-associated > Arthropoda: Insects > Digestive system > Gut ... | reverse complement strand
GGGACCCGTTGCGCTGACCATGTGACACCCCTCTATCCGCAAAAGTTGGCACTAACTTCGCCGACCGGCGGCGGCCGCTCTGTCGGTATAGTTCGCGTGCGGACTAAGGCCACGGAGTTTTTGATGTAAATAACTCGCTGTTGAAGTTTGTCCAAGCATTAGAGATACACACCCCAGTATTAATACACGTTACATTTACGGAAGGACGCCTAGGCATACAATTACAATTAACACTTTGAGGCATCTAAAATAGGCAGACATCCAAGTTATCAGTGAAGAACTGGCGGTGTGATCCAATTCGTGGCACGGTAAGTGTTTATTCTGTTCTGGAGGTATTCTCCCTCGGAGATATCATCTCAGTTTCTTGTTTGTAAGATGTCACGGTTCTGGGGTTCTGTTTTGCTCTCTGGCTCCCCATGGGGTCATGACTGCCCAGTCCTTGGCACCACTGTTCCTCTCTGGGACTAATGACGTCAGTAATGCGAATCAGGGATCAGGTAGTGTTGGCAACAGCAAGGGGGTTTGGCTTGTCCTTCGGTTTGCCTGTGTATATCTTAAATATCTTCTTCTCTCTTGAACGGATGCAAACACTGCGCATGCTGATATAAATCCTTAATATTCTTACAATCGGCCATAACTATAATTTCGCATAAATGGCGATGTGGAAGTGTGTGACATTAAACTGCTTATCTTGTTATGAAAATAATTGGTTACATGAACGATAATTATAGGATGAGCTGGCAACTTAATGCAAATTGAATTCTGCCGCCTTCGTTGTGCAGACGTTAGTTATATTGTATTTTTCAACCAGGTAGATTAAAATGATAGAAAAATATAGCCAGTGTTGTTAAATGGCCGGAATTGCTTTGTTATAGTTGGATGGGAATTTTTTAGGTATAATCAGGTTAAATAGAAATGGTTTCAGTTCACCAGTCAAATAAAAATGTGGCTGGTAGGACAGGACAATGTTGCTGACCTTCTATTTATCTATTTATTTAGTCATTCATTTTACTGAACCTTCCCGGCTTGGATAACACTTGACAGGTTCCCTTAGCACAATCGAACTAAATTCGTTGGTTTTAAGTATAGTGTGATGTACTTGTATCGTTTGTGAAGTGTGGCTTTAATAGGTCAAACCTCTCTTATTTTCTCATCTTCAGTCACAACGTGAATTTTGTAAATACAAATTTAACATAAACCACATTCCTTGCAATAGATTAATTATTTAGTATTCGATTCAACAGATTGAGCAATCAGTCATGAATAGTCATTTTTCACTTATGTTCCTTCTCCGAGTTTCGACCTCTACAAAGTCATCATCACGGAGCTATATATAAAAGCATGCAAGTACAGCAAATTGTGTCAAAGATGTGCGTATGTAGAGTTAGAATACAATTTTCTTAATTAAATTTACTAAAAATGTTTAAAATGTATATTAATTAAATTTTAAATGATTCATGGCCATGAAGTGATGATTTATTATGAGAAACAAAACCAAAAAGTACATATACAAATATATAAATTTATTGTAGTATACAGCACCCTCCTACGTGTGGCCAACTTCAGGTAGGTGTTCTTTGAAGTTCGCCACAATGGGTGGCAAAAACATGTAGAAGGCAACGCTGTTTATATTCTACAATAAATTTGCACATTTGAATGTACAATTTTGGTCTTGTTTCTCATAATGACTTACCTCTTTCACAGTTCTAAGATACATTTTATCTTCCATGCCGACGAACGTCTATGCCAAAATTGTCATCTTTATTCAAAGGAAATATTTCTGTGTTGTCTGGTCAGTGTTACGCCATGATGGATCACTGAGTACTCAGTACAGAACTCACATACACATATCTTGGACACAGTTTGCTGTACTTGTATGCCTTTATATATACCGCCCTGATGATGACCTTGTTGATGTCGAAACATGTAGGAGGAACATAAGTGACAAGTTTTTATTTGTTACTGATTATGCAGCTTGTTGAATCAAATGCTATGCAATTGCTAAATGCATTTTCCTGGTTGAAGTTCCTGTGAACTCTGTCGCACATTGCAAGCTAATTCCTTTCGCTCGTAAGAACATAATAATTGTCACTGTAATGTTCTCTGCTGTTAAATTTTATGACTACAGTAGATGCATGCGAAGCCCACTCTGCGAATCACTGTACCAGTAGTTACAAAAGTCTTGACAATGAAACATTTTATTATTATTATTATTATTATTGGTATGGTATACCAGTTGGATTTATTCACGTCCCTTTCATATAAAGGTTTCTGAACCACTGATTTTCGGAGGCTAGTTATGTCTGCATACTCAAGAAAGATTTTGGGACAGACTTATTATGTTTGGCCCATTGCATAAACGCAATGTCTATCAGTGTGGCTTCTGATGAAATGTCGGTTCCGTTCGAACGTTTCTGAACGAGGGTTTCAAACAGAGATATCCCAAACTTGGCTGTAGTACCAGTTTCTTTAACGTCGAGTTTCTCATTATACAAACTGGGGTTTGAAGTAAACTTTATTTTAGTAGGTTTGACTGAGACAAGATATAAGAAACGGGCACGCTTAACTGGCAGGAATACGAGACGCTACCTTTAGTTTGTCTAGCAATAAGTGTTTGCAAATAGTTTAAAACGACTTGTGATGGCGGTTGTGTGGGTACGGTCGCGTCTTCCAACACTCGGGAGATGTCGTAAAATATTCGTACCTCACAAAGCACACTGCACGTCTTGCTGTACTTAAGTTTATTGGTTCCGTGTAAGTGTTTTATTCCGGGATTACACAGACGCTTGTAAAATATGGGACCACTGTCGATGGAGCTGTGTGCGGATGTGTCGTCTGCGAGGCACACCGCGCAAGAACAAGGCCTCGACTTCGTGGAAGGTGGGTGTAATATTAACTGCGAGATTTTGAGTTTCCCACGAAGATAACTGTGAGGGCTACTGTTTTGTCGAGTGATTTCTTTGGATATGGACACACCAAAGCAGAGCAGACAGGACCAGACTTGTGGAGCGGAGGTATAGCTCCACTCATTCTCAACCTCGGTACTAGATTAGGTGAGTGGCCAACTTCACGCCCTAGTCACTTTACCGACGGGAAACAACGCTCGTACCCACCGCATAGGAGGCTGAGTCGGCCCTAGAGACTGTCTGGACGGTTTGAAAAGGAGAAAAATCTACCGGGATTCGAAGCCCTGATTGTCCAGCTCGTAGCCTAGTCACTGTAGGCCCTGCCGTCTACGATACGTTGGCTGCTCTGTAATGCCAACAACAGATTTAAATGCCGGCGACCTAAACACGTGAGTCACGCCAAGAAACATTGAAAGCCTGCCTTTGTCCTGAGCATGTGGCCTGATGTCACTTCTGTGCCGGCCAGGAGAGCAGATGAAATGGACGAGTGTCCAATTTGGCCAGAGATTGGTTGGGGGCTGAAGGTGAAAAACATAGCAACAGGAACTTTGTGGGAAGGTATCAGGAAGGGGACGTTTTGGTAATCCTTGTCGCTAGATTTCAGATTCTTTCAAGGGTACAGATGAAGATCTGGATTACGGGGGTGTTACGACGTATATAATGGTAAATAGTTAACCAAAGTTATGGAGGTGAATAGTGTCTGTATCTTCAGTATGTGGCAATCAAAGGCGAGTGTTAACCCCCGAAGATGGGAGCTGTATACTTCTCCGAATTATCAGTAACATTTCAGCAATGGATATGACGCACTATCCCACAAGACCTGATCATAATCATCAATAAAATTAATAATAAAGTAATTTATGTGTTTATTCTCATGTTGACACAAGTTAGGATGTTTGTGTGAGCAAACACCTAATTTAGACTTTTTTCCATGTAATGGATATTCCAAGGCTTTTGTTTACTTTTCGTAGCCGTTGCCACGTGGCAGTTGCAAGAAATGCATAATGACACTCCCCTGGGTTGAAGAATACAACATTGATCTAATCTGGTTGTAACGGATTGCTTCGACTGTGACTGTCTGCAGTCTCTTCTTCTCCTTCTTCTTCTTCTTCTTCTTCTTTTTCTTTGGGTCCGTCAGCTTACGCTCCGGATGCACCACAGCCTTAGGCTTATTGTACAGCTCTAAATACTCCATTCAGCACAGATTCAATAACCCTGTGCCTCGTATGAAGAGGCAAAGGTCCCTTACTGAAGCTGCTTGTGTCTTTGGTTCGACATTCAGCTTCCCAAAGACATTATAACGCTGAGGAGCGAACACCTCGCAGCAGTCTTTGCCTTACTTGTGTGACTGGTATGGTCGGTTCAGCTGCCGGATGTCCACACTTTTGCATAATCATGTAGAAATATACCAACGTTGACTGAAACCAGAAATGCTAGTTATATTCTACCAAACTACACAGCGTTACATCCCACAAGATAAATAATCCTCATGTAATTGCAGTTTTTACCAATGAAAACTACCTTCAGCTGAGAATATTGTCTAGCAGCCCTTCTTTACCCTCATTTTTCTGAACAGCTAAACAGTTCAATGGAGCAAGGTGTTTCTACAGAAGCTAAATAGCTGCTCAATGCATGTCTGTTCGTGTGGTTCTGTTTTATTGCTGTTATCTCCTCAATGGCCTCTAGGTTTAACATACTGAATATCGTTTTGGTAGTGTGTAGCCACAAAGATATTACTGTGTTCTGTTCTAAGTTCGGTATAGCATAAATAAATGCATTGATGTTTTAAGAATAGAAGTTCTGATGCTGTTGCACACTTGCGCTCCAGTAAATCTTTTCGCTTGTCATTCTCTTGTACCAATTCGCACTCGCACGCATTTCAAGGTTTCTTGTTTTTTATAGCCATGTGATGTTGGCATGTTCACCATGATTTTGTTTTCTTTTTGAAGTGGAAGAGAAGAGAACCTCTACATTTTGGGCTCTGTTCCAAATTATGAATAATTACCCCTCACGAACCCACGCTTTTCTCCTGTATTCCCTGTTCAAAATCCGCCATTACTTCGTACGATACTTCAGTCCATGTATGCAATTTTGTCACATTAATGTCCATTTGAAAGGCACCAGACTTGGTTCCATTTCGTCAGCTATGTTGTGTAACTAGAGATTCTTGCTCTAAAACTAGGTTTAACTGAATGTCAAAAGTATAAACTCGAAACAGGCTACAAGCTACCTCTATTCCAGAGTGTAGTCTTCTGCGTCTTCATCGTCTGCGAATGCTGTAATAAACACACTTTGTCCATATAAACTGTTCGCGTGATTAGGTAATGCTGTACTGTGAACAGGTTGTCCTTGTGCAATATGTATCATCAGAGGATGCTTTACCAAGTACAGTGTGTCCTTGTGCAATCTGTCTCTATCATTAGGCAATGCTGTTCAATGTGTAGTTTGTCCTTGTGCAATCTGTCTCTATCATTAGGCAATGCTGTTCAATGTATAGTTTGTCCTTGTGCAGTCTGTCTCTATCATTAGGCAATGCTGTGCTATATACAATTTGCCCTTGTGCAATCTGTCTCTATCATTAGGCAGTGCTGTTCAATGTACAGTTTGTCCTTGTGCAATCTGTCTCTATCATTAGGCAATGCTGTTCAATGTACAGTTTGTCCTTGTGCAATCTGTCTCTATCATTAGGCAATGCTGTTCAATGTATAGTTTGTCCTTGTGCAATCTGTCTCTATCATTAGGCAATGCTGTGCTATATACAATTTGCCCTTGTGCAATCTGTTTCTATCATTAGGCAGTGATGTTCAATGTACAGTTTGTCCTTGTGCAATCTGTCTCTATCATTAGCCAGTGCTGTTCAATGTACAGTTTGTCCTTGTGCAATCTGTCTCTATCATTAGGAAATGCTGTTCAATGTACAGTTTGTCCTTGTGCAATCTGTCTCTATAATTAAGCAATGCTGTGCTATGTACAGTTTGTCCTTGTGCAATTTGTATGATCAAGGAATGCTGTAGTGTGCGAACATTGTTCTCAAATAATTTATCTCCATCATCGAGGAATGCTCTACTTAATAAGTATTTTTCTGGCGTATGCACAATCAAAGTCCGGCCTTCGTGGACGAAGCCTTTGAATGACAGTGAGTGGACTGAAACGTAAAGCAATACAAGGACCATCCAGAATATTATTAAAATTTCTTTGATGCTTTAATAGAAGGCTCCGCAAATTTGTACTTTTCTAATGAACTCATTTACTGTATCCTTCTATTCCGAGAGATTGTAATGCTGCCTAATACAGTTTCATAAAACTACCTTCTACTCCCGTCTGATTTACCCCAACCGGGAATCACGCTTCCGTCTGGAAATTTGGTATCAATCACACATGATTATTGCAAGTCGTATTTTAAGATAAGTTTGTAATTTTTCTTGGCGTCCATTTGTTTCTCCCTTTCGTTTTCGGGCGATGCTCACAAGCAAGGAAATACTAAACCTAATCAGCCCAGCGTCTAGCTACGATCTACAACATTTGCCCTTGCACGTGGTCCAGTGTCGAGCTCAAACCGACAGTTTATTTTAGAGCGTTTTATGTTTGTTGTCGTAAGGTCCTGTTATCTAGCGGCTGCTGTTGACATTTGAATATTGAAGATATTCTGGACGATTGAATTGGAACAGATTCTTGGAATTCACAAGAATAATTTACATTGCAAAAGGCTACAACAATAAAATGTATCTCTGCCACACAGACTTTTGGGGGGAATTCTGGACGTAGTTGGCTCGATTTCTTTACACCTAGCTCTCAGGGGGTGACGTGTCGTAACTTCGTTTGGGATCCTGAATGGGGTTTCCGTTTGGGATCCTGAATAGGGTTTCCGTGATTTTTCTCAGATCCTTCGGGCAAATTCCAAGACAGAATCTCAAATCCAAAATCAAAATTCAATAATATTCCTGCCTTTCTACGCTACATTATTTTTCAATTATGACAACGCTGTAAACCCAGAAACACGTAAATTTACTTAGGGACATTCATTAAATTCACGTCGTAACAAGATATAAATGCTTTATCGAAGAATTCTTCAAAAATGACATACTGAATTTCAGAAAATATGAAATGAAATGTGGCTTCGGTACGAGTTTACATATTTTAATTGGCAGGGGTAAATGGCAGGTGCTGCAAGTGACCGTGGAATGTGGCGAGTGTTCTGAGATTCCAAATGCACCAGTTGTCTGCCAACTTGGATGCGAAGATTGGGCTCTGCAACTTTGAAACTTGGAAACCTCTATTTAAACGTGAAGGCAAATATGCATGTTATAAATATTTCAAACAGAAATAAATAACGCTAGGCGCGCGGGTAGCAGTGGGACGAAAGTGTGCCAATTACGTGTGCATGCAGTAGCACTGCCATGTTAGATGTCGGTGAAGCAAAGCGTGTTTCAAGCGTATTATCGTAAAGCTGAATGACACTGCTCTGTCCGTGCATCTTCCTTGTCTTGCAGCACTGGAACAGTTATGTACAATAACCGTCATACAGAGTGCACGTTAAGGCGGCCATCGCCTACAGACTACGTTGGATCGAAAACAAATGAGAATGTGGACTATTTCAAATATTTGGTTAGCCTGATAATAAATGACGCATGATATAAGCATGAAATTATATCCAGTTTTGCCATGGCAAAAGCAGAATTCAACAAGAAGACAACTCTTTTCACCAGCAAATTCATCTAACGTATGTATCAACCTTTTAAAGCCTTCGGTTAATTAACGTACCACGAGGTTTAACATTCAAAAATTCTACGTGGTGCTCATATTGTGTTTGAGTGTTCTGTATGGCCTTGTTACTTTGCACAACATTAACAGATACGTTTTGTATAAATTGTGTGGAGTGCGTTTACTGCGCGGTACGCACTTATTCCTTATATAGAACAGACAGTTTCGTCTTTAAAGGGTTAATTAGAAATTGTGCTCACCACTCCAGCACAGAGGCAACATCGACACAGCAATATCCATACGTATATACGGCAATGTACACATACTACTGATACAAATTATATTTTAAAAATCTTATAGACTACATTTTATCAACAACAACCACATAAATATTTTAATTTGTTAATTTTCATGACGTTTTAATAATATAGAAACTACGTAACTTTAACGATGTACAACTTTGGAACTCTCTGAGGATGATACAAGTGTATCGCAACATGTGGGAGGGATTATAATATAAATATTGTGACATTAAAGTAATATATATTGTGCATTGTTGGTTGAAATAAAAACTAGAAATTGTACATTTAAGTAGATGGTATAAAGAAAAAGGCGTTTTGTTGGTCACATCTAGCTTAGGAATTGCCTTCTAAAATACTTTATTAAGGTAAAGGCAGAATGGTCAGGAAGACGAAGAAGAAGACGTCAGCATTTACTGGGCGACCTTAAGGTGAAAAGGAGACATTGGAAATTTAAACAAGAAGTAACAGATAACACTCGCTCTGGAAAAGGCTATTGACCAGTCGCAGCACAGACTACGTAGTGATGATTACAGAGTTTAGGTGAGATGCATGTCAGCCCAAACTTTTATCGTTCATGGTTCTCATTTGCTCACAAGATAGCCCTGTTTCACAGTATAGGTACGTGAAGCAAATATGTCTCACGGATCAGCAGAAAGGAGAATCACGCGAGCGTCAATCAACAGAAGAGATGCCATAATAGTAAATGATGCGTTATGGGGGTCAGCTTGTTTTTTTGTCATAGTGGGAGAAGCAACTTCTTTCTTTATTCTTGAGTTTCGGCTTATGCGAAGAAAATACGGATATTTGAGCTGAACGTACTGTATAGAGCTGAATGAGTACGTTGAGAGGGGACTGGCGAGTTAGAGAGGCCGTGGAAATAGGTGATCGTGACCTGTTTACAAATTTATGAGTACATGATGGGCTAGACATGTGACAAGCATGAGTGTGTGAAAATAATTACGCAATTTTGAGAGAAAATCTCAAGATAATTGAGTTATGGGTGACACGCGCATAGGATATGTTTGTTAAATACAAACAAATAAAACAAGTATTTATCTCAGTATTTAGCCAACTTGATGCACAAAATTTTGTTTTACAAAAAGTTTATTTCATGCCTCCACATGTTTCGAGCATATGTGCTCGAAACATGTGGAGGCATGAAATAAAACTTATTGTGAAGAAATTTGTCCACCAATTTGGTTAAATACTGAGATAAATATACTGAGATGCACGGTCAACAAAACGTCAAAACAAGTATGTCTGCGCTGAGTTCGTGTGACTTTACGGCCCAGGAAGTTTTTGAGACAATAATTTTTCTTCTAATTCTATATACATTAGCGAATTTTTGACCATGTAAGAGACTAAGGTGTTAACCACTTCATATGTACGCCTTACTGTATTACTGGATTTAAAGTTCCCGCACTTTTCAATAGTCACACTGCAGTCACGGGTATAAGCCATGGAATTACTTTCAGTTTTGTGTTAAACAACCGAATCTATTTAAGAAACATGTTAAATTGCTCAAGATATGGTCTGCTATTTGCATGTTAAGTTAAATATAAATATCCAGTTTTGGGAAAATTTTAAGGTTTGGGAGAAACGTATAAATTACTAATTAACAAAGATTTATTCTGGTGTCTAAACCGTGCAATAACTGTTCTTGAATTGATGTACAGTAATGGAAAAGGAATGGGGAGTAGAGATGATGATAGCAGCTGATGGTGGATTTTGTGTAATAGCAGTCAAATACGGGAACACACCCAGTGAAGCTAGGCGTATAGTGTAATCGGCTGTTCACTGTAATAACTTGGTCTTAACAAGAGACATACGTGCGTAATATAATGGTATAGAACTCAGTAAATTGCAATTGAATTATTAAGAAATACGCCCAAAGTCTGTATGTAAATATTACTTCAAGAGCCAAAGGTAAAAAACACCACCTGGAGACGTGGAAAGTTGCTCTTATGCTGTAGCAATAAACGTGTTATGCATTGTGACAGCCATATCATGTACGTAATTAAACATCGCTCGAGTATCTTTCTTATTTTACACTGAGGCGACTGAAAATATAAGTGATATAGACATGACGTGTTTTCGAACTGTGCCGTGGGTTCTGGCGTGTAATTACACATAGGCAGATATATATTCTAATACCCTTTAGAGTGTAGAGTGCCATTTAGCTGCTTCACACAGTATGTACGTCATTCAGAGCCATCCCACACAACGGATCTATGCAAACCAACTCCTTTCTGTTGGTTGCGTGCTTCAAAAGGATATCAACTTTTCGAAGCCTGAAATTCATCCATATTTTTACATTTAAAATTCATTTCTTACTCCAAGTAACACACTGTGCCTCCATTATAAAGGCCAGCGGGGTGATGTTTAGATAAATAATATTGTTTACGTAAATGAACTCTGCAAACTGAAGGGTTTATAAATATTAAAACAGTTTGCACAGTCACAACTGTGCGTCACAGGATTAATGATACAGCGTAACTGACTCCATGGAGTGATGGTTTTTTTTGGAAGCTTATATTCCCGCAGCCAGAAAAAAATTCACTGCATGTTACAGAAATCGAATGTTCATTACTGCTTTCACAATAAACCACAACTATTCCCTCTCCTGAATCAGATAAATCCAGCCTACACACTCTCATTGTCCCTTGAAAAATGATTTTAGTATTAGCTTTCCATCTATATAAAGGTCCACCAAATAGTCTATTGCCTCAGGTTTTCTCGTCCTTAACATGCATGCGTCTTCTTCTCTCCCATTCGTGCTACATTCACCACCACCCCCCCCCCCCCTTCCCTAAAAACACTTCCCCAAAAAGCTTTATACAACAACCCCTTTTTAACAAATTTTT
>Ga0123352_10019645_pt1 | contig 10774 bp, 9 predicted proteins | sample TergutLab28metaG_FD_89700 | JGI IMG/M metagenome (GOLD analysis project Ga0123352, IMG submission 89700) | Labiotermes labralis P1 segment gut microbial communities from Petit-Saut dam, French Guiana - Lab288 P1 | ecosystem: Host-associated > Arthropoda: Insects > Digestive system > Gut ... | reverse complement strand
TAAATATATATATATATATATATATATATATATATATATATATATATATATATATATATGTATATATATATATGTATATATATATATATGTATATATATATATATACATATATATATATATGTTGTATTTGACTGAATAAATTAATTTATCATTAAGAACATTAGAAGAGCGTAATTGTATGGATATAGGTTGGGTTCAGCTGGCTGAAGGTACTTAAGCGGTATGTGTCTCTGATCACGGCAAAGAAGTGTCGATTCTCACAAATTGGGCATTTTCTTGACCAAATAACAACACTTTGAACTTGAGGTCTCCGTTCTTTTGGAACATTATGTGACGAAGTATAATACTTGGCTACCGACATTTCGGGATAACTAACAGTCCTCATCTTCAAGAGTGCAGCAGACCAATAAGATGGACCGTTTGACTCTGTAGGACGGGAAAGACAGTTTCTACTTCGCAACTTCAGTAACCAAACACAAACATACGCCGCCTGTTATTCCAGAGAAGGGAAGGCCTCAGCTACACAGCGGCAAAAGCCTGGAATATCGCGAACAATTACTTTTCTTAAATGTTGTTACTTCGTGTCCTTGTTTAATTTAATTACTTCGTCGGATGTCTGTCCCACGGTTGTCAGGATGTCTACAACTGGATACGATTCTTCTTAGTTGAATAAAGATAGACCAACTTGATGTCACTTGCTTTATTATTTCATTATTTAATGCTCAACATGTTTCGGATGTTAATACATCCATCCTCAGGAGCTTGCGACTCATTTGTTGAGTTATTTCATTGGTTGTATTGTTCTAGTTCGATGTGTGTTGGTGTTACGGTGTGGTTCGGCTGGGGTGGTGTGGTATCCTTATGTAGGTTGAATCGGTGCTTCAGCCTGCATCCGGATACCACACCACCCCAGCCAAACACCAAAACACATCGTACCAGAGCAATACAACCCATGAAATAACTCAACAAATAAGTAGCAAGCTCCTGAGGATGGATGTACTAACATTCGAAACATGTTGAGCATTAAATAATGAAATAATGAAGCAAGTGACATCAAGTTGGTCTATCTTTATTCAACTATCAAGATGATGCACGGTCCAATAAACATAAGATTCACGATTCTTCTTATTTGTTAAGAATATTCGCAGAGTATGCTCCACGCTACATCGACATTGTGTACTGTGACAAACCTAATGATGTATATTCCTCTATATTTCCCATTATTTTCTTGGACGTCTCTTTGTGTTACTTGTTAAAAGTGGCCGTAATTCTTCAGCTGTAACAGATGAATTACGATCCTTCTTGCCCATGGAGTGTATAGGTCTTTTAAGGGTTGGATATTTCGAAGGGTCACTGCACCTATTTTTGCACAGAATGGTCCACAAACAATTGCACTTAGACCGAGATATGACAGCTTTAAACTCTACGAACCTGTCCCACTGACAAAACAACACAGAACATATTCGATACACATTGCTGCGGTGCATAGCCTCGTCTGTACATTTGCATATTTAATGAACCTAAAATTATGTGATATACTCTGTTATTAAGTTTTTGGTGCATCCTGTAACACTTGAGCAATTGTTTGCAAAAATGTGTCCTTGCAGAAAAGAGCTTTAGAGGAATGACTTTATTAGGGTGTGACCCTGTCGAATTGGTTATGTGGCTTGGGTTGGGGTCAAATAACAGACAGGGACAGTGAACTGTGTGTCACATGGCACTCGGATCGTGAAGAAGGAAAGAAACCGAGCTTGCTGGTTCTTCCAAACTTTATTGTTTGCACCTGAAAAACTGAGCCAAAGTTTAGACAATATTTTTGCCAAACGCATGGACTGTCGTGTACTTTTCAGAACTGTTTACATAGTGCAGTGAAATCTGCCTATAATAGATCGCCAAGAAACCAAAAATCTTTGAGTTGTATGCAGATTCCTACTTGCAGTTTGGATTATCGGGGTTCCAGAGCCCCGGGATCGTAAAGGTTTTCCTCAAAAGAGAGTTTTCCGTTATTCCACGTTCCGTTTAAGACAAGTGTTAATGTATTCGTATATAGACCAATATTTAGGAGTTCTGGTAGTTACAGGCGGTATAGCAGCTTGGTTATGTCCTGGACGGTCGGAAGCTCGAATCCTGGCAAAAGCAAAACATTTATTCTCTCCTGCACCGGCCAGACAATCTATGCTACCCACCCAAACTCCTACTCAAAGGGTATTGGATTTCTTTCCCGGAGGTAAAGCGGCCGAGGCGTGATGTTAGCAACTTACGTCCACGAGTGTAGCTAAGGCTGTGCTGCGCTTATATGTCTACGCGGAGCCGGCAGGGATAATTTTTTAATTTATGGTTCAGTCAAAACACAACTAATTTTATTGTCAGTCATAATTAGTTGTGTTTTGATTGAACCAGCTCTTAGAATATTTAATGAAAACACATCGGGATGGCTCCAATTAAAATATTACGGGCATATGTTTACTCGAGGGAAGAAATTCCAGTGCAGTACTTCTCACATCTAATTTTGTAGTGTCCAATATACTGTATACCTTGCCTGTATCTACAGTTAAAATTCCGTGTTAAAAATAAATTTCTTCTTACAAAGTCTCAGTAGTTTAAATTTAATGTGGGATATTTAGAAAGTATGGAATTCATTTACTTCAATATTTGCTTTCGTTTATTTACTCTTTCCTAAATCCTGTGTTTGTATTAAAATTGCGAAAAGGGACTATTAGCTTCGCCTTGTCTGTTTGTCCGCATGCATAAATTTGGCTGTCACTGAACGCATTTTCACGTAATTTGATATTTAGCATTTTTTGAAAATCTGTGGAAAGAATTCGAATTTTGTTAAAATCTGACAAGAAAAGCGGGACCTTTACATGAAGACCTGTGTATGTACACTCAGTCGAACAAAAATCCATCGGCCTGAAATTTTCTACAGTACATTTAAAGTACATGGCTCACTATACCTTGCTGAATTCTTGTCAGAATGAGAAATGATTGAGGCAAATTTGTAGAGAAAATCAAAGCATGCCTTTTATATTCTATAAATTTTTTCCCCCGAAAATCGTTTCTTTTAGGGCTACGGACATACACTCAGAATATGTGGCACGTATTGCTTTTCTACAGCGACAAAGATTACGTTGATGGCCCTCCCTGTTCAGTAAGCGCACATTGCCTGCCTTGTTCCAGATCATCCGAGACTTACCTTTAGGTTTCGCGATTTTTTCAACACGTAGCTACTACAATATTTCTTTCAGAGCCTATCTGTGCACGTGGTTTATTGTAAAACACAGACGGCAACAAAAGAACCCCAACATTACAGACCGTTTAATTTGTTTATCGATTCGTTAAGAACCTCTGTGTCGGGGATCGGTTCATGTTTCTGTCCCTGCCACCATAGTTTTACGTAATATTATACAGTAAAATATTAGTAGCCTATTGGTGCCTTCCACGTACTTTGTCTCCAAGGCACACTGTTTCGGAAGGACTGGCACTGTGCCTTTTGTACGTAGCTCTTCACTGATCTGCGTAAAACTCGTATGCGGAAGTGGAAGTTTAGCGCCACTCATTCTGCACCTCTGCACTGCTTAGGTTAAGTGGCGAGATTCACGTCCCAGCCGTCTGACTCGCAGGGGAAATCCCCTGGTCCCCACTGAAAGGGAGGCTGGTTGGCGCAGAGGCTATGTGGACATTTCGGATAAGGGAAAATTATCTTGCTGGTGCAGGGAATCGAACCAAGATTCCTCTGTTATACAGTGCTTAGTCTAGAGACAAGGTATAACCCATAGTCTAGTGCCCTTAGATTTAAGGAACAGAGGTGGACACGTTTTGCAAATATCTAGAAGCCACTTCAAAACTCTAAGTGCCGGAGGAGGGACATGAAGCAAGATCTACAAATATTGGGCTCCACCCTATAATATTTAGTCTTCTGGGCAACTAGGGGCCCAATATTTGTGCATCCCTGCAAGTCACGAACTTCATGCTGAATTTTGAAGTCGTCGGCAGCGGGTTTTCCCGAAACGTTTCTACCAATCTACCCAATTATACGGTGTCACTGAACTACGTGACTGTAGCTGTAAACCTGACTTGTACAGTACCAAGAAGTACGTGCAGAAAGTCGCCCGGGACACCGAATCTTCATGTCCGCTCTTTCCTTAATACCGTCATTTTCTCCTTATTACACCGCCATTCGAGAGTTTGTGGTCATATTTTGTAATCGCGTCTTTAAATGAAATAAACACTCGCAAAGTTAAGACCAATAAAATAGAGGCTATTGATTTTTTTGGAGAAAACCCTGGTTGTGAATAATAATCTTATAAATGTTTCCGCGACTATGGGCGATTGCCAAGGAGCTTCCAGCAGTGCCATGAGAAGTATACGAATATTGACAATGGCCCACGTGGGCCGAAAAGTGTAGCAGATCAATTATAGGTCCTTTGTCCGTAAAATAGTGCATTTTGTGGATTATTATTTTAGTGGTAGAGTAGAAAATTGTATTGTAATGAGTTATAACATTAATAAATAAGTAAATGAATATAAATAAATGTTCAGAGAATGGAAGAGGGGAGACTACCAAAAAAGTTTTGAAATGGAGCCCACCGGGAAGAAAAAAACGAGGAAGGCCTAAAGCTACCTGGGCGGAAGGGATTAGAGGACTGTTGGGGGGAAAAGGGATTAATGGAAGAAGACTGGAATGACACAGACAAATGGAAGAAAAAATAAGATAATTGTTAAATGGGCGCAGGAAGACGTAGAAACGTCGAACAACCTGCTAAATAAATAAATAAATAAATATATATATATATATCTTATCATATGCTAACCGTATGGATCTAGTGTCTGTCGATCCCAATGACCGCGCGGTCTAAGGCGTGGGGCTACGGCCGTTCGCTTGGTAGGAATGCGGGTTCGAATCCCGCCGTAGACATGAATGTCTGTCTCTTGTGCATGTTGTGTGTTGTGTACGTGGACGTCTCTGCTTCGGGCTGATCACTCGTCCAGAGGAGTTCCTCCGAGAGTGGATTGTGTAAATTAGTGTGAAGGTGAAACCTCGATAATAAGGAAGCTCTGGTCCACCAGGGTCTGTTGCGCCGGGGTTGGGAAATGTGTCTAGTACCTAGACATTCCAGTCTGACCTATTCGTTCTTCTGGGATGTGACGCTGCGTTACTGGTGACCCGATGTTTCGAAACCTCACCTTTTCGAAAGCCTAAAACCCTGTACACGCCCATTTTGTCCATCTAACTACCTAATTCTCTTCACTTCTATTCAAATTGTCTTTTTACTCACGCCTCTGTTCTGGGCTGGTACAGTAATGTCAGTTGTATCATTCTTATCTGCCACTTTCAAAGAAGCGCCATTTTTTCGTGCTCTTTGTTTTGTAGTTTCCTTTTTGTTTTGTATGCTGACACACTGACTAATGCCTTCTCTTGACCTTCAATTGCCAATGTCACAGTCAACACTAGTTTCCTTCCTGTGTACCCAACACGCATGCGCGCGCAGCATTATGTGACCAGCTTACATCAGTGTTACGTCTCTAGGTAACTGGCACAACGTCCTCGTGTAACCTCTCTCTCAGATGAAAGTATTCCGTACATTGAACTCGACTATAAACCTTAATGCATTTTGATTTTATAAGTCAAAGTTGTTCGCCTGACGAGAGAGAATTAGTCAGGAAAAGTGCGTTCCGTATTTACAAGTAAAGATTTACCGGGAGGTAATAATTACAAGTACTAGGAAATAATTCCGTCTCCCATTAATATTCCTTATAATGAACACAGAGACTGATAATGGCTCCCTTTTGTCTTGATTAGAAACGATTTACCTCAGAATAATCCAGCGGTGTAACTGCAAATATCCCACCAAAAAATTCACAAATTTATTCTGTTAAATACGACATCTTGAGCAACAGATTGTTACTTAGATCATCGAGAACTTTATTTTAGTGGATGGTTTATTTATTTGTTTTCCATTTCTTTCGGCATATTTAAAAAAAAGTATGAAGTTTTTGTGTGTTTTCACCAGGAGGCGACTAAATTTTGCACCACGGAGCGTAATGTTTGTAGTCTTCAGTGTGGTGCTTGGATCATGCCAACTTTGTGGAACCTAAGAGTTTCAGGAGGCGCCTGGAGTTTTGAAAACTTTCTTGCAACCCAGCCCATCACCGAAAGTTCCTTTCATTTAATTTTCATGTTACTGTCTACAGCAGCGCCTCTTTTAGCAAATATTTTTGTTATCGGAAAGTATTTTTTCATTCATAATGATCGTCAGAACAGGCCTATGGAGCGTCAAGTTGCTGACTTTGTAATGGATAAGACAGTGTTTTCTATGAGGTAGAAACACACCTTTAAATACTTGTATAATCCGCGTCTTGTTCATTTTGAACAAAAATCCTGGTAAAGGAAAAGATGTGTCTAAAGAGAGGTACTGAGGCGCTAGTTCAGAGGCTGCGGGAATATGGCTGTGAAATGGGAAACACAAACCCCGGGCTTTAGTTCGCCGTGGCAACTAAGTATTTTACATGAAACACTTTATTATCCAACTAATGCACAATATATAATATGTAGATACAATTAAAATTATAGAATATTTAAAAGTGCTCAATTTTTCATGTTGTTTTGGCTGATAATTTGTCTCTAAACAGACCACCCTTGTTTTATCTAATTACGGTCAGAATATGCTGCCATAACACCGACCTTGTCCATGTCAACGGACACGATAGAATCATTCTTGTAATTTTTAGCCAAGCTCCCTGATGATGGATCCTCTGTGATCCGAAACATGTTGGAGCACTTTTAAATATTTATAATTTTAATTGTATCTACATTGTGCATTAGCTGGATAATAAAGTGTTTAATTGTCATTGATGCAAGGTGCAAATATGAAGATTAAACACTACACAATTGCACCTAATACTTCAGCGTCCCCGGAACTGGCTTCATTTCACTCTTCTGGGGCCTGTAAGTCTGATGAGGCCAGTGCCTGCATTGCTCACCACATGCATCTTACCGACTAACGCGGAATGCTTGTGCTACGTGGCCGATTTGAACACATTTTCTGTGACACGGGAAAATGGGCTTTGTGTTTCAAACTGCATTACTTCCGAACACAAAATATTTAGTCTTATGCAGGCTGTCAGACTGTAAGAACAGTAAACACCGATACGCAATGTAGGATATTGGCCATACCATAGACAGTTTATGACACAGCTGAAAGTCAATCGACATAGAGTACATTTACCTCTTTTAACTAATTAAATTCTCTGAACAGAATAGCGTAAATATATAGTGACTAATCCAAGTGATGGACACCGAATTTTCTACGATCATCTACTGACACGAAAATTTCTTCCATGATGACTGCTTTTTAAACGACGACTCTTCATGTACTGACGTCTTCTTGCTGTCCGTCTCTGTGCTTGCAAATTGTGGTAATAAAATGTAATATTTCGTAATATTTTTAACCATCGTGACTCATGGGAAAGAATGTCAAGTCTAAGGCAAAAAGAAAAAAGCCTACCGACATGACGAAAGGCGTAAGTTCATCCAACTGTTAAGAAAATCATTACTGTATTGCCTTTCCCTTCCTAATATATTTCAAGCCATTAGCCCCAAGGCAACGGTGCATCGTTAAACAAATTACGGTCATCGTGTTGTGCTCTTGCTGAGGCACTGGGGCAACTGAATTTGGAGTCAATGAACTCTGCATATGACGTCACTGATGTTAACTTCAAGCGTTCCACTGCTCCAGATTGAAGAAGAATAGGAGAAGGAGGAGGAGGAGGAGGAGTAGGAGGAAGAAGAAGAAGAAGAAACTGTGTGCGTGAGTGTCCTGTCATGCTCCTCTCTCTCTCTGTAATACGGGAAACACTGCCACCATCGAAACACTGTCCAAGTTATGGCAAGTCAATTATCCTTTATGCAAACGGTTTTACTTCACAACCATTTTCCGTCAAACACTGCACATAGAAATGTACTTCGATGACGTCAAATAGTATTTACATTTTTTTTAATCGAGGAAAATGTTAGTGGTTTACACTGTGCGGTGGCGAGAATAAGGTTTATATGTAGTAAGATACAGGGACACGCAGTGGTTCAGTTGATCGAGGCACTGCACTACAAGCTAGACGGTCGCGGTTTCGATTCCTGTTGTGTCATTGACGTAAACCTTCCGTCCGTGGGATCGACTCAGCCTATAACAGATATGAGTATAATTGGCGATGCGTATGGCTGACAACTTCACTACATTCATGTGCCGATTGTCTAGACATCTGTGTGCCACAGCTTCCTGGAACTCTTAGGGCCTGTCCAGGCCCGCACACAGATTGGTTTACATTGCTTTGTACTAAGATACTGTGAGTTCTCGCAAATTGTCAGTTGTCTTAAAGAAGTAAAACCTAGAAAAACAAAAAATGTATAAAAGTTTTTGTAAGCAATAAGTTTACTAAATTTATGTAAGCCGTCTTGCTCCCTTGCAGTAGATTTGGTTTCAATTTTCATTAATTTTGATTATGTACAAACACAAAGTTCTTGTGTTTTTGTTTAGCTATTACAGAATTTTTTTAATCTGTTAAGATTTTCAGACGATATTTCATTGACTTTCATATGTATTTTAATTTCTTACATTTAAAATGTTTTGGGGCCATTTATTTTATAATTATTATTCGCTCTAATAATAATAATAATAATAATAATAATAATAATACTGTTTCCTATATTTCATGGATTCACGTATTTTTTAAACACAAACTATAAAAATTGGCATTTACTGTATTTATTTGGATATTGTTGATAAAATATAGTAGTCTGTCACAAGGCATCTGAATATAACTTTTGTCTTTCAACAAAGTCGCCTTTTCGAAAGAGACGGTTCATCTTATTTGGTCGTGAAGATTGATGCTTGTGATGGTACAGATCTGGCAAGATAACGTTATTTTTTTTTTGTATGCGGTTAATCGTCCACAATGACTTTTCTGCACGCAGTAAGAATAAATCGAGTTTGTATGTTATAAGATCAGTTTGATTTGATATTTGGAGCGTCAGTTCTTTTGTCGGAGCCCGCGATTGCAAAAACTCGTTGTAGACACAAAGCTGTAATATTTTTGGCCCACTTAAAGTACATAAGAATTCCGTCAGTAGTCTGTCAGCGGACTGAGACCACAGACTCAGCTTCCTGCCTGCTTGTCGAATGTGTTACAGGTTCTTGAACCCAGTAGTCACCGGTGTGTAATGAAAGAAGCAAACAACACAGGGAACTAGTAAAAGAAACCCAAGTTACTGTACTAAAGGATTCACTGTGTCGAAATCGTGAATGGTTTCTCCCCAAATTTGTCGATTCATGTAGCGGTAAATGTATAAAATGACAGGTATAACCGGTTCAAATTTCCGCTGGATTATCGCCTGTCCTAAGAGATTTTTCACTCTCTCTGTCTCTCTCCCAATTTTTCTCACGCGAAAACATTGTTAGTGTATCCAAATACAAGCGACAATCACTTTTTCCTAATTATTGCATAATTATTATCGGCGTCGTCCTCCTGTTCTATTGAAGGTAATATGAACTGTGCAGTTGAAATTGGGCCACCAAAGTAGCTAAACATAAGCAATATATGGTTCTATTCTGAGCTTGTTACAATATTTTTCATAATTTTTACATATTTGACCAGTTGTTTGGAATTGTTTAACCCACGGTGTTAGGAGTCGAGTCCAACACCAATATTTTACTGGACATGCTGATTGTCTGCAAGAGTGATAATAACAGGGAATTCTGTAATTCTCAATCCAATGCTTAATCGCTTGAGGTATCCGAGTTTATTTCTCAGTGATAGAGACCAGGTGTTTGCAGTGGGTCCACCACACTAGGATCTCCGTCATCCGCTTTCAACTCCACACATAAACCTATGCCTAATTTTCTTAAGGCTTCGGTATAATAAATACAAGAAAATACTCAAATTCCAGAACAGTCGAGCTTCTTGTAAGGTACGTCCGTCCAGTCGCGGTGAGGTCGCTTGAAGGATAATGAAACCAAAAAAATATACAGATGTTTCGGAGAAAACTATTTTTTCCATCCTCAGGGAATTATATATTAAAAATGGAGGGGTTATGATTGTCCAAAATATCGATACCGATCTACTAGGCAACACGGCGTTACCTCACAGACGACATATACCTTCAGAGACCACGGAGTTCAGTTCAAGAGGGATTGAAAAAGCGAACTGAAGCGAGATATATCTCAAAACTTTAGTTCACTTTCCAGCCTTTGGGGTTTTTCAACAGTCATTACACACTATTTTATATGTATACCGGGCCAGTACAACGACAGCATCAACATACAGATTGTACATATAGCCACCACACAGGACTTAATGACAATTAAACAACAAAATGATTTTAGTCATGTTACTATAAATAGGACCGTTTTAGTATTATAAAGATTTTAAAAGTTCAGGTTCAACAGCATAAAACATAGTGAAATTTTAAATTATATTACCAACAACTGCCTTATTGTTGCATCGTGCATATCGTCGATTTATTTAATTAGTATACCAACTGATACACGTACCTGTTTAAAAAATAACCAACACGATGTCACTTGTGGACTATCCTTTATTTTCATGGGTAGTCGTCATTCATTCTCTACATGTTTCGAGCTTTCAGGAAGCTAATCATCAGGAGATAATTTTTCCTGTCCAGTAAGCCAATGGTCTAGAACGAAAACTTTGCTATAGCCATACATATTCTGCGAACGAATGAGACAGGAGCACAGCACAAAAGACTACGGAATGACGACC
>Ga0123352_10019644_pt1 | contig 10774 bp, 7 predicted proteins | sample TergutLab28metaG_FD_89700 | JGI IMG/M metagenome (GOLD analysis project Ga0123352, IMG submission 89700) | Labiotermes labralis P1 segment gut microbial communities from Petit-Saut dam, French Guiana - Lab288 P1 | ecosystem: Host-associated > Arthropoda: Insects > Digestive system > Gut ... | reverse complement strand
TCCCTTCATCTCTACTTCCCAGCATGCTGATTGTCTCCCTGAAAAAAAAAGAAAGGGTATAGACTGCCCCATTCCCAAGGCCAACGTAGCGGTATTGCGAAACCCTGGCAGACATGCCGCATACCTTCACGTGACAATACATCAGTAAACTTAATGCCCCAACCCTTTAAGCCTGCACCTGCGACACACTATAGTCTGACAAACAACATCTTCTGTCGCCCCACTTTCCCTTTCCCTGACACTTACTTGCTGGCTGGCGACCCTTTATTGGCTTCGAACCAGGATCAACGGTTACACATCTTTGAAGCACACGTAATAGGAGGCACCATCCACTGAACTTCCTGTCATTGGACCACACACATCTGCATTAATCTGGTCTCCAACTGTGCTTGGTCGGCTTGTCCAAGTTCCGAAGCTCTGCCGATGTGCTTTTCCCAAAGCACAACCATAACAAAATTCTTTGTTTGCTTCCACATTAATACCATGTTGCTTGAGCACTTTCATAACATGGTGCTTATTTTGATGACCAAGATGCTCATGCCATACTTGCAGTGTTTCCGCTCACAGCTTTGATGTCATCTTGTCGCCACTCGGTTAGCTCCTTTTTCTGCTGAGGCTGTGCATCTGCAAGGAGGACAGGACACTTTCGAGATCCATCAGTGATGCCTACAAGGCATTGGGCATGCAGAAGCATTAAAATCTGCCATTTCCATCTGCCAATCATCAGGACCTTCGAGCTTTTCAATTTGCACTTTGAAATCACTGCTAGTAAACATGCTGAGGTTAATTTTGTCACTTCATGTTACTGGCACAATCACTGTTACATTTCACAGCACTGTTTCCAACCAAAATCTCACATTCCTGGGCCCATAACCTGTTGTGGGTGAGGTTGAAAACTGCTCTGTAACATGATTTTTTTGTGAAGAGCAGCGCCGACGAGTACAGAAGCACAGCAGCGTCTAGTCTACACTGTGCAGTAAATACACGTGCACATAGCGCGAACACGGCATGCATATAGTGTGCAGTGTTTTTCAGCCTTATTAAATGCAGTAGTAGGCATAGAGAGGAAGACTTTAATTCTTTCCATTCTGACCTTTGCTGAGACTTGAGCATTTAGTGTAGTCGAAAAATTTTGTGTTTTAACTACATTAAAAAATCACACCATTGGTATATTTTCCAAGCCAATTACGTCCATTTCCTTCTTTCCTGAAATACATCTTCATAATTGTCCACCAAGCTATTTCAACTTATGTTAGCATTACATATTTACAACATTTCTCAAAATAATAATGGTTTTCAGCAGTGATTTTGCTTGGTTCTCTCGAAAATGGTACTTTAACTTTTCACTTTGCTAAAGCAACTATCTAGCAAGTTCATGGCTGGATGCATGCTGACTTAAGGGATTTTTGTGTTTTTGGATCCTCAAATGTATTGATGTCTTGTTATAAATCTAAACCTTCTTCCGATATCATGTTGGAAAACATTCAAGCATACATTTGCAGCTGTGTGGTTGGTAGCAGATTTTTCTTGAGACATTTTCAGAAGACATTTGTGAAAATGACCATTGTGATAAACTATTAGGCGTAGCTCTATGTAGTACTTTGAGATGTGATAAGAGAGGGGTCCAGTGGAAATTATTTACTCTTATTCTACCGTACAGTAAGGGTAAGGTCATCTTATCTCTGAATTAACCATGGCTGGTGCTGTGTGTAATTGTGTAGGTTGGAATTAGCAATTTTGTGGCTTGTCCGTTGATCCTCGGAGTGCAGATGTTTTATTCTGTCCTAATGATGGCCCATGTCATACTGTACAACTGCAGCAGAGTCCATGTCATGATGACAGAATTACATTTGGTGCACAGTGAATGGTGCCACATATGAGGAGATGATTGCTTTGAAATGGAAAATTGGTAGCAGATAATGCAGTGTCACATCTCATAAGGCAGCTGTCTTCAGGAGGAAATTTCTTAACTTGAATGTTGTGGTGATGTTTTTAAAGGTGTGTGTGCTGTATGGAGTGGTATTGACAAGGACGGGAAGCTTATCTTGCCACATGCACAGGGATCTTTGCCAGTTATTATGTAAAGTGACAGTTCTGAAACATTCATGCTTGGATAACATTAGAGACGTGAAATAATTGAATTCTGATCAGTGCCCACATTAGTTAATAAAGTGTGATGAGACAGTATTGGTAAATTTTAGTGGTTATTATTGTTATTTCATGTATTAGTCGTGAAGAATTTGTGGTCCTTCTTACAACTGTGGTAATGTAAAAATGTACAATTGTCTTACATGGTTGTGGCTTCCATGTTGTAAATGTGTTCATAAGAAATAATATCGTTTATAGTACAGGAATACCGATCCCAGTGGACGTGCAGTGTAAGGCGTAGGTCTGCAGCTGCTCAATTGCTGGGATTGTGGGTTCAATTCCCACTTAGGGCGTGATTGTTTGTCTGTTGTTTTTGTTGTATGTTGTGTAGATAGCGACCTCTGCAACGAGCTGATCTCTGTTCAGAGGAGTCATACCGGGTGTGTGTGAGATCAAGAAACCTCAACAATGAGGCATTCCAGAGAATAGAATAGTACAGGAGTTACAGTCTCTGTGATTTTCTTTTCACAGAGCAGACAATATTTCTATTGAATGTGGAAGTATTCAAATATTTCTATTGAATGTGGAAGTATTCAGTTTTTGCTATTCAAAGTGCTGTAGCGAAAATGAATTGTTTTTATATTTCTTTTCCATAATGGAACAACATTAAATTATTTCACCAATATCAGTTATAGTATCATACAACCTTGTATTTTCCTTTTATAGGTAATATATGACTTTACCACTTGCATTGTATCCTTTCTTGTTTGGATGAGAACCACCTGTTTATGCCACCTTCTTACTTCCAGTAGTTGGAAAAGTTGCAATAGTGAAGGAGAGTTTATGCCTGGTCATCCAGCTCTGAGGTGGTCACTGTACTGACTGAGCTCTCCTCAGAGTATGGTACCCAGATATTAAAATATGTGAAATCTTGGTACTTGTGCAACATTCACATGACATGACTGAATTGGGAAACGAGAAATTTACTTAACAAGGTGCTTCGTGAAGTGCTTTGGGGTGGTTAAATCACTCTGGGCAATGACACAACAGAATTTGGGACATCTCATACACCTAGGAAAATAAGAGCTGTAGATAGAATAGTTTTAAAATGGATCTTCAGTTGGGGTAATGTTAGCTGGAACAAATGGCAGATCCTTTTAGTGTTGTTGATGAACCTTCATTTTCCAAAACAGTAAGAGCTTTTTAAAATGTTCATGGTGATGTTTTGAAATGTGTTGTTGTGCGGAGGAATTGTAAATTCATAGCTGTGAATGGGGAATGGTAGGTGTAACATCTCCAGAAGTCCATGGCACATAGTGGGATGCTGATTGTGATGGAACAGACTGCTGAGACTTGGCAAGCGCAGGTTTCTGATACACTAACCAGTAATTCATAAGAGAGAGATGAGATGGGGAAGTTGTTAACTGTAGGAGTATCAAGTAAATAGGTTTTATTATTATTATTATTTACTGCAATTGGGTTGTTACCTGGTGGCAGTGGTTATTTTACATGTATACAAAATACGAAATTGGTTACTAATAAATTTAAGTCGAGAGGGCTATATAAGAAGCATGTAGTGGCAACTTGGAATCTTGGGAACCATCTCGGCATTTGCTTATAGACACAGGGAAACCAAGAAAAACCTGTGTCGAGGTGGCCGGTCACAGGACCTTCCGAATACTGACTATGGTGGTTGTTGAACTGAACTTGGACGAGGTCCAGTTAACTGGTTAGGAATTCAAATTTAAAAAATCTACAATTCATTTTTCACAGCTGTTATTTTTGTAAGCAGAACCTAAAGTTATTGTCATTGACAGAACTGTGACTGCATGGTTCAGCTGCTGTCAGCCATTGTGAAGTCAGTTCCTGACATTCTTCCAGTTCCATACACACTGAATGTAACACATTCCAAATAGCCATATCTGCCATATAACATCTTGTGAATCATCATGTTTATTTCTGTGCCTAAATTCTTTAGTCATGTGAGTTCGGTGTTTATACACAAGCATAATAATACTGGTATAAAGAATATTACACATAACTGTATAAAAGTTTGTACGTTGGATGTGGATATTTTATATACATTGTATTCATTGTGTTTGGAACTAGAAAATTGTCTGGAATTGATTTACTAGTGGCTAATTGTAGCTGAAACGTGTAGTCAGAATCCTTGTCAGTTAATAAAGATTATTTTGTCATACTTATTAATATAACAGCTGTGGAAATTGTATTGTAGATTCATTTGTATCAAATCACAGCTGAATGTATCAAGGAAGTATAAAGGTGGTTGGGTACTGTCAGCAGTTCTGCACCTTCCGGTTCTGATATCAGTAAGCTGCTTAGATCTAACAAGAGTCTGAAAGGTTAGCACACATTTGCATAGGTAAACTATCAGCCCCCCCCACCCCTGCAACATGATAATTAGGGCTACACCTATAATATCAGTGAAGTTGGATCTTGCACCAGGGATCCACATTTATCCCTGCCCACAGCAAAAGAATCCAGTCTGAAAGGTTCCACAACAAATTCTAACATTCTGTGTGTTTGGTGGGCCCCCACATGCCACCTGTGGGGGCTGTATCTGCATCACTGTTAATGCGGCTGAGCGAGTTTGTGCAGTCAAGCTGCAACCAAACCATGTTGTAATCAATCTCTCTTGACATCTTTATGTGGAAAGATGAGACGTTACTGACCTGGATCAGGCAGCCAGTATGTTGATAGTACACTTCTTCATTGTTTACAATCTGTTACAACAGAAACAGTATTGATGCAGTTTGTTACTGGCATCCTATTTTGGCATTGATTAGCATCAATTTGGAAGTAGTTCTATGCCAGTCGCGGTGGGTTACTTGAAGGTACAGATCACAGGCGTTAAGTGCGCATGTACATCTTCCGTCATCCTATGCGGACAGCGGTCCTGAACTAGCCCATTACTCTCTGTTCAAGGACTTCTACCAATCTATGAAAAGAAATCTCTGTTTCAGAAGTCAGTTCTGAATTAGAGTAGGCTGAAAGGCCTAATTCATAAAACCACAAGGTTTATTTCTTGTGATTTGTCTTGGTTGCAGTGTAATGACTGCAGCTGGTGTCAGTGTTGTCTGCACAAATATATTGTTCTTGCAACATTCAGTTATATATTGATTTGATAATGTTGCGTGAACAATGAAATTGTGTTAGACATGGGGTGTGGGGGTGTTGCCTTATGCGTTGAGTTAGGACAAATTTTAATGGTTCATATTAGTAACTGTATCAAAAAGATAACAGAGGAAACAAGAAAATCATGGCATATTTATGGGAAAACCTGTTGAAAGGATGCAATGTAGACGGAGTTGAGAGAATGATTAAAGTTGCTGTCAGGAGAGAATAGTGCGGAGTTCAAAATAGTGTAAACTGCCTCAGGTATTTATCTCAGTATTTAACCAGCTTGATGCACAAAATTTGTTTCACAATAAGTTTTATTTCATGCCTCTACATGTTTCGAGCACATGTGCTCGAAAGATGTAGAGGCATGAAATAAAACTTATTGTGAAACAAATTTTGTGCATCAAGCTGGTTAAATACTGAGATAAATATACTGAGATGCACGGTCAACAAAACGTCAAAATTTGCCTCAGGTATGTAGGTACGTCTGTAGATCAAAGGTTGATGAAAACTGGAGTTTTTAACCAGTAAATCCATGAGTTTGTAGCGAGCATGGGATGTGTGACTTAATTCCCTTTCTTCCCATGGCTAATATAAAACTCTACTTAACTCTATGGAGCATAGTCCTTGAAAAGCCAACAGGTTCTTAGCAAGTCAGATTCTCTGCATTTTATAGAACCCAAAGATTCCTTACCATGTTCACAAGAGCATGCTACCTCTCCATATCCTGAGCCAGATTATTCCAATTCGTGCCCCCTCTCACCGCTTAAAGATCCATTTTAATATTATCCTACCATCTATGCCCGGCTCTTCCAAGTGGTCTCCTTCCCTCACTTCTCCCCACTAAAGTCCTGTATGCACCTCTCCTTTCCCCCATACATGATACATGCCCGGCCTATCTCATTCTTGATATGAATCACCCGAATAATATTTGGTGGGGTGTACTGATCATTAAGTCTTTTCCATTCCCCTGTTACCTCGTCCCTCTTAGGCCCAAATATCTGCCTCCGCATTGTTCTCGAACACCCTCTGTCTATGTTCTTCGCTCAATGTGACAGACCAAGTTTCACACCCACGAACTGTAAAGTTAATCTAAATAATGCATACAATTCCGTTCGTACCGCGCAGAAAACACTGCGTACCTATTACGATATTATGCAGGCCAATTGGTTAATATCGTTTAGGAAAGTAATCGCAGTATGTTTTGTGAATTTCCGGTAACGATACCTAGAATTGGAAAAATGCCGAGTTCTTAATGTTAAAAGCTGGTGGTGTATATAGTTACCACGGCGCTGAAAGTATGAACGACCAATCGCTTCAAAAGATTAGTGACTAACACAGGCCGTTCAAAGTATTTTCGTTCTCACCGTCAGTAACCAGCTGTACCTGTCCTTCCTACGGCTTTCGCCTCCGCAAAATATGAAACTTGTCCTAACTTGCAACGTGGGCGGTACGTTGCTGCGTGCAGCCCTTTCGGGGTTAAGGTCTCCGCTATGTGGTACATATGTTGGTATCACTGCATGTTTGGTGGCCACACGTCATGTTCCGAATCTCACAGGCTCTCGGGATCGGTCTACATACACGAAATAAGTCAAAACACCTGGAATTTTACAGGACCTTCGAGATATCTGAATACAACTGTTTGTACACAGCAACCAACGCTGCATATGTGCTACTCTGTCTGAATCGTTTTGACTTGTTTGAGGGTTTAAAATATAAGGGGCGCAATTGTTGAAGAACGCACATTTTGCGACCTTTTGGAAAAAATGGGTGCTTCACTTTTTGTGCACCTTGTGTTTTGTCCAACAAATTAGCAGTTTACGCTCAGATACGTGCAGGCGTGTGTACGTCTTCATGTAGCATCCGTACTGACGTCCCATTTTAACCAAAAATGTAATGAGTCACTTAGGTTTAGTAACATTTTAGGAAAATTAGTCCAGCTGTTCTCGAGGTGTTGACCTGCGAAGGGTCAGAACTGTGAATACGTCTAACCTCATTCCTTATTTCTTTGCAAATTAAATAATACGGTGCCAATTCGAAACTTGGTAATAAAAGTATTATTATTATTGTACAATGATCGTTTATCCACCCAGTGTAATTTGCCCGAGCAGTCCGCACGTCAGCTGTTTGCTACGGACACGTCGCTTCTGACGTCTGGGAGTGGAGTTTACTACCCATGGTTACTACAGCAGTGTCGCTGTCGTCAGTGCCTCCTTAGACATGGTTCAAGATTTCACGTGCTTATAAAACAGTGGTGATTGCCGAATGTACTTGTATCGGTTTACAGGTAGTCATGTGATTCTTTGACAAGCTGCAGCAAGTCACTCGACGCAGTCTGACATTCAGTTATTTGACACTGTTGCAACGCCCACAAGCGACAGAATTTCGAAGCTGAATACGGCGGAATAATTTAGTTACGTACGTGTTTATCGTCTGCGATTGTTGTGTTACTGGAAATTTTGCGCTGTCTGTGGGATCATAAATACGTAAGAATTGTTTAAAAGTATTGTCTGTTTATCTGTGGTATCAAAAATGTGCATGAATGTGTTTCAAAATTGTGATCCATACAATAGTGGACAGCTTATACTGAACATAACCTAGGCGCAATTATAGAAACGGGTACTGTTTTTATTGTGGTTCTGTGCACGGAATGCTGACGGATGTGACGTCGTTTTGTACAAATGTACCTGCTGTTAAACATATTTCATACCATTTCGTCTATACCACCAAAACTGACGTGGATAATGCGGAACAACTGACTAATTTGTTTTGAAAGAACAAGGCCTAAACACAATGTTAAATATTACAGTTTGTGTCTGTCTTGCAAGTACAATGCCATATGGACGATTTTTCTTGTTGTTGATGCTGTTAATAACATTAACAGGTAGCAACGACGTCATTACAGCCTGTAGCAAGCAGGAAGATACCGTAGCAGCAGCAACGCGCCGTGCTACGGCGGTTTTCACGGGGAAGGTAGATTCACTCTCATCCACTGATCATGGCGATATAGCAGCAGTTATAACAGTGAAAAGGGTTTTGAAAAGAACTTATAATTTTGGTGTGTTTGAATATTTAAGTGCCGGTGGAAAAGTAAGAGTAAGAATAATGAAGAATAAAGCATCAGCTCTGAAAATTGAAAACTATCATACGGGTAAGTTTATCGAAGCGGCAGTTGATTTACAATCGTTGGCTGATAATGTTAATTGTTCGTTCAGTGTTTCGGATGGTTATTCCCCCGTCCTACGAACGGAGTTTGTGAAAAAGTTGCGTGTGAACGATACTAAAATATTTTTGGTGAGAAAATTAGAGTTTCGAAATAAGAGACTGTTGACGTCTGGGAGAGAGCTCCCTTCCATGGAACTGGACTCGCCGCCATTGGCTCTGAAACTTGACGTGCTGGACAGAGTGGATGCTGCAATTAAAGGTAGGGCTATCAGTACAGCACTTTTAAGTAGCAACTAACCCCTTACAACTCAATGTCTGTGGTTATTAAAAAAATTCTGTTTTAATCATAGAGTAGATTAATGTCTTCCTTGTGTTTCCCACAATAAACAGTGATATTGGCCTGAACAGCAATAACCGGTTTGTGTTGGCAATGGAGAAGCAGAGAGTCAGGAAGAGAGTTTTTAAATTTTATGTAGATTAAATACATGCTTCGGAGAGTTGAGAGTCTTATTGAAACGTTGAGCTACAAGATTTAAGTTACAAAACATGCTATAGATAAGAACATTTTGCTCGCCTTACTAGACAGTACGTTTCGATACACATAATAGCCGTAGTGCAGATATTACACTGTTCAGAGACGTATTTTTTTTTTAAATAAAAGTGAAAAGTGCTTCAAAAGAAACTTACGGTTCTGAAATACATTTTACGTCGTTTCTGGCGCTTTCGACCATTGCTTCGTCGTGCCATCTGTCTTCCTACCTTCAGAGCCGATATTCATGAAATGTAATAGTGGGAAGATTTACTAAGCGCCGTCCGACCAATTGAAATATGGGTAAAATTGGGCACAAAAATGGAACACAATTCATCCATACTTCGCGTATCTCGAGCGTAACTCGCTAAATACGCGTATTTATAGGAGCGAATAGTGTTCTAAGAAAAAAGAAATTTAACAGAGCAAAAGTACACAAGCACGCACGCACGCACACTGTGCTCAGTATAGGCTTGTTTCCCGCACCGTAAGACGCTACAAGTAATAACATGCACCTTGTAGTCACCAAGTTATTGTTGCGGATTTTCACCTTCGTCGAATTGCCGAGGTTAAGAATGAGTGGAGTTTTATCTCTGCTCCCCGTGTATGCCTTCATGGCGTGGACAGGGAAAAGTTACCTTTCTAATAGCCTTTTACCATCCGGTGTTAAGACACAGAGTGACTTTTGTAGACGTATATCACGAAAAGAAATACGTCTTATTAGGTGGGCGATATTGTTATTTTTCCAGGCGTTAGGCTTTTCGAGGTAATTAACAGGTGATATTTTCATTGTTGCACCGTGCATTTGACTTAAATTCACTTTTTATTTTACCAACATATGCACTTGTAAATCGATCAATATTAATGCTAACACATTAAAACATTAAAGGATAAAATATTATGATATTAAAACTCCAACATGTTTCGGTTTTTTATATAATATTTTCAGATTGTAAATAACATCTCTTGACGATAACTAATAGGTCATGAATTATTTCCAGACATGCTGTCAACATACTTAAAAAACAACTATAAACTAAAAGCAACTTTATTAGGTACGAACTTGCTCCCTGATGATGGTTTTATATAAAAAACCGAAACATGTTGGAGTTTTAATATCATAATGTTTTATCCTTTAATGTTTTAATGTGTTAGCATTAATATTGATCGATTTACAAGTGCATATGTTGGTGAAATAAAAAGTGAACAGGTGATATGTTTGTTTTGTCACCTCATACCTTGCAACATCTAAAGCTAGCAACGAGTTTAGGAACAAGAATTGTTAAACAGAGCGGTGTCTACATTTTGTAACTTATTCAGAAATAAGGCGTACTTCGGTTTGATAGGAACCAACATGAAAGCGACCCGACCTTTATGCGATACGCACTCCTACCATGTGATATGTAACCTGTGTATGAAGAGGCAAGGGCATGTAAATAGGGGGTAGGACCCGTGACTATGTAACGGATCTGAAAGGCATCTGTAGTGTGGGCAGGTCTATACACGTGTAGGTAGAATTCGGCTGCCTTGAGCCAGCGGCACATTCTACATTAAGTAGCACAATGTTGACTTTAACAAGGGCCCGTGTACGCAACCCCGTGACGTCATCTTCTGCCTGTTTTGTTACATATTCTGTACACGAGATTCGTGATAAATTTAAAATTATGCTTATTTCCAGATTCGAGCCGTACTAAGCCAATCAAGTTTAGAAGCGTATAGGTTGCATAGTGAGATGGGCAGGGCATGTGGCGCGTATGGGGGAGGAGAGGGGGTGTATAGGGTCTTGGTGGGGAAACCGGAGGGAAAGAGACCACTGGGGAGACCTAGGCGTAGATGGGTGGATAATATTAG
>Ga0123352_10019643_pt1 | contig 10774 bp, 7 predicted proteins | sample TergutLab28metaG_FD_89700 | JGI IMG/M metagenome (GOLD analysis project Ga0123352, IMG submission 89700) | Labiotermes labralis P1 segment gut microbial communities from Petit-Saut dam, French Guiana - Lab288 P1 | ecosystem: Host-associated > Arthropoda: Insects > Digestive system > Gut ... | reverse complement strand
TATATACCATGTTTAAAATATTCAGTACCTATATTTGTTGAATAAATATATAAAATGCAACTTTAGAGGTTAGCGGTGCGGTACGACCACTATAGTTGACATTAGGCGTCAAAAGGTTAATCTCTACCAAGCTATGCGTGTGAATGTACAGATTATGTTAAAATTGACATTATAGAAACATTAAAATTTAAATATACGGTCCATGTGTTGCCTAATAACAGGGATACGTTCTGTGCGTCGTTAGGCGATTTCGTTGTTGAGCGAGCGTCATAGCGTGTACTTACACAAAAACCTAGATAGCATAGCCCACTACACACATAGGCTAGATGGTATAGCCTATTGCTCCTAGGTTACAAACCTGTACAGAAATTTACTGTACTGAATACTGTAGGCAATTGTAGCACAATGGTAAGTATTACAATAATGTAATCTTTTGGGACCACCGTCGTATATGCGACCCGTCGTTTACCGAAACGTCGTTATGCGGCGCATGACTGTATAGCTTATGAGAAAGTTAATGCTGTGATCTCCCTGAGGATGGCGAACGGTCGCCACATGTAGAACTCAGATGAGATGAAATATATATTGATATAAAGTATGTGTGTTTGTTGGTAATTAGTGATTGTAATCATTCACAATGCACGGTGATAACAACACAAAAGCGTCTTAAATAGGTTTAGAAACAGCATCAAACACGAAACGATGTTATCAATTTATTAGGCGCACTGATAAAGAAATCTGTGCTCCATAATTATACCCTCATTGCATCCATTGACTGGAGTAAAAAACTAGCGAGGTTTTGGCGTACATTCTTTCCCCAATTGTCAAAAAAAAAATTCCCAATTATCAAATATTTTCCCCCAATTATCAACATTTTTCAATTATTAACAAATTTTCCAATTATCAACATTTCTCCCCAATTATCAACAATTTTTCCCCAATTACCAAAATTTTTTCCAATTATCAATCTTTTTCAATTAGTAACAGTTTTTTCCAATTATCAACACTTTCCCCAATTATCAACAATTTTTCCCAATTATCAACATTTTCCCCAATTATCAATCTTTTTCAATTATTAACAGTTTTTCCAAATTATCAACATTTTCCCCAATTGTCAATAATTTTACCCAGTTATCAACATTTTCCCCAATTATCAACCTTTTTCAATTATTAACAATTTTTCCAATTATCAACATTTTTGCCCAATTATCAACAATTTTTCCCCACTTATCAACATTTTTTCCCCAATTATCAATCTTTTTCAATTATTAACCATTTTTTTCAATTATCAACATTTTTCCCAATTATCAACATTTTTCCCCACTTATCAACCTTTTTCAATTATCAACAACTTTTTCCAATTATCAACATTTTTCCCAATTACCAACAATTTTTCCCCAGTTATCAACAATACCACATCAGCTGGAACCATCACGCGGCACCGAATATAAGGGGACTGACCCCCTCTTTACCACTTGGGTATATAAAAAAAGAAACATAATATATATATATATATATATATTATACAATAAGAAATTAATAAACGTTCGGGGGATCAGATATGAAATTAGCGGCAAAACTTTCACTGACAATGAACAGCGCTCTATCATATTTATTAGACCCTATTTGTTGTGGAATGATGTGTTGCTAGGGAGTACAGTAATGCCTCTCTTGTAAGGGGAAAAAATGCGACATTTTAAAACAAAAAGACCTCGCCCAGCGGTAACTATACATACCACCTGCTTTAACACAAAACTCTAAATTTTTCCAACAATGATGTATTTACACGTTTCATAAGATTTTCAGACTAAACAGCGAAATATTTCCCCCCAACAGCATTAGCCGTTTATAACCTGTAATACAGACGCAATGTCCTCTCTGCGAAGTAGACGAATTTCAGGTGCCCACATGTTACGCATTGGCAGTAGCTCATATTGCGAATTGCCATGCTTGCTAAGTCAGAGACGTACATTCCTAATATGACTGTGGAATCAGCTGAAGACTTGCAGTCTTGGACTGGAACCCTGCGTAGATTTTATTTTGTGAAACCACACATATTTGTATAGTATTGTACATTGTATATGTACATAGATAAATATATATGTATATGTAATTCCACAACACAACTAATATGATACCATAGACCTAACTATATTAGCTTAGTCATAACATATAATAGCCTATCGCCTATTTATTATTCTCATCCACCCCACTAATTTTCACACGAAGATTTTTTTCAGCTAATCACAAAGACATTGGAACATTAAATTTTGTATTTGGAGCTTGATCAGGAATGGTTGGATCTTCACTAACAATACTTATTCGAATAGAACTTGGGCAACCCAGATCCCTAATTGGAGACGACCAATTCTAAAACGTCATTGTTACAGCCCATGCCTTCATTATAATTTTCTTCATAGTTATACCGATTATAATTGGTGGGTACCCACACCTCCCAACCTCCATGACACACACGAGATCTCGTGCCCACCTCACCTCCTGTACTGTACCACTGTATACAGCCCATAATAGCCCCGTATAACTGCTTACTAAGTATTTCATTTACAACCTGAAGATGGCCATTGTCAAGCGCCGAAACATGTAGTTGTACCTTATGCAGTAAATACTATATATACCTGTACCATAAATAAATTTGTGTTAGACAAGTACATACACTCCACTCTAGTTAAAGCAATCCCATTACAGGCCTGGACATGCCCGGAAGTTTCCAGGAGGCTGAGTCTCCCATATTTCAAGACTATCGGCACATGAACGTGGTAGGTTTGTCAGCCCTACGCACCGGCCGCCTTTACCCCCAGGAAATGTCCCTGGTACTCATTTCTATTACAGGCTGAGTCAACCCCAGGGCCATAGTGCGTTCGGAAGGATTATGTCACCATCGGGAAACGAACCCGCCACTTTTCGACTGGTGGCGCAGTGCCTCAATAAACTGCACCACCGCGTACCACCTGTCCTGGACTGTGCTCTTGTTTAAGTCTGTGGTGTGTACTAGCCATAAAATAACATTGAAAAGTTCGTTGGAAACGACGCAGCAAGCACGACATATTCTGAGACACTATCCCGGCAGCTGCATGGTGGGACGGAGGAGAAGAAGACAAATTTCAGAACAGCCAGTGTACTGGCTGGGATTGGAACCGGGGTCCTCTCCAGTATCGCATGAGGAAACTTACTTACAGTGTGACTGTTATGATTATTATCATCATCATCATCTCCTTTATGCAGGGTATTTATACTTATATTCCTGAGACAAATTATGTCCCTAGGGAATACAGTGTTGCAGCTATTCTGTTGTTACTATTCATGGTGATTATATCGTTAGTTTCAGTGTTGAATCTATTGTACTTTTACATTAGCACTTTCCGACGTATGTGTGCAGTGCCCAATATGGCTGTTTTCTGTATTTCCTTGTCTTCATGTTTTCCTGTTATATTGCTGACGTGTTTTCTGAATGACTTTGAAATAGTCCCAGTCGCCCCTATTATTACTGGTATCGCCTTTGTTTTTACATTCCACATGCGCTGTATTTCTACTGTAAAGTCTTTACATTTTAGAATCTTCAGGGCTTCTTCTTTAGTCACATTTCTCTCTCCTGAAATTGAAAGTCTGTTTACATACATGTTCCCTTTTCGTTATCACGGATTATGATGTCTGGTTTGTTGCTGGGGATAGTTCTGTCAATTTGTATTTATTATTGTTATTATTATTATATTTTTGTGTAAAGTTAAGGCTATCTCTCTGCACAACATGCAGTCATATGCGAGAGTTCATCCTTCATCTGGGCGGTGGATGGTGAGTGGTCGACTTCAGGCCGTCGTTCTATTCCTGAAGAAAGAACCGCCGTACGAACCGAGCAAGAGGCCGGGCGAGACCCAGCGGCGGTCTTCATCATTTACAGTAAAGAAAAACCTCTTGACCCCGTAGGGAATCAAATATCGAACCCCACCGCAGCTATACTCACTAAACAATTATTAAGATATATTATATATTTCATTACAATTATATTTATGTTATATATCATATATAATATACATAATTATAATATAATTAAGAACAGACTGAAGTCAGGGAATGCTTGCTATCATTCGGTGCAGAATCTTTTGTCTTCCAATTTGCTACCCAAAAACAGAAATATAATTTTGACTGTTTTTTGTATGGGTGTGAAACTTGGTCGCTCACATTGCGGGAGGAACTTAGGCTGAGGGTGTTTGAAAATAGGGTGCTGAAGAGAAAATTTGAGCCTAAGAGGGACGAGGTAACAGGGGAGTGGAGAAAACTGAATAATGAGGAGTTTAATGATCTGTGCTCCTTACTCAATATTTTTCGGGTGATCAAATGGAGAAGAATGAAATAGGCGGGGCATGTAGCACGTATGAAGAAAGGAGAAGTTTGTGCAGGATTTTGGTGGGGGAAACCTGAGGGAAAGAGACCACTTGGAAGACCAAGCCATAGAAGGGAGGAAAATATTAAGATGGATCTTCGGGAAGTGGGATGTGGGGTTATGGACTGGATCGAGTTGGCTCAGGATAGGGACAGGTGGCGGGCAGTTGTGAATGCGGTAATGAACCTTCGGCTTTCATATAATACAGGGAATTTCTTGACTAGCTGAGAACTGGTTAGCGTCTCAAGTAGGACTCTGCTCTATGGGTTAAGTAAGTATGGTATAATTAAGATATGTTCCTCTACTCCAAAGTTTCCATGCCTGTTCTGAAGCCCACACGGCAGTCTATTCATGGGTGTGATGGGGAGGGGCTATATTTTCCAAGAGTAAAGTAGCCAGAAAGTGAATCCGACCACTCACACCCACCTAGGGCCAATTTTAAAAATGAATGGAGTTAAGACATCCACTTCCACATTTTCCTTCATGGCGCACAAAGAAACAGTATTCATCCTGCCTTACAACACCTGTTCAGTGCCAGTTGCAGCTGTAACATCCTATGAGAATAAAAACTCCAAGTATTTGCAGTCGCGGCGTAATCGACAAACTGCTCTGCCCCCCGGCGAATGGATTTGAGTAAGGCGATGTCAGAAGACACCACACCGTGACTCACATCCAACGCCCTCCGTACCGTCACAGCACAGCAGTGCAGTCGTCGGAACTCGGCATGAGCATGAGTTTGCCTCCGGCGCTGTCAGCGTTCACACAAAGCTCTTCAAAGGGCGACGCTAAATCTGAATACATAAATCTCGGTTCGTAGCGCCTAAGAAATCCCTCCTCCACCAAAAAAAAAAATTCTCATAGACTTTATTGGACTAATTAAATCCATAGACGTGTTTATTCTAAAAGCAAACTGGAACTGACAAACGGGCAGCTTTTGCTGTGTGAATTCGGCACTGACGTCACCCCTAGTATCGTGTCAATAATACCAAGTTTCGTGAAGATCTGTCGGCTAATTCTTTATTTATTTTCTTTTGTCTAACCTCTCCTACCTACTCTTAGTATGTGTAGAGAGCTATCGTTGCACCTGATCACACTCAATGACACAATCACACACACTCAGTAGGACTCCTCTGGACGAGGGATCGGCCCGTCGCAGAGACCCCTACCTGACAACACATAACACCCGACTAACTGAAATTTTTAAATAGCAGGAACAACAACGAGACAGTGTGGGGCAAAATCGTACGCCTTCTTGTTCGTTATTAGGAGGGAAAGGTGACTAAAGAAAAGAAACTAAGATACTATAATGTTTCATCTGATTTCCTACCGGCTTCCAGTAAGACCAAGACTATCCACGACTTAGGTAACTTCAATTTGTGGAATTTCAAATTTATCCAATTTTTAAAAAGGAAAAAAGGAAAGTCTCTTTTTTGCTAGGTGCGTCGAATTTTTTCCTGGCGAGAAAGAAAGCGCAATGAGTTGAAAGTGGCGGAATAATACTGCTGGGCGATTTCAGAGGCAACTGAGCGGTCATTCTGCCATAGATGACGTTCCAGTTTGTTGTAAGCTTGGATTTCAACTGGACTGCCTTCTACAAACACGCATTGTTGAACGTATGTCCGTACGTGTACTGAACCGCGACTTGTGCGGTATCTTTCGGAAACCCGCTACGGCCTAAATCAAGCCGCGTCTGTACTTTCACGTGGGATGTGCCGCCGCAGCTTATAGCAGAAATTTGCCGAGGTTTAGAAGGGACGAACGACCCTCCATTTCATGGAATTGAGGTCTGAGGCGACACGTTCTCTTGAAAGTTCGGTAAATTGATGCTCGCTTTCGTGGTTTGATGACACACAAGTCTCTATCATTTATTGGCTGTGCGCCTGCCAACCGACTGCCTCATACAACAGGATTTCCAGTCAATGGACTTCAGGATGACATCCTTATATATACATCACCGATTCTTACAGTTCCACAGAAAAAGACTTGATGAATAAGAAATGTTCAGCGATTCTGATTCTTAAAAAAAAAACGGATTTTCCCTTTCCTTGACGACACATTACTCCTTCAGAACGCTTACAGCGCAACGCAGGTAAATTCAGACCCACAGGGTAAAGGCTTCCTGTGCAAACAAAAAAAAAAGATGTTTACTGAAACAAATTGGGTGATTTTTCATTCTGTGATTTATGATGCACCGCTTTATACACAGCGCACTTTTTGTGCTAGGTGAGTTTTGTCCTTGCAGATATGAAACTCTAAACTTACAGTGATCAGATTATGGCCTCACAATGATCAGACGACGTACTTACAGATGTAACACTTCTGACCTTACAATGATTGTATTACGGCCTTACACTGATCAGATCGTGAGCTTACAGTGATCATACTACTGAGTTTTTACAGTTATCAGACCATGACCTTACAGTGATCACACTGCTGGCTCACAGTTATCAGACCATGACGTTAGAGTGATCATACTGATGGCTTACAATTATCAGACCATGACCTTACACAGTGATCATACTAATGGCTTACAGTTGTCAGACCATGACCATACAGTGATCATACTGCTGGCTTATAGTTATAGGACCACGACCTTACATTGATCATACTACGGACTTACGTTTATCAGACTATGGTCTTACAGTGAACATACTACGGGCTTACATTTATCAGAACATGACCTTACAAACCGGGTTCTGCTTCGTGCCAGAGGTACAGCCCTTCCCTCTCCCAAACCCCCAGAACGAGCCTGGGACCCATCCAATTCCTTATACAGCAGGCACCGTCCCCCCTCCCTCAATAAAGTGCCGTGTACGTAAAGGTGACCACTCACCCCTACACAGTGCTGACGTTAAGAATGTGTGCAGCTACATGTCCACTTCCCCATACAGCTACCTCATGTTATGCGTAGTTAAGTATATGAACAACCTGGTCTATATACGTATTCGTTGCGTCATTAAGGCTCAGAAATGGGATATTAATATGTTCGGGAATCTCGCACTGAAGGTAGCAGTTTCCTTTGAAACGTTCGTATTTCTATCAGACTACACGACGTCATATCCCAGAAGTCAATGTTCTTCACTGTTATGGGAAGCTGCATATACCGCAGGCATTGCCAAAACACAGCTTAACCTTGTTGTGGCCCGTCTTTAATCAAAACAAAAACATAGAAAGAATGAACGATCGAAGACTTTCAGAAGCTGACAGCCCATAAGTTAGTCACTATGCATTATTAACTCCCGCTAACAATACAAGGTAAAATCCCAGTTGTTTTCAGTGTCACAGTTCATCTGTAATTCTTTCAGGGAAGCCCAACATAAGTTTTTTAGACTACTTAGACCTTGCAGGTGAAGGCAACAAGATTCTATTCTAGTAGGTTAATCGTCAGCGCCACTGCACAACTTGATGCACAGTGTGACTATCTCAAGGTCGACTCACGGTAACGGACAACACCGTCCGTTCAGGCCAACGGTCAGAAACGCATCACAGGGCAATCCACTGAGAGCGAGAATTCTTAACAAGAATATCAGACCCATAATTACCGCCAACGTTTACTGGTTTAACCTATGGTTAATATTTGTATCAACAAGTTCAACAACAAATTCCACAACATTACCACAGATTGCTCCGTATGGGTCTCAGAACAAACAGCGATTATTTCCTTACACAACATTAAGTGATGGGTTTTTATAACCGAGACTAAATGTGTTTACTGCGCGGTACGGACTGAATCTTTACACATAATACAGGCTAGCCTTAATTTTTAAATTGTTGAAGAGACAATTTTCGGAGATTATTGGCAAAGACAGCATTTCGATAATGCTGTGGACAGAGATGTGATGGTTGGTTATCTGAGCTTCACAGGAATACAGTTCCTCCTTTCTCAGGTAGAAGAGAATTCTTAGAAACAGATTTAATACTCAGAGATGAAGAGAGTGAATGTTCACTTGAAACATTTGTAATAAATTACCAGACTGCACGGTTTCATGACAAATAAGCCCACAATATAAATGTACACCGCCATGATAACCTCAGCTCTCAAATACGTCAGTATTTACTGGTTTGTAACACAATTTGCACAAATAATATATAAACCTCAATTCTTGTCTCACCGTCAACAAGCAAATAAGCGATTACGAAGACCTACACGCTAATGTTGCTCATTTTTTGTCATTCGAATTTTACAAAAACACATAAAAACACTGTGTGGGCAAAATACAGAAGGTCTCAAGGTTAATTTAGGTGGTACATACAGTCACCACTAGTCTCTGTAAGTTGGCTTCGATTACGTAATTCGACACGAAACACTACGCGTCTCCAGAAACATCCTCGCTCACACAAATACCTCACAACACACGAACACCCCACTTACCTGTCAGATGTTTTCAGAATTCGAGACAGAACAGGGAAGAGACTTGCCGAAACACGTCACTCGCGGTAGTTACGTCACACTGACGAAATTCCCATCATGGTTACACAGTGCCTGACCACTCACTGCTAACTGTCGAGCTGTGGCACTCTCCAGACTCAACTCCAACTGGAAGGCGTCGCGACGCATGCGCCGAACTTACTACACATGGCTTTCCCATTAAAACTGCTGGATAGTGGGAAACGAGTGCAGTCTATTTTATCAATAAAACCCCCGACGCTGCTTTCGGTGGGTGAATCAGTCAGCACAGCCGTATCACACACTGATTGATTTGTAATGATGAAATTGTGCGTGTTTCCCTACATCATTACTGGTAACGCTATGTCCGTCTGTCCGTTCATCCTCTAACTATACATCACGTAGTACAACGGGTTTTTATTTTGACCTTTTGCAGCTGTAGTTTGCACCACAGTAAAAATACTGAGTCCCCATTCAACTGCAAAATGGTTAAATGACCTTACCCTCACCAAAGCGGTTGTGCAGTCCAGGGCACATACTGTCTTCTAACTCTCAAGATACAGGATCTTAAGGTTCGAATCCCACAACCTGTTGAGAGGTACATTGTCCCCTTTCTGTGTTTATGCTAGCCTCTGAGGATAGCTAAAGGCCTACACTTCATACAAGAATATATACCGCATATCTATAAATAAGATATACAAAACCGAACAAAATAGCTTCTAGCGCTATGCGGATAAAGAAATGTACATAATCTCGATAAAGTATGAACTGTGACAGAAGACGTAGGGCTGACCTTATCGCCCGAATTTTGCACTTCCCAAATCCTTTGCTATGTTTAATTAAAATTCTGCTGCACAGGGGCTTTATGAATGATAATGATTTTAATGTTTTCACAGGTTATATCTACTTCAGGTACACGTGCATTGTGTCAGTAGATCTACAGCAATTACGTTCTTAACTGGGTTTTGTAAAAACGTGAATACCGAACTGGGGAAAAAAAATCATGTAAAAAAGTATTAATTTTAAACATAAAAAAATAGTAACTATTAGCAGCAGAAGATAAAAGCAATAAAAATACATTAAGTCGGTAATACAGTCTGTATCTTTACTGACACGGCTGCTGTAGAAGCTAGTATCAGTCATTACATATTATTATTCTGTCTAGTTTTGTGTGGGGACCGCGGTAGCACAGTGGTTAAGGTGCTGTGCTACAATCCGGAAGGTCGCTGGTTCAATTCCAGTTGGTGTCATTGGAATCTTTTATTAACATCCTTCCGATCACACTATGATCCTGGGGTCGACTAATCCTGTAACAGAAATGAGTACCAGGAGTATTTCCTGGAAGTAAAAGCGGCCGGTGCGTGAGGCTGACAACCTTACCACCATCCTGGAACATTGTCACGTAATCTGGGAACCTTAACTTCCTGGAACCCTCTGGGAACCCCGGAACTGTAATGGGACGGATTTACCTTTTACCAGTTTATTATATCAGCACTAATGTGGCTGCACTTACAGAATATTTTAACTTAGTCTAGAAAGTACTGAAAAAAAATCATAACAAATTCGTATTTAAATTTGAACATCCTTCAATCTAGTTTAACACAAAAATGACAGCTCGCTAAGGTGCACATTTTATACCATTTTTTTGGTGACGCCCTGCACGGATTTGGAACTGAAACAACAGAACTGGAAACATATTGATTCTACTTGGAAAACTGTATGTAGTCAAACACAACTGTGTCACATGAGGTGTATTTAATGGCTATATAATGGACTACTACATGTTTCGGCCTGTACTGGCCATCCTCAGGGTGTCTTAGGGGAACTTAAGATCTTACTATACGCATGCACACGCACGTGGTGTAGGGATCTCTACATACAAGCCTTATTAGCAAAAATAAAACAAAACAGGAATCTAATAAAAACAACACAAAACAAAAACAGATACAGAAAAATAAAAATATTGTGGGGGGGGGGGGGGGGCTCGG
>Ga0123352_10019641_pt1 | contig 10774 bp, 13 predicted proteins | sample TergutLab28metaG_FD_89700 | JGI IMG/M metagenome (GOLD analysis project Ga0123352, IMG submission 89700) | Labiotermes labralis P1 segment gut microbial communities from Petit-Saut dam, French Guiana - Lab288 P1 | ecosystem: Host-associated > Arthropoda: Insects > Digestive system > Gut ... | reverse complement strand
CGGTTGTTGTGTTATTTAAGTTTTGTTTTGGCGTTTTTTTAGTTTTCACTTGGCAACGGTTAAAAAGTGCCGGGGGGGGGGGGGGGGGGGGCAAGGGATTTGGATTTTCAACCCCTGGGTATCACTAGGTGTAAATTAATTAAGGAATATGTTTTGTTATTTTGTGTGACAGGAATAGGTGGAGTAAATGTCAACTTACTTTGGATAGTGGACTGTATTAACTTCGTTCAGTTTTCAGTGCTTTGGTGTCACTGGAAAGGGTACACCCAAATTCTGAACTTTGGTATACTTTTTTTATCAGTAGCACACATGGTTGTGATCCATTGCAAACATTTGGTCATATCTTGTTCTTCTATCTGAAAAGTGATCCTGCCTGACGTGGTTTCTCACCAGAGTACATGTAAATTGCCAAAGTTGTCATTTAGGCATTTGAAATGATTTGTATGTGTTAAACATGTAAATAGAATTTCCAGTCTGTGTGCTAATATAGGTTAATTTCCATTTATTTATCATATGTTCATGAAATGTAATGTTTCCCAGATCTCCATTCACTAATGCATTGAAATTGTGTTATTTATTTAACCAAATAAATATATTTTAATGAAAAGTTCTGGGCAACAGCTATCTTCATTGTTAAACTTGCACTGTTTTGCGACATGTCTGGAAACTGTGCCCAAACCCACCCTCGTTGAATTCTAAGGAGAGTTAGATATTTTATTATGTGATGATAATTGCTGTTTCTAAGGCTTTCCATGCAACTATGTTCCCATGATCTTTTTTGTGTGAAGAATATACATAGTAGTCAAAAGCACTTTCTTTCTATAATCATAGTGAAAGCAGTATTCGCATCCATTATTGCTACATATGATCAAGATGTCCCTGTATGATGATATGGATGCTATCAAACAGAAGTCGGAGCAGGTGGCTGGCTGGTCATCTGGTATCAAGCTCCTACAGTCTCAGCTGCAGCTGAAGAAGGCTGTACAAACTCAGGTACTGTGACATACTTGTGTCATATGTAGAAGGTCTGTGGTTTAAATTTAGGCTGATTGAAGTTCTTCTGCATTTTTCTGCTCATCTCAGTAATTGTGAGATAAAAACACAAACTGGACAAAGCTATGTGACTGTAGACTTTAATGCAGAGACATTTCATTTCAGCCTTTTTTGATTGTCTGTAATTTTTATTATGCGATTATGTAGCATGATTCTGTGTTTGTGTAATAAAAGCAGATAACTGACAAACTGTAACTTTTGTGATAGGTAATGAACTACAATAATCTTGATGGAAATTTATGAAGTACATGCATCTTATGTGCACCAAAACATGGAACTGTGTGCTTAAGCATTCATCAAATAGAGCATTGATATTTGGTTCGTAATGTGTGTGTGATCATTTTGAAGTGGTTGTGTTAACAGAGCATCGTATTTGTCAAAAAATATTGTAATATGTGGCCAACATTTGCAATAATAATAATAATAATAATAATAATAAGCTATTTTATTTATTTTGTAGACATTAACAGGAACTTGCCTATGCAGACTGGTCAATGAGAATAAGACAATGTAACTAAGTATGAATGACCTTCCTGACTTCTCCTAACACACAAATTTTGATATTTACTGCCAGAGTCTTATTATTATCACTTTCTACATGGTCAAAGAGTGCAAAGAATTACCAGGGATAAAATTATGATATGGTGATATGTATCTTATATTTCAGCCAAAAAGGGAAGCCATGCGCAGGTCTGGTGTGACCCTGGCTCCTGTGATAGATCTGAAGTCCAAGAAAGAAGATGAAGATTCCAACTCCAGCTCCAGCTTTGGAAGTTACAATTCAGGAAAGGTTGGATTCTTGGGTATCTGTGGTTTTCATGTGGAAGTAATTTGCAGGTGCTACATGTCTGTGGGTGTTGTTTTGCAATGTTAGCAGGATGCAAGAGGGATGCCCAGAGACACAGAGTGGAACTTTGAAGGGGAATATGACCCAATGTGGCCCAATGACTATGAGAAGGTTGTTAAAGGTGAGATCATATTGTGATAAATTGACTAAATACAAGTGCTTGTTTATTGAAATTTAAATATCTTTGTTACAATTTGTTTACACACAAACTTGTGTCACCCTTCATATAGTATTTAATATAATATAAACAAGCTAATGTAGTTTATTGTAATACAACTTACCATAATTTTTACTGCCAAGTTGCTTTCCTCCAGTTTCATTCTGTGATACTTGCATCGACATTGGAGAGATGGGTTTAGAGAAGTTTTAGGACAACATTTATTTTGCACATGTAAACATATACAGGGTTATGATTCCTGTAGAATGTTATGCAGTCCAGCCAGGATGCTTGGACAGTTTGCCAAGTTGCATTGTTCCATATACTATACTTCTTGTACAAGGTACAAGTAACTTACATTCAGCATGCAGCAGGTACTTCAACTCTGATGGATGAAATGTGTTTCTCTGAAGTGCATGTAATTTAGTCTGACCAGAGATGAATCATACAATTGAAACCCAATTATATGGATAAAAGTGAATAACTATTTATTTTTATAATGCTAGACATCCTGTTGTGTTTTTTATAAGTGAAGAGTACCATTCATTTGGGGACCGCGGTGGCTCACTGATTAAGGTGCTGTGCTTCATATCAGAAGGTTGCTGGTTCAGTCCCAGCTGGTGTCATTGGAATTTTTCATTGACATAAAATCCTACCGATTGCACAATGGCCGTGGGGTTGACTCAGCCTCTAATAGAAATAAGTACCAGGAGCATTTCCTGGGGGCAGAGGCATCCGGTGCGTAAGGCTGACAATCTTACCACCATCCTATGCCGTTGTCATGAAATCTGGGAACCGTAACTTCCTGGAACCCTCTGGGCCACTCCAGGCCTGTAATGGGACTGCCTTACCTTTACCTTTACCATTTATTTATTTTTATTTTATTTAAAATTGGTCTGAATACTTACGGTTTAAAAATGTGCTATTAATGCAGTGTTAGATGGATTGGTCACTGATGTGTTGTCTCCCTGGAGTAGTATATCTGAAAAATGATAATTCTCCTTATTCAGCTGAATGTTTAAAACATCTTTACTTTAGTTGGGAAAAGAATGCCATATATGTATATCTGTCTGTTCCAAGTTTCAGCCTCTGGTGAGTTTTTTTAATGTAGTTTTGATGAAATTGACAATGATGGAACCAATAAGATATGAATTTGGTTGTAACTGGATGTTTGGTTATCTTGTTAATGCTCTCCTGGCCGAAATTATTGAATAAGTATATGCATTAAGAGTAGTTCTCACACCCAGCAACCATGAACATTTACAACCCAGAGAAACAGCTACAGTTCTTACCATGGCAACCTACTAACCAAGGAAGGAATGAACAAACAAACGATGTCCATTTTTCTGTATATAATGTCTGCAAAGTAACAGTGATATTATTTGTTTATGTTTTTATGTTGGCAGACCTAAGGGAGATACGTGATCGGGAGAAAGAGAAAGAGGAAGAGGAAAAGCGGCGGAAAAACCGGGAGGACCGCGATCGACGAGTTCGAGACAGGTGTGTAATTTTATCATATTTTTATATGTGTAGAGCTCATTGTGTAACTGTCATCACCTGCTTGCTGGAACGTTTATATGGTGCTGCCTGGGGTGTGGGAATTTAAGGCATGGCATTGCATATTTTCATTGAACCCAAGCACAACCTCAAATATTCAGGAGCCATACTTTTTTTCTATTGTGGCTTTATGTTGCAGTAAGTAACAAACCTCATCCTTCCACCTTTGCTGTTGGTGGTGTTGTGTGTGTGTGCGTTTGTGAATGAATGGGCTTGTGTGTGTGTTTAAGAGCAATATTTATACACGTGTAGGATATTCTTCCATCCTTACCCTACTTTCATGATTTTTAATCAAATAATACACCAAAAAACATGTAAGATTTAAATTAAAAAGTAACTTCTTGAAATGCATTGAAATAAAAACTGCTTTATTAGATTACCGTAGCTAACATTAAAATTGAAACAGAGATAGCCTGGCAATTATGAATATAGCAGGCTACAATTGAGGTTCCATACACCAGTAATGAGGTTCAACTTAGCCAGTATTACAGCTACTACAATGTGCACCATGTACACCATACTTTACCCATTACCAGAAGTGCAGTTCCAACTTGAAACTAAATAATATTCAGATGTAAAACAACACTTTCTTCCATTCCTTATTTGTTCTTTTCTGGCCATGTGCATGCTTGTAGTTTTCGTAGCCCTTATCTACAGCCTTTGATGGTCAAACTCTTTCACTGAAAGTCCATGCTTTTTGCACATCATGAGGTGACATCAACTTTCCTGTTGCATGCGCTGAATCCTGATTCATAACTTAGGTATACAGAGCACACACTCTCTGGTTAACAAATGTCCTAAAACTTAGAATGCTTAATTGGACAGTGCTAAATCCAAAAGTTCATTCTGGTTTCTTTCTGTTGCTAAGGACTTTAAGTTCATAGAATTCATTATGAACAAGTTGCAAGTCTGCACTTTTGTTTGATGGTGAAAGCTGTCACTTGAATTGCTGAGCCAGTGTGCTAACACCTCACTGAGAACCATAAACTTCTGAAGTTTATGTGGCCAAGCAAAAAGTGCTGAAAATTTATGTTGATCTTTCACTGACTTGTTAACCCAGAACTTGGTCCTTTAAAATATCTGTCAGTCAGATCAGATTTTGGTCTTTGGGTTACTGAAAGACCTACCATTGCTGCATAATCTGTGCAGTTCTACATTCTGGTATATCCCAGTTAAAGATGTGTTTGACATGAATCTATGTTTATTGTGACCTGGACTACATATTGTTAATTGAAGACATTACAGTGTGTCAACATGTGACTCAGGTGTACACAGGGAAAGTTTAGTTTTTGAAAAGGAAGTGATAGGCTCTTGTCTATTTCAGAGTAGTCCAGTAGAGAAAGGAGAATGTAAATGGATTTGAAAATAGTGTATTTTTCTAATAAGCCCTTGGCAACAACAGGGGCACTTGTTTCTGCTTGGAATATCAGTAATGCATTTCCATTCTTTTACAAGGGGAAACACAGCATGAACTATGCTTATATTATGTAAGTATTTACATTTCTGCATGTTGCTTTGAAGGGTGTCAGGTAACTGTTGTAGCTGTCTCTCTTTTGAGAAAACTGTTCGGGGTTTTACAGCTTCTTCAGGACAGTCAAGATCACACATGTTGCCTGTTTATGTTGGTCAGGGTTGTGTTTTTGCTAATACAAAATATTTTTTTTCAGATTTGTAGTCTTACACCTTTTGTTTCAGATTTGATGGTAGTGATGATCGGCGTAAATCTGGTTTTGCTGGCCGCAAGGATTCAGATGAGGAAGAAGAGGAAGAAAAGCCAGCATCCAGGGTAGGAGGTGTGGCCATTGCTCCACCCCCCTCACTCCAAGAACCAACTCCAAGCAGTGAGAGTCCTCGGGCACCTGCTGCTCCTTTGTCCGGGGAAAAATATGGCCTGGGATTTGGAGGCTCTGTGGCAGCCAAGATCATGGCAAAATATGGTTTCAAGGTGAGAGGTGAGCTGTATTATCTGTACAAATATACAGCTAAGAACTATATTGCAGAAATCTGCTGTCAGCCAGTAGACTACTGATATTTATTGTTTTGATGTTCATATGTTGTGGTTGTCATAAGTAATTGTACATTAATTGTTACAAGTATTAATATCTCGGCTCATGCAGCTACAGATCAATTCTCCAAGTTGATCACTTGAATAACATGTAACAGTCTAGTAAAATGTTTTCACATTTAATGTTCTTTACACAGAGAATCTTCATATTTGTCCCTAAAATGTAGACATAGTGTTTTTTCTTGCATGCTCACTTTTTTTTATTCATTTAGTTTCTGTGAATATAAGCTACAAAATGTTACTTGAGCAGACTGTAACTTAAGGAACTTCACTTCACCCTACATCATGGCTGACTGTGATTGATTTCAGTTGTATATCCATGCTCCTAATTGTTATATATGGCTTTATTTTTCCTCATTGAATTACTAACTGTAAGTGCATTATTAAGGTGGAGTGTCCCTCCAAGGCTACTGGAATGTATGTAGAGTTGTTCTCTAATATGCTGCAGTAGTGCATGTTTGCTTTGAAACAGGAAGGTCAGGGGCTGGGGAAGCAGGAGCAAGGTATCTCCATGGCACTGCAGGTTGAAAAGACAAGCAAGCGTGGTGGCCGCATCATAAGTGAAAAAGAAATTATGCCTCCACCACCTCTGACAGCACCAGGTGCAAACTCACCTGGTAGCACCTCACAACAGCAGAGCCTTGCTACCCAGCTCAAACCAGAACCAACTATTACAGAAATAATGCGCAGCCCATCCAAGGTTGTGTTGCTTCGGGTGAGTTATATGAAACGTGACTTATTCTTACATAATTTCCATTCTGGTTGCCATTGGAGACTTCAGAAACAGCTGAAACAATGTTGGTTGTGTACGAGTATATACTCATTCTGTCAGGAAAACAGTGAAACTTTCCTTTTATGTCTGATCTATTGAGTCACAGATAGGCAAAGACAAAAATTGTTTTCTCAATATTATACACCCAGCTTGTTGTACATCTTTTTTCTTTAACCTCCATTGCTAATTTACACCATTTCTTAATTTATACTCATTTCTGGTTTAATGTCCTTTGACTGGTTGTGTCCTATTATGCTGACCCCTTAGTTCTGATGGGAATATTTTTTATTTATGCCCACTTTTTCAGCAGTGCAACTAGGGCATTAAACAAGGGCTGGGTGTTCTTGCAAGCAGCAGACAGGCAAAAATTTTATGTACCAACAATGTACAAAACTCACAGAAGACATCACAGTTAATTTCACTATGTAAAAAATAGTTCCAAGAACCCAGCAGCCTGTTACATACTACAGTCAAGTCAATTTCCTGTTACGCCACTTCGGAGCATAGGGTCTCCAAGAAGCAGTAAGAATAGACTGTGTCTCCATCTATTGTCTTGACCTTTCTCCAAGCCTTTCCTACTATTTCAGCTTCCTCCTCTATCATTCTCATCCACTTTCCTCTCGGTTTTTCTCTTCTGTGTTGTCTTTGGGGGTTCCAGCTGAAAGCTGGTTTCCCTTTGGCAAAGGAATCCTATCTCATTGTACATCTGGCCCTCTTACATTTCCACAGTTTGATTTGAGTTGCCACTGGTTTCACTTGTGCATGCCTTCCACAGTTCTTCATTTAGATAATATTAGGCCAGAAGGTGTTAAATTTTTCCTAAGGTATGTGTTTATGTTTGCAGGTCCCATTTGATTCTGTTTGTAACATCTCATGTTTCATACCAGCATATAAAATTCTCACTTTGTTGCATTGGGCATCTCCCCAGTTTTCCATACTTGATAAGGTTGAATAAAAGCTGCATAAAATATTTGATTTGGTGAATACTCCACAGTTCAGATGAAGCAGCAGGAATGGCCAGTGTAATATAGTTTAATTTTTGGCTTCTGGTTTTATACAGTGTATAATATTACCAAAATTTATTCACTGATAGGGCTGCTGGATGAAGAAACAAGTATTCTACTATGCATAATAATGAGTCTGTTGGACCACCTTATTACAGAACATGGTTGGCCCTGGGGAGGTGGATGATGATCTGGAACCAGAAGTGAAGGATGAGTGCAACACGAAATATGGAGAAGTAGTGCAGGTTGTCATATTTGAACAGCCCAATGTGCCAAGTGATGAAGCTGTCCGTATCTTCGTTGAATTTCGTCGCATTGAATCCGCAATCAAGGGTGAATGTTTTCATTCAGAATTTTTACTTCAGTGGTTTTAAAGGAAAGGAACAGTTCTCAGTACAAAAATAAAATCAGAAACTCAAATTCCTAAGTACATATGCAACCAGAAGCACAAAGATTATACTGTGACATGGACCAGGTCAATTGCCATTTACCTCCCTGTCAGTCTTTATTTCTCTATTTACTTACATAATGCAATGTGGTCAAATAAAAACTTGATGTGTTTTTGGAATATTATTACAGTTGCACTTGGTTATAAAATCATGAAAGGGACTGAATATTTTGTTTCATAAATGAGTGTTATCATAACTGAGCAGTATAATGTTATGGTTGACAGTGAGGAATTAACTGGCACCACAGAATATCTGACGCTATAGACGAGATGTCGCATAAACTGATGTCATTATAACCAGGTTCGACTGTACTTTTGTTCTTACTGAGCAGGCACCACAGAAGTGTTACAGAAAAAATTTGAGATACTTTGCTTGGAGAATTTCACAAGAAGAGGCAAGGTGTGAAAGGGAAAATAGAAACAGGCACATAAATTAGTCTGGAGGAAAATGGAAATTGTTGCAGATCATTTCACTTGCAAGAAGCACTGAACAAAAAATTTTGGTGTTTATATGTTCATTTCCCATTATAACAGACCTGTTGTTTTCAGAGATAGAAATGTGTTGTTTGATTCACCAGTGGAATTTAATTTTACTGAAAAACAAAATTAAGTTCATTGTATTTTTTTTAGGTACAGTACAGCTGAAGAAATTTTGTGACTAGTTATAAAATATGTATCCCCTTTCCTTTGTTTAGTTATTAATCGAAGATGTAAAGCAGTGGAGTGTAAGCTGTTTGTGAGCCAGGGAATTTATCCAGTGGAAGTTTTTTTTCTTATTTGTTACTTTAATAATAATAAAAATGCACTGCAAAATAACCAACATTAACATTTTTTTGCAGCTGTGGTGGACCTCAATGGCCGGTTTTTTGGTGGACGTCAAGTAAAAGCTGGCTTCTACAGCTGGGAGAAGCTGAATAATTTAGAGTTACTGGACTAACTACATTACAGACAGAACTGCTTTATGTACTGGAATATGCATGTGTTTGTGTGTGTGTGTGTGTCCATACAGCTGCTCTTGTTTTGCTACTTTACCTATGAGTATCTCATTGGGCTCACCTTCTTTCTAAATACTTCTCAATTTAAAGGTGATTTCATAACATGCAGTGGTGCTGTTGGTGATCCTGGGAATTTATTGTAAAAGTGTGGAGACAGACATGATGGAACTTTATTGAACTATGTTCATTTGTTACTGTGGGAAGAAAGAGAACAGATATTACATTCTGTGTAGACCCTACATAAAGGGCACACTTAGCGTATGTGATTTCAAATGGAATGTTGTACTTTGTTTCTTTTTCACATGTGTTATCCAAAAATATGCATATATTTTATCAGAATCTATTTCTAAGCAATAAGCACATACTGTTGATGCCAAAACCTTAAAACCATGAATTGTACATTAATTAGAAGACATTTACAGCATTGAATCCATATAACACGATAAGCTGGAATCAGTGTATATGTCAATTTACTGTCTCATTGTCAGTGTGTGTACCTTCAGAGTTTTGTTGAAAGGAAGAGTAATTACAAGGACAGAAATCAGTCACTTTAGGTGTGGAGCATCAATATCAAACAGAAGAATATCTGAAATACAAAAACAGTAAATGTGACACCACACCTGCACCATGGGGGCTGTTTGTTCACTTGTCTTCTTGGTCTCTTGTTACTCTAGTTACCCTTACCAAGTCACACACCTGCCATTACACTCCCACTTCTCATGTGACTTCATGCAATGCATTAAATTCCTTCACCTTTCGAACTGTAAGGATTTCCATTTTCATTGGTTTAACTGAAATTTTGATAAATTTGAATTCTTCTCTCCTTGTAATGTAGCTAGATGAAATTCAAGGTACTCAATTGAAGTTCTGGGTAGCTGATATCTGAGCCAGAAATTCTCACACAACTATGTGTAATGCTTGTTTATTTTATTTGTTATTATCCACACTCTTAGATGTTACAGTATTTCACAGGTACAATATTCATATATGTAACAAGTAAAGGGCAGAGAAGTTTAATATTGGCCTTGCACTCAAGTGTAGACAGGTGGCAAGTGTGCAGAACCACAGGATAATGTAGCGAGTGTTCATTATAATGTCTGAGTATGGCGAAAGGCTATCCTGTAACATGCCAAGCAGGCAGAGAGGAGCGAGAGGTATAGCTCTACCCATTCTTGACCCTGGCAGTAGAAGGGGATGGGAGGTCAAGCCATGCCCTGGCTGCTTTACCCCCGGGAGGGAGACCCAGTACCCTTTGTAAAGGTGAGTGTTTGGGTGGGCATGGGGGCTGGTCTGGATGGGTCCAGAAAATCACATCTCTGACCAGAGTTCAAACCCTGGACTGTCCAACCTGTAGCACGTGGTACACCAGCTACACTTTGTTGGAATATGTTAGTGTACCATACTCCTGATTTTATTATTAGTGTGCAGTGTGTGCCATACAGGGTAAGGATTCAAGTGCATATGCAGATGTTGAAGAAATTGCAGCACATTTCTTTAGGAATAAATCAGCAATTTCTTTTACTCATGTAGCAGTGTTGAATTTCAGGTGCGATCTGAATGCCAGTAATTAAGGAACTGTTCACAAGAATCTGTTTCATGCTGACAGTACAGATTATCTTCTATATCATATGGTCTTTGTTGAGGAAACTGGCAGTGTATGATATCAAGAAGTTGTTTATTTTGCTTCATACATATTGCCAACTTTTCTCAAAAAAAAAAAAAAAAGCTCATAGGTTTCTACCATCAGTAAATCACATTTTTTTATTTTTTTTTTTTTTCTTTTTTTTTTTTTTTTTTTTTTTTTTTTTTTTTTTTTTTTTTTTTTTCTTTTTTTTATATTTTATAAATATTTTATAATTTTTTTTTTTTTACTCAT
>Ga0123352_10019640_pt1 | contig 10775 bp, 4 predicted proteins | sample TergutLab28metaG_FD_89700 | JGI IMG/M metagenome (GOLD analysis project Ga0123352, IMG submission 89700) | Labiotermes labralis P1 segment gut microbial communities from Petit-Saut dam, French Guiana - Lab288 P1 | ecosystem: Host-associated > Arthropoda: Insects > Digestive system > Gut ... | reverse complement strand
TTTTTTTAGGCCTAAGTATATCTACTTCAATGGTCTGCTCTCAATTTTACTACTACTACTGCTACTACTCCTTCTTCTTCTACTACTACTACTTCTACTACTGCTACTACAACTACTACTACTACTACTACTACTACTACTACTGTTGCTGCTACAACAACAACAACTACTACTACTACTACTGTTGCTGCTACAACAACAACTACTACTACTACTACTACTACTGCTACTGCTACTCCTCCTACTACTACTACTATTACTAATACTACTTCTTCTTCTACTACTACTGCTGCTACAACAACAACAAGAACAACAACAACTACTACTACTGCTACTGCTACTCCTCCTACTACTACTATTACTAATGCTACTTCTTCTTCTACTACTACTACTGCTGCTACAACAACAACTATTACTACTACTACTGCTATTATTGCTACACCATTACTACATCAACTCCTTTTACCAATCATTTTTTTAGTTTTCTCTTTCCTGTGCTCAAGCGTTAACCGCCGAGTTTAAAGAAAGAGTGCAGTTATACTTCTGATTCCCTCTGGGTCTTCGTGGTCTGTTAGAGGGTGAAATTTACTTTACCTTTTCCTGCCAATTCCTATTCCCCAAAACCTCTAATGAGAGCTGTGACATAGTGACTTATTTCAAATTTTGTATCTAATTTTAAATAATCATTTCCCAAATTTATTAAGAGCTTTATATTTTTATATTTTAATGCTTTCTAATACAATCTTTTCATCGTCTAAACCTTTGTTCATACGAAACCATTTGTTACATGGTATTCTTCTCTGCTCAGTCTAGTTTACGAGCATTTTAATAATATATGCTTAGCATCCCTTCCGCCCCAAACATGGGGGTACCTCCCTCTCTCAGATCCTCTTATAATCCCTCTTAATTTCAAAATCCCTGCTCTCAGCCGTAGTTTTCTTCTCTCATTTCGAGTTTAGACATCATTGTCATTCTTTGTTCCCCACTTATATTTCATTTCACTGTAAGATAATGAAAATTGTTTTGAACACACATATTTTCTTCTATTGCATTACATCTGTAAAATTATTTTACGTAGTCTGTACTGTCCTCGGGTTCACTCTAACAAATCTCTAATAATCTTATTTTTTGGAATTTCTGCTTAGTTTCTCTGTCCTAATAGGCACATTTAGATTATCTGCCATTCATAAAAATGGCTGACCCTATTCTCACCACCCATGCTTAACAGTCACAACAAATGAGATCAGCGCTCTTCTGGGATGTTACTTAACGTAGATTGATAGTTATTTGCAGAAGTTTCGGGCAGCCCTTGAATATGGGACCCATAGGTTGCCCTGAAACGTCGTTAAGTCACTATCAATCTACGCCGCGTGAAATCCCGAAAGAGCGCAGATCTCATTTAGACGGGGGCAGAAGCCTGCAATCACGCGTCGCAACAAGTACTGCCCTATTATAACGTTTAGATTAGATTAGATTTGTGATATGGTTGGAGCCCTTTCGTTCCAGATGCACCTAGGCCCCTTTGTGCTCCATAATTGATATGTCACCACGTCACTTTTCCCGTTCTGCTACCTCTTCCTAACTCTAATCCAGGCATTTTTGCTCCTAATTTGGGTATCTTTAAATTTTTCTTAGAAAACCTTCCACGAGTTTTGTCAGTTTACCACCATCCTCCCTCTAGATCGCAACTCTCTGCAACATGCACCATTCTGCTTTCACATAACACAGCTGCTGCTACACACTTGAAGAATGGCCTTCACTTACACGGTGCTCCTTCTTGGGAATAATAGAATTTTAATTAAATACAAATAAACAAGTACACATGCACCACTTTTAGACATTGTCACATAAATAGCGAAAAGCGCCTATTAGCTTAGTTATGTCTGTCCGTTTGCCGGTCTGTCCACATGTGTCGGCGCTGCTTTCACTGGACCAAGTTTTTAAGTAGGATACGGGGACTTTCAAGAAAATCTGTCGAGAAACTTCAAAATCGCTTGACACCAATATATGTAATCTAACATAGAGGCATGAGTGGGTTTATGTTACTGAAAACAGTGCGAAATATTTTGTAGCCTTGCGACAATGCAAGTCGAATCTAGTCTTGCGTTCCATGGCAACACTCAGCGGTTTTATTTACGTGACAGCTGCGTGAAGGCCAACAAAAATTCAAGGGAAACGAGTTGTTGTGTTTCCTTGACAACAATGGCCACACACACACTCGCCACAGTGTTACGTTATACCTACATTTCCTGTCTTGTTGTTTCAAAAATAACAATACAGACACATTTTCATGGGAATACCAACATATGAATGATACAAAAATAAACTAGTGTAAATGTATCATTTTAGTATGAAAAAATTTTCATACATTCAGTTTACGGATGGGTTATGTTTAGTAGAGGTTTTACGTATACTTTGGGCTTATTTTATCAATGAGAGATGTGGGCCTGGTATAGTTCATGTAGTTTTCAATTCGATGTCGAATGGTAGAGATATCTACCCGCATCGAACCGTCAAGAACACGGAGTGTAGACTGATTATTTGACTTCATTTTTTTCTTGTTGAAAATGCTGCCACATGCAGGTTTGAGGTTGCGAATGGAAATAAAATATCTACATACTTAGTTACGAATTCGGGGCACTTATTTTTCGGAGTTATCCAAAAAGAATCAACAAGTATCTCTTGGAATTTTGATTTAAGATTTGTATCTGAAGAAACTTGGATTAAGTCTTCTTTTTATGAAGCCATGTGTTTGTTATGTACAGCAGACGCTCCAAGCGGCGAATTAGCTCATTCGATTCAGTTTGTTGAGGTGGAAAGGAACTACTTTTTTCGAACCCTCTTGACTATTCAACAAATGTTCATATATATAAATTCTTCATTACCTGAATTTGGTGTTATTTTTCCAATTTATTGGAGACATTTACTTCAGATGGAAGAAATTATAAGTCATCAGTCTCTACTGCTGATATCCACAAATTTTTTGAAAAACTGTTCATACTACCACTTGCTGATATTAAAATTTCTTTCCCTCTGCTTCCAGTTGCGAGTTTGAGGCTATGCCATTCATCGGTTGACAGTGATAATATAATTTTGCTATTTAACTAGTGAATTGCGTTGTGAAAGGTCAAATTCCTCGCGACACACCTAGCAACTGCTCGCGACACATCAGTGTGTCGCGACACGTAGGTAGAGAAGCGCTGACTTAACATATCGTATGTAGTTTCCAGGATCTGCACTCACAATTACCAGTACGAAACGGAAGTAGAGAACATTACTGGAAAGCCGATCCCGGTGACCACGCTGTCTAAGGGTAGGTCTGCGGTCGTTCGCTTGCTGGGATTGCGGGTTCGAATCACGTCGGGGTTATGGATATCTGTCTCTTTTGAATGCTGTGTGTTGTCTGGTGGAGGTCTCTGCGACTGGCCGATCACTCGTCCAGGAGAGCCCTGCCGAGTGTGGCTTGTCTGAATGTCGCCTCGAAACTTCAAGGACGAGGAGGCTTAGGCCCACTAGGAGTGTCGGACCATTGGGAGGGGTAGGAATGTTTAAGAAAATCCCTGGTGAAAAACAGTCTACGTTGCTAGTACACTATATACACTCCAGGCCTTGTATTATGCTGTAGTTGCGTTTATGAAAAAGTGGGCGCCTATAAACAAGGTAGGCATCGAAAATGGTATTCCATATAAGGGGTCAGCCTGATATCATGCAGTTAGCCGAAGGGCGTTAAACCAAAATGAGCGCAGACTAAGGTTTGGTGTAAATTGGCAAGGGACTTTGAAGCAAAAAGACGTAAACCAAACGAGAGTAAAGCAAGGGCTGGGTATGTACTCAGCAGCTGAATTAGAAGCCTGTGGGACAATAATAGAGTGCACATAGGAACAGGGCTACGGTCATTTGCTCAGAAACAAATTTTCATCCGACTGAGCTAGACCCAATTTACTGCTCAGTACAAAACCTGACCCTCGTATCGGGCGTAGAGTCAGACCGTCTTCCTGTCGGACTGGAGCTCACATACTCCTTAGTAATTACCCGAAGTTTCCGGCGGAAGTAAACGTTCAATTCGACAACATGTACATGTGTTTTTATTATCACCGAGATTCCCCCTTTTATCATATCAACTATCTCCTTGTTTAGCCGTTAAGTAGGTATGAAATAGGCATGATAATTACAAACCTTCAGGGAATAGACGTCAGGGCCTACCATGCCTGTTGCGGTGAGCAGTTGGGAAGCGTCGTACTTGTAAAAACTGAAGCTAATAGCTTGCTGATTGAGATTTACGGGAGCGTATGTTATTGTTACACGGAACTCTAAACTGCCGCAACAAACTGTAGAAAGATATATTTGTCCTTTCACGCCACAAAGGGGGATGGGGGGTGGAGGTGTGTATATGACTCATTAATTTTGGCTGTAGGTACAGATGGGTAGTCAGTTTCACGCTTCGGCCCCTTTAGTCTGTCTAAAAAGCCTCGGCGTCCATTCCTTGGGAAGGTCGGCATTAGAGTCGGTCAGAACACTTCGGAGCTGAGAAAAGTTTTTTGTCTCTACCGGGAATTGAAACACATTTCCTTTGACTAGCTGTCCGTAGCATAAGTCACTGTGCTGATTTTCCCCTCCTTGCTCCCAAACTGTACCCTACCGCCCTAATAAACTCTTTATGTCTCCTAAGTATCGGATTTAGCAATTTGAAGAATGGTGAGTGTCAGACAAACTTTACACAGGAGCAGTCTGTAATAATTTGCAGTTTTCTCGTTACGCGTCCGGACGCTTTATGTTGAAAGTTGTTGCTTCAGAAACAAGAATATTTAATTTTGTTTGTTTGTAATGGTTATAAGGTAGCTTAGTCGGTATAGCGCTTTGCAACATACCGGACGATCCGAGATTCGAATCCCTGGGGCCGGGGGTGAATTGAACAACTCTTCTCCATTCAGTGCTGAGGTTGAGAATAATTGGAGGTAAACCTCTACTCTCCCTGTATGCCTTCATGACGTGGACAGGGAAAATTTTGCCTTTACACTTTCCTTTATAATGGTTACCTGGCACAAATACGTAAGACAGGGTACAGTAAGGGCCGCTAAAGGCCTAAGACGACTGGCTACGCTTTTCATCACAAAATTATGAGTTTGGTTCTTCCAGATCAGTTCTTAATGGGGGCATAATTCTAGGTGTGGTTTGTGAGGTAGGCTTGATAGCCGTAGCTCATGACGATTTGCGAATCGACAACAAAAAAAAAACAGTGCTGATACCAGTGGCCGCGCGGTCTAAGGCGTGGGTCTGCAGCCGCTCGCTGGGATTGCGGGTTCGATTCCCGCAGGGGTCATGGATGTCTGACACTTGTGAGTGTTGTCTGTTGTCAAGTAGAGGTCTGTGCGTTGGGCCTATCACTCGTCCAGAGGAGTCCTACCGAGTGTGGTGTGTCTAGCGAGTGTGATCGCGAAGCCTCGTAGGGGGCGGCATTGACCCGGAATAGGGTCGAAGCGCTACAAAAAACCCCAAAACAAAATTATTCGCTAGCATAAAGACTACAGTTTCGAAGTAACTGGAAATCAGGACGGCCTTTTTTGTGAATCGAAGTTTAAGAACCCCACTTAATGACAATCAAAGCCATGAGTGTTATTTTGTTTTGTTTTACGATGTTGTTTCAACTACTGTTGTTGAATAAGGTGGAGTTGGATGACAGGGAGTTATGAGAGGTTTCGTGGCCTAGCTTACAATGGGATTCCGAATTGTGTCATGAAAGATGGAGGAAGATCACGGATGTCTGTGACGTAATAGTTAGACCTCCTCTTGTCTGCCTCCTGACTTCTGTGTTCCCAGAAAAACCAGAAAATATTAATTCAATGTAGTATTTTTTGCATATCAGTTATAAGAACAATTGTGAAGAGTCATGTTTATGTAGGTTCATCCCTTTGTGCATTTATATGTATACGTATACAACAACAACAACAACAACAACAACAACAGTGGAACACAAATTGCGTCTTTTAAATGCCTGACCTATTAATTTCGGCTTATAATATAAGTTTTTCAGGGTGCACAGTGATTGAAATATTAAATTGTTAACATGTATCAAGTAAAAGTAAACTTGTTACAGATTTTATAGTTGTGGTACATTAAAACCACATCGTCTCGTTAGATGTTAGATGGGACGGCTTGAATTGTAGCTGTATGTATTGTTGACCAAATTATGGAAAATTAAAACTATTCGGTGGAGCAGTGATATGATTTTTCAGACCCTTCATGTAATCTTCCGATTATTAATGGACGGAACGCAGGTGTCCTATCTTCTGAGGTGTTCTAATCAGGATATACCTTTTTATTGTTACGGGGTCATGTTCTTTAGGGTTTGTTTGTTTGTTTAGTAACTTGCTCTGGATTCTATTACAGAGTACAGAAGTTTGTCACTAGTGTACCTTCTGTCTCTGTACGTAAATTACTATTGTTACTTCATTATATCGATATGCACTGTTCGAATGTAAATTAACCCCAAGAGTTCCGGTTAAGTTCCATTGCTACTAGCATTACACTGCTTCATGTAACGATTATCTAGGCAGCGTGGTTTTAACATATCAGGACCGTAGAGAGATCTCATATGTGACTTTCACTGTGACTGTGCTGTATGTATCGACACTTAAGTTACTGCAAAGCCCAATGGCGGCTTATATGAAAGGCCGAAACATGTAACTGAGGTTTCAAAATATACACATTTTGTGTTGACTGTGACTGTTACTGTTTACATTCTGCAGTACTCAACGACTCCCTTAGATTTTATTATTTGCAATCCACGAAGGAATGTTTACCGTTACGTATGTGATTTACACCTTTGTGACTCAATATTCTTCCGCTACGTTCCCATTGGAGAATGTAAGAGGTTAAGGGAGGTCTGTGGTCAGGATCTTGTGGAGGAGTGTGCCTCCGTAACCTAGCAGGCAGTTGTCTTCTTAACTCCAGGACTTTAATGATGATGATGATGATAATAATAATAATAATAATATAAAACTTGGGTTTCGACTAACAACTCCACGAGTTTTATATAATTAACACAACCGGATCTGAAGAGTGAAAGAGAGCGGGAGAGTTTTAATACTGTAGGAGAGTTATCACACAGGAGGAGGTGGAGGAGTTGTGAGTGAGGAAGCTTTCTCTGCGCCGTAGAGAGGGAAGTTTGTGAATTATGGATTGTCTCGTTTACGTTTCACGAGAGATGCAAAAGCTTTTCCGTTCTTTATTCCCTCCTGTAGTAGCAGCAACCCTCTTCCTATCCTGTCTTCGTATGGCGAATGAGCAAGTCTTGAGCACAGGCTGTTGTGGGCTTCGGGTGACTACCGCTGTACATCCGCTTCCGACGTGATTATAAGGGTTGTATTTTTGTTCGTCTTGTTCCCTTTATACTGAAATTATCCCAAAATCTGAATACTGTATTAGGAGAAAAAAATCAGTTACTACTAATGCATTATGACCTCTTTTTAAGGTAAAATTGACGTGCTTTTTGTTATAGTCAGTGTAATCACTTGCACCGGGATTTTTACACAGAACGTAACGTAACCACACACAGTTGACGTAAGAGATTAATTATTTTTGCATTTCCAGAATATTTCCTCGTCAATATAATCTATTTATTGACAGTCATTAAATAAGAGTGTATGTGTACATTACGTATTACTTTTCTACAATATAAAAACATTTTTCCTTTCACTGCACTCAAGACACGGCAATGACTTTGTACCTGTAGCATATTCGGTTCTATTCTCGACCGGGTTGCTAGCGGTTGTGGATGAATTTTTCTTCATGGATTTTGTAGATGAAAACAGGATACTTCAAAGAGACCAAGTTCACTTCACAAGCTTAATTGTTTATCATCCAGCTTCATTCAGCTTTATATAAATCCGTACGTGAGACACCGCCACCAACACGCGTAGCATTATCAACCTAGAAATAAAGTGGGAATAGTTAGTGTCGGTGTTAGGGTCCAGAAGACGAATGTGTTGACATATTTCATAATTAAAGTATAGGCCCTAATTTAGAAATCCTTTGGGGAGGTGGTAAATTTTAGGCACTTAAACGAGTAGGCTATAAGGTTCATATTAATGACAGAGTAGAGCAGATAAATTTCATAAATGTGAGAAAAATGATTCCATCATGAGAGAAAAAAATTGTTTGTTATTTTAAAGTGCAGCTTGGGAAAATATATATATGAAACAAACATTTAGGGAATATGAATGGAATTAGAATCGTTACTGCTAAGTAACGAAATTTGTTTCTTTCTATTTAGCGGTATTAGAGGGTGGATGAAAATTGGTGATGTTGGTGATTAGGCTTAGGCTTCCTTACAGACGGCAGTTTCTTTTTCTGTAGTAGAGTGACCTACATTAATTGCTGTTTACTAACATGATACCAAAATAACCATTCTGATAAGATTAATTTTTCTGTTAAGTACGGTGTTTGCTCGTCGAAAGGTGGATTTATAGTCATTTCAGAACGCACGGACTATTCGTGACTGTCAGCAGTTATCACGTCCTTAAATGTATCTTTAATCAGCGTGTTGGATAAAAATTAAGAATGGTAACTATTACACCGTAAGTTTATCTTCCACGGATGGCCTTACGTTACTTATGTTACATTACATGAGATGTGAACTGGTCTTAAGTCTGCTTGCGTGCTAAAGTAAGTGCGGAAGGAGTAGAATATTCATTACGCCCTACGACTCTGTGGTAGCTTTCTTCGAACACATTTTTTTTTCTAATGTGTGTATATTCAGGATGTATTGAAAGAATTATGCCAGTAGACTACGTGTATCGAAATTGCCTGTACGATGCCTGTTCAGGAACAATACCAGATTTTTTTGCTGGTGTTTGTGGACGTTTCATTACAAATGCAGATTGGGAGGAGATTTTATCTTTTTGAGAATGGAAGTATTCTGAATTAGTAATTAGATGTTTTTGATTAGTAACCTGTAATTTCATCGTAAGACGTCGTACAAAACGAAGAAGTCAGCGTCTTACACGTGCATCTTTTTGCTTTGGCAGGTGTAAGGTTAATGACCGTCACAGCGAGCCACTGTCGTCTCCTTGCTGCTGGCAGTGACTGTGGACTTGCGTTCCTCGAACACTGGGATCGCATTTCGAGTCCAGGTCAGGGCATGATGTTGCACATTCACAAGCCTGTAGAAGAAAGATGCCACCCTTAATGTTACGTCACGCAGAATTTTAGTTTTGATACGTCGCCTTTTGTGATTCATATTCTAGCCCTTTAAGAGGTGACAGAAAGACGATAAAACAGGAAAAGGAGAGGGAATTAGTTCCTTACTGTTTAGTTGGTTGATTATTGGTTCTTGTAAAGGCTGCTTACCCCTGATTAGGTTGTATATCGTGTGATATTACGATGATTATTGGCATACTTAACCTGCCCTTTCACCCGATTAGGTTAAATATTGTGAGATACTAGAATGATTATTGGTAATTAGCAGTGTTCTGTCACCTGCTTAGGTTCTGTATCGTGGGATGTTAGGATGATTATTGGTTTATCTAACGGCGCACTTTCATCTGCTTCGTTTCTATATCATGGGATGCTGGAATGACTGTTGATTTATTTGCGGGGGCCCTTCAACGTCGTGGGATTTTAGGATTATTGTAATGGTACTTAAACGCTTCCTTTCAAATGCTTAAGTTATTTAGCGTAGTATGGTAGAAATAGGTGGCGATTTATCCATAACTTGTATCTCGGCATTTTTCTTAAGGCACTGAAGGAAGCCAGAAGGATCATCAGTCTGACGGCTAATGGACCGATATTTTTATCCGAACTTGCAGATAGAAAACAGGAGTGCTGCTGCACTCACCGTTCAATAAGTCTTTCTTTCTTTTGTTCTCTTATGTTCAACAACTAAATTGTAAATACACCGAATACATTAATTCGTTAAAGTGGTGAAATGTACTTTATTTTAAGAAAAGAGATGAGAATAGGAGATGTGGTTACAATATCACGAATAAAAAAAATGTATTTGTAGACATGCCACTCTGCGCTTAGCAGTAAATGCTGCAACGTGGTAGGAGTAGTAAATGTGTCTCGGCATACAACGACAGTTCGAGGATCATATCAACAAATACAGGTCGCTATCGCTTTGAATAGGGAACAAAGACAAATATGACGATTACTTGACTAATAATTCCCTTCTGACTGTTTTGACGAATTGTCTTGAGAAGCGGTTATAGACCCACTTATAAACATGAATTCTTGACAAAGGCAAATCACTGGAAATTACTCGACAGGAATGTTGGTTTTCTGTGACACCTGTGTCTACCCCTTCCTTCTTTGCTTTGCAAACAAATGCACCTGTGCACTCATCTCGCGACACCAGTAGGATTCGAATGACACTGGCAACAAGCCAAAAGTAGTTAGTTGTTCGTCAGCAAATTCAGTAGCATATGTGCAGTAGCATATGTGCAGTAGAGAACAAGGAATATTATATAGCCAAGCAGTGAGTTTTACTCAGTGAAATAATGCAGACGTGATCGCTCCTCTCAAGCGAATGCGTCCTTACGGCCTCTGCATGATCGTCTTAAAGAAGATATTAATCATCATTATCATCATCACCATCACCAGCGTCACATCTGGAGGTACTGTATTCTAGAACCGCTTGTGTAACTAACAGACAATATTCTCTAGTATAAGATATTAATCAACATTATCATCATCACCACCACCACCATCACCAACATCACATCTGGAGGTACTGTATTCTAGAACCGCTTGTGTAACTAACAGACAGTATTCTCTAG
>Ga0123352_10019639_pt1 | contig 10775 bp, 2 predicted proteins | sample TergutLab28metaG_FD_89700 | JGI IMG/M metagenome (GOLD analysis project Ga0123352, IMG submission 89700) | Labiotermes labralis P1 segment gut microbial communities from Petit-Saut dam, French Guiana - Lab288 P1 | ecosystem: Host-associated > Arthropoda: Insects > Digestive system > Gut ... | reverse complement strand
TGGACCTTCAGGAAGTGGGATGTGGGAGTATGGACTGGATCGAGCTGGCTCAGGATAGGGACAGGTGGCGGGCACTTGTGAATGTGGTAATGAACATTCGGGTTCCATAAAATGCGGGGAATTTCTTCACTAGCTGCAAACCGGTTAGCTTCTCAATAAAGACTCTGCTCCATAGAGTAACTAAGTAAGTGTGTTGTTGTTCTAGTGGCGGTACTGACTTCGTTTGGTAACAACCCCTATTGCTGTTCTTGCGGCATTACTCAATTCATTTGGTAACAAAGTCTGTACTTGTTTTTGTTTTCAAGATTTTCTCAAACATTTTGGAAAGCACGCAGTTTGTCGCTAACAGAGGCTGATCGTTCTATTGCAAAAAAACGTAAGAACATTAATTTAAGTATTATCACATATGTTACGCACAGCAAACCTGTGTAACTGACTAGCACAACAGTAACGACATGTTTGCGGCCGACAGTGAACTATCGAAACTTGTAGCACAAAGTTTCGTTATTTTACTATTCTAAATCAACATTTCAAGATATGTGTAGTCAAATTAAACGTCTATATGAATCGAAAATCGTTGTCTGTCTAGGTTAGGGTTGGCGAACCTTTTTCTGGGTGCGTATCTTAAGTGTCTATACCTTCGCGTACCCAGGGGGATTTTGAAGAGCAAAGTAAGGTCTTGGAGACTCCCACAATTATTTTAATTACTGCATTATTATCTCAAATGCGTAGTTTAATTACATATTTCTAATAAAATTTTCCTCGAGGAAAGTGGAAAGAAATAAATTGTAGAAGTAACTGGGATTGCTACTACTTTCTGTTTAAAAACAGAATATTTTAAAAAGTTCTGTCAAACGTCACGTATTCGTCCAGTCACCGCCAGGCCGGCGATCCAGTGACAAACAACCAGCTAACAACTCGCACCGCTCCCGGTTTGTGTAAAAACCTTTCACTCGCAGTAATGTTTGGTAGCAACGGTAATTCCTATATAACCTCTACGCTGTCAGAAATATGCATATATACACACATTCTTCACAGTACAGAGACGTAGACAGGGGAAAAGAAGTAAAAAAAATACGACAGTAGTGAATGTCGCGTGCCAAATACATCTTTCCGTGCGCCACTTCTGGCATGCCTACCGTAGGTTCGTCAGCCCTGCTCTAGACCAGCGGATTCACTTGTGTGCTTTGTAAGAGCTCTGAAGTATGTCATCCCAGTTGTGTGTATATGAACTAATAAGTGGGTGTGTAGTCAATGACACAACAGCATATGTCTAATTAGATGTCATATTCTTAGATAAAAAAAACTACATGATACTACAGGCGGCTTCCCGAAGACGGGACCTTAAAGTTTATTATTTTTGTTTTTTGTTTTCGATAATATAGGGTTATATATATTTTTATGTATTGTTACGTGGTTCACCCACAGACCCAATATAGAGGTACTATGCTCCAACAAGGGTTTTGATGTTGAGATCTCCTCATCAAACACGCCGCCACTCGAATTGTATAGAATAGTCTTAAGTGAGTCGAATGATAAAACCTGGTGATGGCCACTACTGGCCGAAACATGTAATTTTTTATCTAAGAATATAACATCTAATTAGACATACACAGTTGTGTCATTGACTACACACCCACTTATAAGTTCTTTGTTAACAGGCTACTTTATTTACCGAACAGATATTTCTTTCGGGACATTAAACCTTAATTTTTCCTGATATACTTCATTTCATAGATACTTTTAGAAATTTCGGCAGTTATTAAGATTAAAATCACCTGGCAAGGTAGAGAGTCACCAGCAATTCGGAAGAATAGACTAGAGCCACCTACAGAGTACACAGCTCTCCTGAACTCAAAATGCGTGCGACAGGTTTCTCCGAAACGTTGGTGGTCTGTCTACGAGTGTATAGGACTCACGTCCCAAACGACCTTAATTTATCTACTCAGAACAGCAAGAACCTCAAATATCATTGTATCTTTGTTTCAGTTTTAACGACGGCTTCGAAGTGGATTTCGGCTTCTGTAAACACACAGAGTAACTGCAGTCAGATCCCACATGACACAATATTATGACTCTTCCTTTCATACTTTCTCTATTATCCGAAAGCTCTCTACATATTTTGAGTGGTACACAAAAGCACGTCTCCCAGACAATATATTAAATCGTAAATTGATTGTTATTAAAAATGCAGTTCGTAAACTCCTCCTCTCCTACTGGTTATTTTCTCAGATCTTCTACAGTTTTTCAGAATGCACGGTCGGATAAAAACTTAAAGCAGAGGAACTGAGTGAACAGAGACATAAGAGCAAAACAGGAAATTATTCGACAAAACATGTGCTGTGTAATGGAAAGTATGTAAGGGCTTGCGTCCCCATACGTGCGAACCAAACAGAGTAATGCCAAGTTATGGCAGTGCCTCCGACTGACGTTAGTATCGCTGACTGTAACGTATTGATTTTACCCTCTGACCGGAGTTCGAGGTATGTTTTTATTACTTATGATCGGCTACGGAATACAGTAATGTGCACGCTCTTCCAGAATTTAAGATTCCTTCTCCAACAATGTTAAACCTTCCAGTAATTAATAAAATAGTATCACTGTACACTGAATTAATTCCCAGAGTGATCAAAAAGTCTCTGTGCACCTGACGATTGTATTGTAATCATCAGGTTCACAGAGACTTTTTGATGACTCTGTACTACACCGTTCTTTCTTGTTGGCAGCGTTACTTATGACAGTACGTTAGAGTCACCGTGTTTTATAGATTACCATTTCGAGCTTGCAGACGGCAAATTTCAAAGTCCCATTTAAGCGCTGTGAGCAGTTTCACTCAATTCTCAAAGTAAAAGTATAAAATAATAGCACCCCCTTTACTCTTCTGTAATTACAGTATTGAACTTTATTATTCTTACATCTCCTGTCGTCAATTAACTACTGTAGCGAGCCCATGATCAATAAAAAAGTATCTAACCAAATATGAGCTTAATCAATATATTTCCTTGAAAGCTGTTTGCATATTCTTGCTTCATACTACCACGATCGTCCTACATAAATTCAAGTCGACCTACCCGTGTGGTAATTCGATATATGCGGGGAACGTCATCTGATCCTTGGCCACCAATACACTTCATCTCGCCTCGACATTCATTGGTTTTCCGGTATAAGACATCGTGCGACGTTGCGCATCACTGAGGTGTTCCTTTTAAGATTTATGGTCCTCAGAAACGTGATACAAAGACCTTCGCTATCGAACCAGTTCTCAGAAGAAGGACAGGTCAATCTGCCCGCAAGGCGTTTCTGTCCTGCGTGGTGGAAACAGAATGTATCTTCCGCCTACTGGAGGTCGGAATATCCCACATTCCTTATATTACGTTAGTCCTTGCGTATGGAATACTGAAGAAGAATGATACATTTTATTCTGCATTTTCAGCAGGCTACGAACGCAATTGTTTGTACTTCAAATTACGTTTCTTACCTTAACTAATTAACGATACGATCCGACCAACTTCATTTAGAGGTATGTTTGACGGGAAGCTAACACGCGAAATTTCTCGGCTAGTCAACAAATTCCCAGCATTTTACGAAACCCGAGAGTTCGTCACAGGCATCAAGATGGCCTGTCCCTGTTCCAAGTCAGTAAAATCTAGCCCCACCCTCCTTAAGGAACCTTTTTACATTACCCTACCATTTACGACTGCTTTCCAAGCACGGTCCTTCTCTTTCACGCTTGCCAACCAATGAACGGCATGCACTTTCCTCCTCCGTACGTGCCACAAGCTCCGCACATACCAACCTCCTTGGTTTCATCACTCCAATAATATTTGGTGAGGAGTAGAAACAAGATAGCTCCTAGTCATGCAATTCTTTGCATTCTGCTACTACGTCTTGCCCCTGAGATATACTGCAACTTAACTGGTAAACAGTATCAGTCATTTCAAGATTCCAGAAAATTACTGCAAGGGGCGAAGAGGGTTCCAAAACTGTACCGATAGCAGCTTATCTCGAAGGTAAACACCCCAAAAATGGAGGAGACTTGATTCTGTGGGTTCGAGGTTTTAAGAACCGTCTAGTAACAGAAAAGTTGCTGCGGAACTACATAAATAAGGTCACGATGATATCATTCAGAAGTGCACGCGTTTGGTAAGAACCTAAAATCAATTTGCAATGAAGAATGTGAAAAGGACACCCAGATGAGAGAACAGTATTTTGCAAAAATCTCTTTTAAATTAATGTTCAAGATAAAACATGATATTGGTAGACTCATAAATGTTGAGCTTCAGCAGGGAATGGTTTGTAGCCCGTCTTTGCACGAACGACAAACACCAAGTTTGCAAGACACTGTAATCAAAAGTCTATAATTTTGCAGCAGTATTTTTTAACTTCCGGGCAGTTCAGGACACAGAGAATTTGTAGTGTAAAGAACAATTCGTTGCCGTTGTTATCACTCCCCATTGTATTACACAATTTCGCCTTCACTTCCTCGTCATTTCTTTACAAGAAGAAATATAAACTATATACTGCATACGTTAATAACCAGCAGGTACCGGAAGCAATCACATTTTCCTCGTTCCTAATTAATACCGAAAGTTGAAATGAAACCTAGGCTAAAACGAGATTCTAATAGTTGCCTTTGGCCTAATAGCGATTTGTTTTCATTATTTATATTTTACATTACGAAGGTAACAAGTGCTTTGGATAAGGGTCACTTAACACAAGCTACGTATTTCTGTGTTTCGTAGTCATTATAAGTGATGCTATGCTTCGTGCAACAAACACTTTGCAGCACCCCAACTGATACGTGAGTAACAAATATTGCATAAACTACACGGAATTGTTTATAACTAGCAGCGAAATATAGGAGAAAGTATGAATCAATCACTAGCTACAACGATATTCATATTACATACAACCAATTACAGCTTAATTATTTGGAAATTGTATATAGTCAAACACAACTGTGTCACATAGGTGTATTTAATGGCTAAATGGACAACTACATATTTCGGCCCGTACTGGTCATCTTCAGGTTGTCTTAAGAGAACTGGCTTAGGATCTTACAATATGCATTGCGCGCGCACACGTGGTGTAGAGATCTCTACATACGGGGTTGTTTTTTTATTTACAAAAGTAAAGCTATATGTGGAGGTGTGCTCGGCAGGTGTGAGGTTCCGTAGTTGTGTGGAGGCCTGTTCTCCGTCCTTCTCCTTAATTCGGCTGCGTCGTGAGGGCTTTCCTTCATAAAAATTTAAATTTGTTTACGCCCAACGACACCCCCACTGAACAACTAAACACGAGCAACAATCTCGCGACACGTATTAGATTTTGTATTACATATCCGAAGAAACCAGTTCACTTTACAATAAAAAAAAAATCTGCCAGTACCTAACACAAATTTGTGTGTTAGAATATTAGTAAGCACTAAGTATAAGAGCAGCCGTTCTTGTTGGGAGCTACTTAAGGGTTCTGCCTGTCAGTCTATCCAAGATTAGCCCATCAAATGTAACTGAGAAATGGTAAACTGAAAATGGTTTAGAAGATGTCGGTCTTCGTCTAATAGATGTATTTGAAAAACACGCCTAAAGAATAAAAGCAGTAATTTTTTTTTCATTTGGCAGAACTATTCTTAAGACTAAATACAATAACAAAAGTGTTGGGAAATGTGCGTAGAGCCTAACACATTAGATACTTCGATTTGTTTCTTTCTGTGGAGTTTTAATTCTTAAATATTTTAACAAAAAAGAACTGGAAATGAGAGTATCCTAAATGTTCCTTTCCACTTTAAGCACACAACACACATTACTTTTCTTCTGTACCTTAGACAGATCTACAGTATGTCTAAAAGAAATCACGACTTCTCCCTCTTCATATCGTGTAATATGATGAAACATTTTGCGTTTAGATCGTCAACTGTTTTCAAGGATTCTGGTTCTGCCGGATTTACTGAAAGTACCATAGAAACGGCGAAACCTCGTCACTTATATCTTGATGTAAAGTGTCAGATTTTAACCAACAGGCGAATGTTTCAACAAATGTGTTCGAAAATCCTCAGGCATAAAACTCAAGCAAATCCTTAAGACGGCAGCAGTGGTGATGGACGGACGGATAGATTTGACGAAGCAAATAGTCATTTTTCTGAAATGTCTTTGTGAATACGCCTAAAACATGCTTTTCTAAATACGATAAAGAACATTATCATTCCATAAAAATTTAAAGATTTACGTTACTACTACATTCTCAAGAAACACTATCCTCCATCGATATACCAATTAAACAAAAAGGTCTCGTCGTGATGACCAAAACAGACAAGGTTGCTCTTATTTCCTACGTAACCCTCTGATGCACAGAGTGACAGGTGGAGTCTCGCGACTCGTAGTTTGCTTGATTTTGTGTCTAACAACGCGAGATGAAGGACTGTCCCACTAAATTCAGTATGATTTTCCTTCATAATAAGCAGTTACTTGCAGTATATGACATACTGCATCAATCGCCAGACTACTTCGGCATAGGCCTGTACATGCTTTCACGTATAGAACACAGTGTGCTACACATGGCTTTGTCACATGGCCACGAGTTCGAACTTTCCCATTTCGTGAAATTCCCGCTGAGCATTCAATCAGCGCTTTTCACTACTGGGACCCAGTATAATCTCTGGTTCTGCTATCTGCTTCTTGCTATGTGTTCATTTGATACCTACATGATCAGTGAACCGACGCCTGGAACCGAACCAGGTAAGTTCATACGGTAACAACCATCGCTAACAATATTGCATTACAGTTAAATCCTTTGTCTCAAAACACGAATGTGTCTAACTGTATCCACGAATAAACTACTTTGAAAGTGTTTTGCTTTACATGCCTTTTAGATTCACCATCCTCCCATAAAAATCTCAATTAACTTAATTCATTTACATAAAACTGTTCTTTGTAATTAATCAGTGTTAACACAATTACGGATTCTACTCGTCCCGTAAGCATCTCACAACAAATTAAGAGTAAGCAGAGTGAATATCGAGATGCATGTTATGAATGTAACACATTTTACACAGTCTAATGACAGGTTTATGTGTTTAAAGAATTTGAGCCCTACAATGCTCCGCCCCGAAGCCACGCTTTCCGCAAGAAGTAATGACGGTTCTAAAGCGCAACTGTCGAGTGCAACCTGCAATGCCTCAGTGACCAGCCCCCCCTCCATAACACTCTTAATTAAAAGTAATTAATTATGTGGCGCATACAAGAATTTAGTCTCACCTTAATGCGGTAGAAGAGACAGTTCGGTTCTGGAGACTGCTTACCTGAAAATAACAAAAAAGTACACATATAAATTCAGCCCAAGTTAAAGCATTTAAAAATATTTAAACAAGTAAGTAATAAATCAAATATATTTTATTAATGTATAAAAACTGTATAAAACTCTAATATGGAGATAATTCACCTGAAGTACTTACTTCTCAGCGGGTTGAATTTTGAAACGTCAGAAAACGGAACAACAGGGTCGTGTGCATTAAAGCTAGACTTAAGTCGAAAATCTTCCACACGAAAGATTGAAACATTCGCAAATAACCGAGGGGTATTCCGAAGCCTTGCACAAACTACAAGAACTAATAAAAATGTGTAAATACTTGAACACAAATTTTTACTTCAACGACACAGTGGTAGGCGTTTCATAAAACTTAATTACAAGTATTGCCATATGAGGGTACAACAGAAAAACAATAGCAATGCAAAATAAATTGTGTGGAAAATTATAAATAAAGTATTATTTAATAAACTAGGAAATCAGAATTTTAAAAATGGCTGCTTTGAAGTGGAGTACGCTATGGCCGATTTCCTTTTCAACACCTCATATAAATTACATGGTTTATTTGTCCGCATCTCGCAAATGTCTTCCACAAACTTAATTAGGACTTTCATAAATGGTTGGAATGATAATAAATTACGGACCGTTCCAATGTTTGCCCTAGTTAAAACAAGCAGTTTCTCTAGTTAGTTCTACTATTCGAGTTTTCATAACTTTATAAATGAAAGGACAGTTTCAATAGTCATCACTGCAGTTTTCTTTATTCTTAAATGGAGTAACATTTATCAGATATTTAGGTCACTGATTTAATTAGTATATACCCACAGTGCGATACTTCATCCACTGTTTTTAATATATGGAATGACATCGCACACTTCTTTTGTAGGTCTCCTGGAAGAATTAAAACTTTTGATGTTCAGGCACGAAGACTGACATGGCCACCTCTCGACATCCTGTAGCCAAGCAAAACCACAGAGAGGAAAATCTAAGCGTCAGAACAAAGCTGTATGTAACACACTGTTAGCTGTAAACGCTCCGTAAGTTTTCGCTCGGTTGCACTGGACATTTTGTGTACAACAAGGCTCGGAGGCACCAGAATGATTGCACGGCTTCATCAACTAGCCAATGTTGTGTGTTGGTGTCGGATTTAGAACGTTGTACGTGTTATTCCTGTGTTTCATAACATACAACTACAGTCGCAGAGATCAAGAGACTTTTACTTCCTATGCCCATGTTTGTATTCAAGCCTTTTGCCGTACATCGTCTATAGAGAACTACAGATGCAGGTTAGCATGTAAGCTACACACATAAGGGTGTTCTCATTTACGTATCACAACTCACAGAGAACAAATGTTAATATACCAAGGCTGACACATTTGGCATATTACAACATAAAGGTATGTAACTCAGCCTGCCCTGCCATCATATTAGGTACATATATATATATATATATATATATATATATATATATAACACTCAATCGTTAGACTGCGTGACATTTTTTATCCTGTTTCTAATATAGAAACAAGAATTTAAATGGTGTGTGAAATCACTGATAATTTGGTTGAGTTTTACAAATTAAACCTGTTGCTATAGCAACCCACGTTCTTACTTTCGCCATTAACAAACGTACACGTCCAGTTACCACAGCTGCTCCGCCACGGTCACAGTAGGCCAACATTTTGCGCTGTAGCTAAATGAAAGGCTTCAGCCTTTTTGGCTATTTAAATGGATGTATATTGTGATCGTGAGAGCCATGGAGGCATGACAGGCCCTCGTAAAGTCACAGCTTTCTTACATTCACTTAAACAACTATTACATCTTAGTACAGAGAGAATTATTTACAAGGAAAACCCAACCAAGTATAAGCTTGCTAGTTGAGTCGAAGAATTCTACACCAAGTTATCAGAAAATGAATGCAGCAACTTTGATACTGACCTGTCCCAGTGGGGAAAAATAATTATTTTTTGTGTAACTGGTATATAATCATATAATCCGAGGAAAGAAACAGGTTAACAGATTTATTTGCTTAAAGTATAAAAAAATAAGGAAGCTAAAATCACCCACCCAGAAAAATTTAAGGGCGGGTAAATATTTAATTTTCAACTATTATAATGTATTTTATTAATGCCGTTTGTTAGAGCCATGTATTTATTGAATATTGTTCGGTAACAAAATAAATAGAAAAGACTAGCTTAAAATAGAATACAATATTGTATTAAGTGAATAAAACAAACAGAATAGAGCACAGTAGATTAGAACAGAGTAGATTAGAATACAGTACTGAAGATTAAAGTAGAGTTGGGTAGCATAGAGTAGAATAGATTAGAATAGAATGGAAAGGGAGTAGAGTAGAGTACAGAGAGTAGAACAGAGTAGAGTAGAGTAGGACAGAACAGAATAGAATAGGACATGGAAGCCTGACTTGCTTCAGTTCAATCAACTTGTACAAAGAACAGTTTTCGCTAAATCCAGGTAGTTCTCAGAATGACACACAGCCGATCTAAATAACCGGCAACGATACTGTTAATTTTTATTGGCCCTAAATAATTGCTTCGACATAAGATTTTCTGTCATTATTTCAAATGCCTTTCACTTACGTATAAATTTATTAAAACATATATTTTTCCGATACAGTGATATATAAATTAACGTATGACGTAATTTTCAATGTGTGAAATCAATTTCACCAAATTGATTTCCTGTTCCCAAACACAGAATTCGCGAAGTCGAAGGTCACTTTAAGTGTTGCTGTACACTATCAGCTCTTAAATTTAGGCACGATCCAGTCACAATTAAACGCATCCAAATGAAAGAAAGGGTCATAATATCTCATATGTTTATTCCACCTGGCGTCCAGTTATAATTAGAATGGAGAAGCATACTTTGCAATTAATCCACTGCGCCTTAGCCCCATGCGGTGTGAACACGTTGGCTGTGCTCTAAGTAAATTTCCAAGTTGCTTTTTCAGTGTGCATAATTTAATCGTTCCAGGCTATAACACTACATCGATGGAAGGGTAAGGGACGGCGGACCAAACTTTCATTTGTACTATATATATATATATATATATATAAATATGTTGTGACGTGATGACTGGGGATACGTACACAAATAAGAGAGACGGGTAAATCTGAACAGCGGAACAATAACAGGTTAGTAGTGAATGAGGGAGGGAGGAATTTTATGGTAGGCAACACATCCGACCTCCCACTTGTATGCACTGCGCTCCATACAAAAACAAAGTATGCAACGTTGTCATCTAAAGTTCCGCGTAAACATTGTAACAGCTTTTTTTGGGGGGGGAGGGGGGGGGCTTAAGCAGAGAAGATTCTCACTCTCAATACGGTTATTTTCTCGCTCTACCCGCTCTCTTGTTTAAAAAATAACCAACACGATGTCACTTGTGGACTATCTTTAATTTTCATGGGTAGTCGTCATTCGTTCTCTACATGTTTCGAGCTTTCGGGAAGCTC
>Ga0123352_10019634_pt1 | contig 10776 bp, 7 predicted proteins | sample TergutLab28metaG_FD_89700 | JGI IMG/M metagenome (GOLD analysis project Ga0123352, IMG submission 89700) | Labiotermes labralis P1 segment gut microbial communities from Petit-Saut dam, French Guiana - Lab288 P1 | ecosystem: Host-associated > Arthropoda: Insects > Digestive system > Gut ... | reverse complement strand
AGCAGTGTTACAGTGTTACAGTGACCAGCAGTGTTAGAGTGTTGCAGTGTTACAGTGACCAGCAGTGTTACAGTGTAACAGTGTTACAGTGACCAGCAGCGTTATAGTGTTACAGTGACCAGCAGAGTTACAGTGATACAGTGACCAGCAGTGTTACAGTGTTACAGTGACCAGCAGTGTTAGAGTGTTACAGTGTTACAGTGAGCAGCAGTGTTACAGTGACTAGCAGTGTTAGCACCACCTATGTTAAAATGAACAAACGACATAGTCATAAACAACAACAACAACTACTACTACTACTACTACTACTACTACCACCACCACCACCACCACCACCACCACTGCAGCTACCACCACCAATTCTACAGCCTTTACTACTACTACTAGGACCGCCATCATCACTACAGCTACCACCAATACTACAGCCTTTACTCTAATACTACTACTACTACTACCACCACCACCACCACCACCACCACCACTGCAGCTACCACCACCAATACTACAGCCTTTACTACTACTACTACTACCACCACCAACACCACTACTATACTACTACTACTACTACTGCAACTACCACCAGTACCAATACTACAGCCTTTACTACTACTTCTACTACTATTACTACCGCTGCTACTTCTACTACTACTACTGCTGCTACTACTATTACTACTAATGCATCTACTACTACCACTACTACAACTGCTTGTACTACAACTACTACTACTACCACCACCACTACTACTATACTACTACTACTACTACTACTGCCACTACCACCAGCTCCAATTCTACATCATTTACTACTACTTCTACTACTAGTACTACTATAACTACTAGTACCACCACTATTATCACTACTACATATATTACTACTATTACTACCGCTGCTACCTCTACTACTACTATTACTACTAATGCATCTACTACTACCACTACTACAACTGCTTCTACTACTACTACTGCTGCTGCTACTACTGCTACTGGTACTACTACTACTACTACTACTACTACTACTACTACTAATACTGCTGCTACTACTACTACTACTACTATTACTACCACTAGTACAACTGCTTCTCCTACTACTATTACTACTACTACTGCTGCTACTACTACTACTATTGCTGCTGCTACTAATACTACTATAACCACTACTACATTTGCTTCTACTACTACTACTACTACTACTACTACTACTACTACTACTACTACTGATACCTCAGTAGCTGAACGAATCTTTAATTGATTTACATTTGAAGAACAGTAAAACAGTACTTTCGCAGTGTATTCCTTTGTCCCTTCATTTCATCCCTGCAAACACACACATTCTGTTGTACTGTTATTCCTTACGACTTGTACTTGGTTTTCTGTGTCTCTTAAATGTAATTGTCTCTCATTGTATCTTCCAAGTTACTTTTCTCTTTCAAGATTCTGTGGAACTTTTTATAACCCTCTTTTATTCTCGTCTAACCGACATTCGGGAAATAAATCTGGCCTCCAACATTGCGAACGCAAAGCAATGGGAAATGACTAAGCTGCATGGAAAGCTGGCTATCACGGGCCTTACGCCATGTTTCTAACATTACGGAATCACGAAAGATGTTTTATTAAAGAGCTTAAAAGCTGCGTATTTAGTGGATATAAACTTCTCTTCTTCTTTCTTTTCCCTACTGTAATGCATGCTGAAACCGCTTTGTTCTGCCAGATAAATCCTGAAACTGCAAAATGTGAACATGTAAGAAGACGAGACGAAAATAGGAATAGTATTTGTAGTGCTGGCTTGATTATACCGAAAAATTGGCTGAACTCTTTTGCTCCAGTTAATTCACTATCAAGTTCAGAATTTTAAACTTAGCGGTGATTTGGATTCCACGCGAATTCTTGATTTTATGTTATCCGAATATTCATTATCCTGTTCTCATCTTCACGCCTTCTGATTCCACGCCTACCCACTGAAAATGAATTCCGTATTTTTACACCTCATTTCTTCAGAATCTTTTTACCCGTATTATTCTTCCATTTACGCGTTGATATTCCAAGGATTCTACATTATTGACGTTGCCCCCCCCCAAAAAAAAAAATTAAAGTTTTTTTTTTATTTCATCAAAATTTTTTTCACCAACTGATGCACAATTGAATAGTCTTAAAAACAATTTTAAATTTACATTAAAATTGACATTTAAAAGCTCCTACATGTTTCGCTGTAAACACCATCTTCAGGGAGCGCACTATTTGAGCTTGCTACAGTTACAGTTGTTAAAATTGGTTAAAATACATCGATGTTGTTAATTCGGTGGTTTGGTTGCATATGTTATTTATGGGTCCTGGTTAATGTATGTATGTGTGTATGTGGCACTGTTCGGAATTAGACTCCGAATAGTGGCACATATAACATACATAAATAAATAAATACATACATAAATACATATATACATAAATAAATACATACATACATAAATACATACGTACATACATACAAACATACATACATAAATAAATACATACATACATATATACATACATACATATATACATAAATACATATATATATACATACATAAATACATGCATACATAAATAAATAAATACATACATACATATATACATAAATACATACGTACATGCATACATAAATAAATACATACATATATACATAAATACCTACATACATACATACATACACACATACATCCATACATATATACATACATATATACATACATATATACTTACATACACACATACATACATACATACATACATACATACACACACACATACATACATACACACATACATCCATACATACATACATATATAGATACATACACACACACACACATACGTACATACATACATACACACACACATATACATACATTAACCAGGACCCAAAAATAACATATGCAGCCAAACCACCGAATTAACAACATCGATGTGTTGTAAACGATTTTAGCAATTGTAACTGTAGCAAGCTCAAATAGTGCGCTCCCTGAAGATGGTGTTTACACCAAAACATGTAAATTTTAACGTAAATTCAAAATTGTTATTAAGACTATTCGATTGTGCATCAGTTGGTGAAAATAAAACTTTGATAAATATCAAGATACACGGTTAGTACGTAAAAATTATTTCTTTACATCTTAGGTGTGTGATGTATAATTTCACACAAAATATTATGAAAACAAATAAAACTTTTTAAAACTTACACCTAAATGTCTTCTTATAAAACGGATGCCGAGAGCTGTGATGTGTACCAGTACACATTTTAAGTCAGAAATTAAGAAATATTTTATTAGGAAACTTTATTGATTTTATAACTGAAACACATGTACATTACAAGTGAATGAAATGTGTCGTTTAATCGAATTGTGTTCAACATACTTTGAATTCACATCCTAAGTTCATATATACGTTGCGAAAACTCCCAATAAAAGTAAAATTTCACTATCAAAATTTTATTTGTTCACCAACTGATGCACCAGTGAATTGTCTTAAAAACAATATTAAAATGTACATTAAAATTTACATTAAAACATCTCCGACGGGTTTTACAGTTACACCATCATCAGGGAGCGCGTTAATTCGTGCTTACTAAAGTTACAGTAATTAAAATAGTCCATTTAAATACATCGGTGTTTGGTTAATAAGTTGGCGGTATGGCTGAATATATTAGGTCCACACCACCACCGTATTAACCACACACCGATGTAGCTTATTGGACTATTTTAACAACTGTAACTTTAGTAAGCACAAATTAATGCTCTCCCTGATGATGGCGTAACTGTAACACCGAAACATGTCGCAGCTGTTTGAATGTAAATTTTAATATAAATTTTAATGTTGTTTTTTTAAGACAACTCACTGGTGCACCAGTTGGTGAATAAATAAAACTTTGATAACATCAAGATGCACGGTACGAATGTGATAATTAAATTTTCACTATTCAAATTAGACCCTCACGTCTAACGCATTTACTTAAATTCTGCCTATTGCTTTCGATAATTTTGTTGCTATGGCATTAATTAGCGCGTAACATTAAATGAAGATATGCTTCAAATTTATTACCAAGTGTATGTGTATAGGCAGGCGATTTCTACAAGACTATTACATGTAGGATCATTTATTTATTTACCACCTGCTATATGCCGATCGTCTCGAAATCTGGGAACCACAATTTCCTGGAAGTCTCTCAGTCTGTAATTGGCCGGTACGATTATCGCTTTACCATTACCTTCGCATATATTATCAAAAGTCAAATTATCTATGTATATTGCGAAAATTGCAGTTGTTGGGTTTGTACAATATATTCAACATCAAAAGGATCAAATTTTGTTGCAATGGAGGTAGGGCTGTCAGGGTGTGTAGCACGATCGTGTGCTTCGGAGATAGTAAGGCGTACTTTGAAAAGAAAAAAATACCAGGTTTGGCAAGTCGCTCGCACATAGCTGCAGCTAGAACGTAAGCAGACAGTCTGGCGCGACCTCCGGGCGTCACCTCGACATTGCCAAGTCAGGCATTCGAAGCCGTGTGTATAGAACAAACAGTAGACGCTTTATTTCAGGTCTGTCGTATCTGTTTTGTGAAACCTTTCGTAAAGTGTCACAGATGAAATTTTTTTTTATTTTGTTTTAACTACCCCACTGGGTATACAGCGTTCTTCAGCCTATGGTTAGCTGTGCAGACAGCGATCTTTTGGCTAAAGTTAGCTAGGTAGAAAGTGATCTTTCATTGAGCTGAAATACTTTGGCCGGTATTTTTCATATCTTTTTATGTCAAGTCAACGTAACGCGGTGGAGCAGTTGGTTGAGGCACTGCGCTAAAAGCCGGAGGTCGCGGGTTCGATTTCAGATGGTATCACTGACCTAATCCCTCCAGCCTCACTATGGCCCTGGGGTCGAATCAACTACTAACAGAAATGAGTAACAGGAATACTTTCTAGGGGGTAAAGGCGGCCGGTGCGTAGGGCTGATAAACCTACCACTTTAATGTGTCGATTGTCTTGAAATATGGGAACCTCAGCCTCATGGAACCCTCAGGGCTTGTTCAGGCCTGTACAAGGATTTCTTTACCGTTATGATATAACATAACATTGAACTGGCTAAGTACAAGGCAGTGGGCAATAATAATATTGAACATAAATTTTATGAATTACATGTCGTGCAAAAGACACGTAAGTAATAGCTATGTGTAGTGGCAATTACGTTTACCGTACGGTAAATAAACTGTGTTCTACAGTTTCATTTTCAAGTGACGTGTAGAAAGTTCTGGCAAAATCCAACAGGCTTAGAATTGTTAAACACTTACGGGGCTTGGGCGGTGTCTTGGGATGAAAGCCTTGTACGTTGTAGCATAAGCGAATTTTTAGCCCCTTACTACGAGCGATTAATTCGGAGACAAGTAAACGTAGGAGTGGTGACCGTTAAACGATCCTGCACTAGCGATTACCTCGAGAGTAACATTCGTAATCTTAAGAGACTTACCCCAATAGAAATATGAATTTTATACCTACTGAATGCAAGTCAGACGCTTGATGGCCACACCAGTTTATTTCATTGCAAATAAAGGGCTTTGTATTTGTGTGGTTATACGTGGTATCTTAAAAATGTTCCCGGAATCGCTATATTTCTGAGAAGTACCAGTTATTACCATCATTTAAGCTACATTCCCTTCAAAATAGCCCCCTTGTGAAACTATACACTTCTGCCAGTGACTGTAAAGTTGTCGGGAACATTTCTGGAAAATGTCTTATGAAAGCCTTTTCAGCTCTTCCGGCGCATTCTGAATGAACCCATTAGCATCACAAAAGCGCCGTCCCTTTAATGCTAATTTCAGTCAAGGGAGCAAGTAAAAATCGGCTGGAGCCAGGCCAGGAGAGTATGGACGTTGCTCCAGTATTGTCACATTGTTCTTTGTTAAGAAATCTTTGACCAAAACCGACCGGTGTGCTGGAGCATTGTCTTGAAGGAGAAACCAAGTGTTGGTTCTCCACTTTTCTTTCCATTTACTTCTGACCGCATCCCCAAGTCGACGAAGGATGTCAATGTATATTTCTTTATTCACAGTAGCAATTCCTGTAAACCATGCCAGCGAATTCCCGCAAATTTTACAATTTCCGAGAACCCTTTTGAGGATACGACATATATTTGTGAGCGCTTCTTTCCCTACCGAACGTCAATAGATAATTTTTATTACATCCAAGCCTAATATTATCGAGGAACAAATTTATGTGCAATTTTCCCCCTTTCTATGTTCTTTCAGTAACAGTAACAACGTAATTATTTATGGTGTTGAAATAATATTTTACATGACAAGTGCCGGTTCTCACTTCCCATCGGCTCGCTGAACTTAGAAAAATTTGGAAGTGCTATTGAACAACGTTCTACTTGTGACTTGTCCCTGCGAGTTGAAGGAAAATATTTCCAGCGTTTTTTTTTAGTTTGGTGATAAAAAATGAATATTACTGCAGTATTTTTATTTTCATTGTTACACCGTGCATATTGTCGAGTTAATTAATACACCGACTAATGCACTTATATAAAAGTTACACATTAAAACACTAAAACTGCTCTGACACGTTTCGTTCCTAAGACCATCATCAGGGAATTATATTTTCCTTGCTAAAGTCACATTAAAAATATTCATTGATTAACTTCGTTGTACTAATAGGGTGTTGTGGCAGTATGCCTGTAATATAAATAATACCAATTAAGTATTGTCAAAATAAATATTATAATAATTTTGTACACAAATAATTAGGCTTGTTGGACTGATGTGAGATTGATGCTTACCGTGTTTTGTAAGGTTATATTGCGAAGAGTGCCCTGCTATAGACGTGCATTCTGTGCTTCGTTGTGTGATACGCAACGAACTACAGAATACACATCCGTAGCATGGCACACTTCAAAACATGACCTTACACAACACGGCATGCTGCCACAACATCCTATTAGTACAACGAGGTTAATTAGTGAATATTTTTAATGCGATATTAGCAAGGAAAATATAGCTCCCTGATGATGGTCTTAGGACCGAAACATGTCGGAACAGTTTTAGTGTTTTAATGTGTAACTTTTATATAAGTGCATTAGTTGGTGTATTGAGTAATTACTGCAGTAATTTACAATTAGACCTTTGAACTAGACTCGAGACAAGTTAGGATAGAGGCGAAATCTTCTCTGCTTACTGTCACGTAAAACATTCTTGAAGAGTGATAAGTAATGTTGTATAAATTAGTTAGATATTTGTAAGAGGCTGTAGCCTAACAAGATACTTTTTCCTTTCAGTTGTGCCAACGTGTAAGGAAGACCGAGAGGAGCTGCTAGGAGCCTTGAAGCATGAAACGGTGGCACTGAGATGTGAAGTAGACGCGAACCCACCGCTTGTGACTTTCCATTGGACGTTTAATAACTCTGGAGATCTGGCAGAAGTGCCCCCGTCTCGATTTACAAGTGTCGGCTCGGTGTCACGCCTCAACTACACTCCCGTGTCTGATATGGACTACGGCACTCTCGCCTGTTGGGGGATGAACGCTGTCGGGCACCAGCGGGCGCCGTGCATCTTTCAGGTAGTGGCAGCAGGTAACTTGCAAGGCTACAAAACTCACCTTGGCCCTCCTTGTCACCGTTCTTCAATCTTAGGGTAGTTGTGTAGTTTATATAAGTAACGGCCTATGAGGTAAACGTGATGGCTTAATTTGTAACGCCCTCTGTTACAAATTAGGCAAGAATGTAGTTTCCGGTGGTGTCAAGACACAATACCAATACTTACAATGTAGTGTTTATTTTATAATTATACAGGGTGTGTCTAATATGCTTGGAAAAATTCTTGAGTGAATTTTCTAAAACCAAACACGAAAAACTTTCATGTAATTCTATGTCCGCAAACAGTTCTCAAAGTATAGTCCAGCAACCTGCTGATCCTAATTATTTAAATTGTTATCTGTGGTAACACTTGATCACACTAGTTAATTCATCTCCTATTGAAAATGAAGATACACTTTACCAACGCACATTTATGTCTGTCAAATTATTCGCAGCCCTCCCGGGGCCTTGTAAAGCATTCGACAGTCCATCATCAGAAGTGTCACGCATGAAGTGATAAACGTTGAAGATTTTTGAAAGATTTTTTATTAATATTAATTGATTAACAGTACTAATAAACAAGTTAATAGATTTGGTAATTGTACTTTAAATATATTATGTTATGTTCAAGTATAACATTACATAATTAAGGTAGAGATTATTGGATGTTATTTTGCAATGAAAATAAAAAAACTCCGGACATTTATTTATAGGGATTTTTAAAGATTTTTATGAATATTAATTGATTAACAGTACTAATAAACAAGTTAATAAAGTTAGAACTTGTACTTTAAATATATTATGTTATGTTTAAGTATAACATTACATAGTTAAGGTAGAGAATATTGGATGTTATTTTGCAATGAAAATAAAATAACTCCGGACATATATTTATAGGGATTTTTTAAAGATTTTTATGAATATTAATTGATTAACAGTACTAATAAACAAGTTATTAAAGTTGGAACTTGTACTTTAAATATATTATGTTATGTTTAAGTATAACATTACATAGTTAAGGTAGAGATTATTGGATGTTATTTTGCAATGAAAATAAAAAAACTCCGGACATATATTTATAGGGATTCTTTTTTTTGTTTTTATGTGAAGAATTCACTCTGTAATTTGGAACAAGCATTTTAAATACACTTAATAATATATACATAAGTATTAGTGGTTTTAGCCTTTATAAATTATACATTTTGCCAACAAAGTATATTATAAACATTTATGAATTTTCTTTTACAATTTGAATGAAGAAAACTATTATTTGTTCAGACTTAATAGTTAGACTCTTAATAGGCGTAGAGAGATTTTTTTTCTATGGTTTGGGAATTGAATTTTAAGATGTTATTTAGATGAGTAGAAGACTTCATAAGCTTAAGAAAGAGAATAGTGTTTTGTTTTGCGCTTTTGCATTGAATTTGTGTGCATGTATGAGTTGGCAAATGTATGAACGCAAAAACCGATGCCGGCGTGTAAGCCTGCACAACAAACTGAAGTATACTTCAATGTAAAATTATTATATATTTTTGAAACAAAATTTTTAAACCGTAACTGAAAGTTTTAGGTCTTACTGACGGTAATATAACCGAAGTGCAGATGAGAACGTTTTTTTTTTCTGGTATCATTATCCTTCAGTATAAACTAATGTTACGCATAAGTCACATTTATTTCTTAAAAACCAAGATAGTATCTAGAAATATAACTAAAATTTGTAACTTTCTAAAATTCCTTAACTTCTAGCCATTTTAGAAGGTTATGTGACAAGGCATGTAATTAAATTAGTTTAATTTCAAAAATATATTCTTTTAATATAGGAACTAATTTGTCCCTCTAAATCGCAAATAAGTGCAGCATGAAGTAAGTCATTAATTATTTCACTTAAAATTTAGACCCTGAAAGATAAGCTGCACGTTGTCTTGTCTCGACACAGTCTGAATATTATGGTCATAAACGTCATATTTCTAGTAATATATATTCTCCTGAAGAAGAAAATTAATAATTATTGTCCAGTTGCCTTTAATGCATGTCTCACTTTGATGTCCATTGTTATGTGTGAGTTCGTACATGTGCTTATTTGTGAATAAAAGAAATTTATAGAATTTAATTTAAACAGTTGTCAGGTTTTCCTTCAGGAAAAGTAAAGGATAGATATACACCTTTCAATAACTTGCCAACAGCACGTAATTGTATGAAACAGGAAACGAAAGAAATATGGCTGTCATTGTTTGGTGAAATGTCCATTATCATTTTGCTAGGAAACATTGTTGCAAGAGATTCAAAAATATTTACACTTACGTGTTGATGAAACAGATGCACACCGGTCAAATGCGCTGTATCATATATCGATATTCACCTATATTTTCGGTGATTTTTTTGCGAAATTGATCAGGATGCTATTACAAGAATAGTGAAAAAAAAAATAAATTGCCAAATTTCGCAGTTAATACCACTTGATGATGCACTGCTTATCTCAAGTGCTCCTTGTGGTTGTAAAATGTCAGATTATGTATTGTTAAAAAAGTTACAATTTACATTGTTTTTAAAAACAAATATAATCGGAAGTTTTTGCACAATCGTGCCGTGCATCTTGATATTATCAAAGTTTTATTTATTCACCAACTGATGCACTAGTGAGTTTTCTTTAAAAGAAAAAAAGAAGATTAAAATTTACATTGCAATTTACATTACAACGGCTCCGTCAATGTAAATTGTAATCTTGTTTTTAAGACAACTCACTAGTGCATCAGTTGGTGAATAAATAAAACTTTAATAAAACCGGATGTGTCTATGTTTTCTGTCAGCTATATATAGTTGATATACACCATGTAATAAAAACATCTTAACTTTAGATGTAAATCTATCATAATGATATATAGAAACAGTTGCATCTTTAGTGAAAAGGTTGTCAGTACAATTACTTAAATATGTGTTTGACAAATGGGAGATTGCTTAAGTCTATTGTGTGGCGAATATAAAGGGTAAGGAGAAAAGTGTCTGGGATGTTACCGGTTGCGTGCTTTCGTAGCTGCAGATCTTCAATCAATGCAAAATATGATTCATTCCTTTTTGTACTTCTACCTCTCCTTTTAACATTATAAATTGCTGTAAACTTTTAATAGAAGAGTTCTGTAAAACAACCACATGTCTGCCTTTTTCGCGACGATTTTAATAGTGTCGTATTAGT